>Ga0105047_10012827_pt1 | contig 13452 bp, 13 predicted proteins | sample MAT04_FD_78384 | JGI IMG/M metagenome (GOLD analysis project Ga0105047, IMG submission 78384) | Freshwater microbial communities from Lake Fryxell liftoff mats and glacier meltwater in Antarctica - MAT-04 (megahit assembly) | ecosystem: Environmental > Aquatic > Freshwater > Ice > Liftoff...
AGATCATGGACATCTTCGAAGGCACCGAGCAGATCCAGGAGCTCGTCATCTCCCGGGCCATCTCCGGTCTCCGCATCGAGTAGTCGCCGGGCCACGCCCCGCTGAAGTGCCCAGAGGCCCGCTCCATCGAGCGGGCCTCTGCCACTGCGGTGCAGCTCAGTTCGCGGAGCGCACCTGGGCAAGTTGTCGTTCGACCGTCGTGATGATGGCGTCGGGTACGCCATCAGTCTCGGCTCGGGCTGCAGCGATGGCCACCGGCGCTCGGTCGAGGACGTCGATCACGATCGCGTGCGCTCGTGTTCGCGGCATGCCCCAACCGGCGGCTTCGTTGACGATTCGTTCCACCGTGACCCGATTCGTTCTTCGCACGTCGTCGATGTGCATCGCCAACCGATCGTCGCCGTAGTGCAGCGTGCACATGAGGTCGTAGAGCGGGGTGAGGTGCAGGGCGCCAGATCTTGCGTGCAACAGCGAGAAGTTCTTGGCGTGGGCGTCTCCGTTGCCGATCACGGCGTTCACGGTCACCGCGCCGAGCAGGTGCTCCAAGGCGTCGGGCGCGGCCACTGCTGTCAAGATGCCGGCGATGCGACGCAGGGATGGGCCACCGTCGTCTTCGTACTTCATCTCCGGCGCCAGGCCGGTCGCCTGGCAAAAGTCTTCTTGGTGCACTCGTTGTACGGAACCATCGAACGCAACGACGCGGTCGAACCGCTCGACGACGATGACCTTGCGTCCGCCGTGAGCGGCCGTGGCCACAGGCGCGACGTCCAGTCCGAGGTGCCGTGCGAACCGCATGCAGAACGCTTCGTTTTCGACGGTGTCCGGAAACGCAGCGATCTCCGGCTTCAGGATGTGCGTCGACGGTGTCCCGTCGATGGGACGGCCCCAGGCGCCGTCGGGCATCCGGGTGAGCACGAGCTTCTCCTGCACGCCGGCCAGGGAGATCCGCACCCGACCACCGACGCCCAACGGCGCACTCTTCAGGTCTCGAACGAGTTGGTCGAGCTCGTGGGGAGCAAGCAGTTCGGCGGTTGCGGTGGTCGGGGGTGGAGGGGCCGGATCCTCAGCCGGAACGATGACGACGGCGCCGGCGCAGTCTCGGCCGAGGGCTCGGATGAGGCTGTACGTGTCGCGCTCTCGGACATTGATCTCTCGTGCGATCGTCCTTCGGGCGTCGCCTTCGGGAAGTAGGCCGTCGAGGAACGGCCGAACGACACCTTGCGTGTAGCGCCGGGCGACGACCGGAAGCGACAACGCCAGAAGCGGCGTTCCCAACGCGTACTGGGTCAGAGCCTCCTCGGAGTAGGCGAGTCGAGGGCGGTCGCGGTCTCGGTCGATCACCGCGACCCGATCGCCGTAGAGCCACACGGCCAACTCGTCAGCCACTACCAGTCCGCCTTGTCGATGGTGATCCGAACGCCGAGCTGCCGAAGGATCCGGAAGATCCGCTTCACGTGTTCGGTCTCCTTCCCACCCTCCAGCTCCGACAGGTAGCTGCGCTGGAGTCCTGTCGATTCCGCCAGTTGTTCCTGGGTCAACCCCGCCTCTGTGCGGTAGTGACGGATCGCGTCCCCGAGAGAAGAGGGCGTGTAGATGCGATACGGGCCTCTCGCTGGCGGCGTCTCGGAAGATGTCGGCATAACTCGACACCGTAGCAGTGTCGGAATTTGCCGACAACAACACAATGTCGGAATAACCCGACTTCCGGCGAGGCGGTGGTCGTCACCCTCGACCGAGCGGGAGCTCGAGGGCGCTGAGGTGGGGGAGCACGGCCCGCCCGGCGTAGAGGTGGGCGCCGACGCGGGACAGCCCGGCGTCGGCGAACCAGCGGCGGTAGGTGGCCGGGCGGCGGAGCCGGTAGTGGTCGACGTCGCCTTCGAAGACGTCGACGCTCGTGAACACGTCGACGAAGGCCACGCCGCCGAGCACGGCGCCGATGGCTCGCAGGCCGCGCTGGGCGTCGGCGTCGCCCACGTAGCCGAGCACGTCGGTGCACACCACGAGGTCGAACGGTCCTTCGTCGAGCGACACGGCGTCGGCCAAGTCGCCGAGGCCCCCGAGCCGCAGCTGTCGTCGGCGCCCGAAGCGGGCCACGGCGTAGGCGCTCGGGTCCACGCCCGCGTAGCGGACCTTCGGGCGGAGCTTGCGCACCGCCGGCTGCCACGAGCCCTCGCCGCAGCCCACGTCGAGCACCGACCGCACTGGTCGATCGAGCAGGTACTCGGCCGACCCCATGGCGTAGGCCACCTTGCGAGCGAGGCGGGTGGGCGAGCCGAAGCCCTCGTGGCGGTACCAGTGGTCGAAGTAGGCCTGGTCGAAGTCGGCCGGATCGGCGGTGTCCATCCGCTGATCCTCGCGCTGGCCGGCCGCGGCCGGAGGGAGCGGTAGCGTCCGGACGCCGTGGTCGGGCGACCGCGTGCACGGGAGGACCAAGATGAAGCTGTACTTCGACGACGCCAACTTCGACGGTCAGCTGCAGCGCAGCGTGGGCAAGGCCGACTCGGGCATGGCCAACGTGGGGGAGTGCCTCGCCATCGCCGCCCAGATCACGCCCGGCGACCGCGACAGCTGGTACTCGGCCTGGTCCGACTTCGCCTCCCGCCTGGTCGGACACGCCGATGTGGCCCGCCACGCCGCGCACCCGGTGAGCGCGCGCGGCGGCTACCTGCGCGCCGCCGAGTACTTCCGCCAGGCCTTCTTCTTCCACCGCGACGACCTCGACGCCACCGAGCTGCGCACGGCCTACGCCGCCAGCGTTGCGGCGTTCGGTCAGGCATTGCCGTTGCTCGACCACCCGGCGGAGGCCTTCGCCGGTGAGGGGTTCTCGGGCTACGTGTTCACGCCGAACGCGGCCGGCCGCCAGCCACGGCCGACGATCCTGCACATCGGTGGCTACGACGGCACCGCCGAGGAGCTCTACGCGTCGGCGGGCGCCGCCCTCGAGCGCGGCTACGTGTTCGCCGCCATCGACGGGCCGGGCCAGGGGAGCGTCCTCTACGACCAGCGGATCCCGATGCGGCCGGACTGGGAGCACGTCGTGCCGGCCATGGTCGACGCCCTCGTGGCCCGCCCCGATGTCGACCCGGACCAGATCGTCCTCGTCGGCCGCTCGTTCGGTGGGGTGCTGGCGCCCCGCGGCGCGTCGGGTGAGCCGAGGCTGTCGGCCATGGTCGTCGACCCCGGCCAGTTCGACATGGGTCTCACGCTCAAGTCCCGCCTCGGCGACATGCTCGACCGGGTCGACGACCCGGCCGCCGACCCCGAGTTCGACTCGCTGCTCACCATCCCACCCGTGCGAGACCTGTTCGCCCCCCGGATGGTGACCCACGGCGTGACCACCGTGCGCGCCTACTGCGCCGACATGCTCCGCTACACGAGCGCCGACACCATCGGACAGGTCACGTGCCCGAGCTACGTGACGGACAACGAGACTGACCTGGTGTCCTCCGGTCAGGGTCAGGTCCTGTTCGACCACCTCAGTTGCCCGAAGACGTTCCGCCGGTTCACGCTCGACGAGGGCGCCGAGGGCCACTGCGAAGGCATGGCCCCCATCGTGTTCTGGACCGCCGCCTTCGACTGGCTCGACGAGCTCCTCGCCGCCCGCTGAGAAGTTTGCGCTGGGGTGCCATCCAAAGGAATAGCACCCGGAGGGCTTGTGGTAACTGATCTGACGGTCGCCACTTCGAGCAGGGGAGGAAGGAGCCGCGGCTGTCCACCCTCGATCGCCTAGCTGCTGGTGCGGGTTTCCGGCTCGAGCTTCGCGTCGTGCCGACCGACCCTGGAGCACTCGCTCGTGCTCGTCGCCGCCGCCGGAGCCTGTCGATGGCGGCCGTGGTCAGCGCCGCATTCGATCGGGATCCGATGGGGGCGCGGGCGTTGGCCGACGAGAACCCGGAGAAGATGGCGCATGTCGTGGGTGACAACGACTCGCGTCGGATGCTGCACGCGTGGCGCCTAGCGCTCGACGAAGGGGCGTCGGCAGTCCGAGCCACGTTGCTCGATCCGTCCGCCGTCGGTGACGACATGCGCCAGCTGTCACCCTTCGCCGGACTGCTGAGCCAAGAGGAGCGCCAAGCCGCACTCGACGCCGCAGATGTGTTCGATGCCATGGGCTCACGCGTGTGAAGCGGTCCGAGCTCGAACACGTCGTCCGCGCCGCGGCGATGGTCGTACTTCGGCAGGCGTTCGGCTCAGCCTGATCCCTCGGGTTCCTCGAACGAACTATGGCGTTGGGCCCGGCCCGGCAGGTGTGGCGCCGGCGGGCGCCACGAGAGCCTCGTGCCAGCGGCGCCGGAGGTCGGCGACCTGGTCGTCGAAGTGCGTGTCCGTACCCCAACGCAGCGTGCGTGGGCCGTCGAGCCGCCAGCGCACCACCTCGCCGTCGGTGGCGGTGATGACCACGAGGCGGCCGAGCCGTCCGTCCTCGATCTCCATGGTCTCGACCTCGTCGAGGTGCGGCGGGCGAACCGAGCGGAGGCCGCCGATGGACGAGGCGCCGCGCAGGCGTTCGTTGCGGATCGACGTTCGGACGCGCACGTGGAACACCCAGCTGAAGAAGACGATGCTGAGCACCCATCAGAGCAGGGTGGGATCACCCGAGACCGCGTCGTTGCCGAACACGGCGCGCAGCGCTGGGGCCGCGACCGACCCGATGGTGAGCCAGAGCGTCACCAGGACCACCACGTAGCGCGCCGACTTCGGGAACCAGATCGTCCGCTCCGTCGTTGCCATCAGGCCAACGCTACTGCTGGCTGATCGATCCTCGCCTGATGACGCATCGTGGCGCTCCAACGGGTAGACACCATCCGGCGCCAGCGTTCTCCCTCGACCCCCGGAGCCCCCGCAGCCGTGTTCTTGGCCCTCAAGGAGATGAACCGAGCGAAGGCCCGCTTCGGTGGGCTCATGGCCGCCGTCGGACTGCTCGTGTTCCTCATCCTGTTCCAGCAGACGCTGCAGAACGGCCTGATCGACGCCTTCGTGGGCGGCATCGAGAAGCAGTCGGCGCCGGTGCTGGTCTACAGCGTCGACGGCCAGCGCACCCTGCAGAGCAGCGTGATCACGCCCGAGTTGCAGGCCGCGGTCGAGGCCGTGCCCGAGATCGGGCGGTCGGCCCCCATCGGCATCGGCACCTTCTCCACCACCACCGACGGGGCGCTGAGCAGCGCCACGCTGTTCGCCTACACCGAGGTCGGTCTGGGTTCGCCCACCACCCTCGCCGAGGGCCGTCTGCCCGAAGCCGCGGGCGAGGCCGTGGCCTCCACCACCGGTGGCGAGATCGCCTACGCGGTGGGCGACACGCTGGTCATCGAGCCCGGTGGCGAAGAGTTGACGGTGGTCGGGCTGGCCGAGGAGGCCGCCCTGTTCGCCACATCCACCATGTACGTCACGTGGCCGACCTACGAGTCGGCCGTGGCCTCGTCCAACCCCGACGCCCGCGCTCCGCTGCCGAGCGTGCTCGGCATCGAGCCGGCCGCCGGCGTCACCGCGGAGGGGGCCGTCGCCGCTGTCAACGCGGCCTCGCTCGATGCCGACGCCCTCACCCGCCAGCAAGCGGCCGACGAGACGCCCGGCGTGGCACAGATCAAGCAGTCGTTCCAGATCATCTTCCTGCTCTACGGCCTGGTCGTGCCCTTCGTGACCGGCTTGTTCTTCTTGATCATCACCTTCCAGAAGGCCGGGTCGCTGACGTTGCTGCACGCCATCGGGGCACCGTCGAAGCGATTGGTCGCCGCCTTGCTGGTGCAGGTGGTGGCCGTGATCGGCGTCGGACTGGCCATCGGCATCGCCCTCTACGCGCCGGTGGCCAATGCCGACATCGGCGGGATCGCCCTGCGGTTCCAGACCACCGCCGTCATCGGCTGGTCGGTGCTGCTGCTCGTGCTCGGTGTGCTCTCGGCCCTGCTGTCGGCCAAACGGGTGCTGGCCATCGACCCGATCGACGCCATGCACGGCCAGGGGTTGGGCACATGAGGATCGCCCTGCTCGAGCTCCGCCGACGTCCCGGACGCTTCGTCACCGCCAGCATCATCCTCACGCTGATCGCCCTGCTGCTGCTCTTCCTGGGTGGCCTGCTCGACGGCCTCATCAACACCTCGACCGCCGCCCTGCGGGCCCAGCGCGGTGACCTCATCGTCTACTCGTCCACGTCGGAGAGCTCGTTCGTGCGCAGCCGCATCGACCCGTCGCTGCGCCAGACCGTGGCGGCCGTGCCGGGCGTGACCGAGGTCGGCGGCATCGGCGTGGCCCAGCTCGGCGCCCGAGTGCCCGGCAACGGCCCGCGCGATCTGGCCGACGTGGCCCTGTTCGGCTACGAGATCCCCCCGACCGCCGTCGATGAGCCGCCGGCCGACGGTGAGGTCATCGCCGACGAGGTGCTCAAGTCCGACGGCGTCGAGCAGGGCATGGTCCTCGAGCTCGGCCCGGCCCGCACGCCGGTCACCGTGGTCGGGTTCACGACGGACACGTCGTTCAACGGGCAAGGAAGCCTGTGGGGTTCGGCCGCCACCTGGCGCGACGTGCAGAACGCCAACCGACCCGACGCCGCCGTGGCCGACGGCGTGTTCCAGTCCCTCGTGGTCGTGGCCGACGGGAGCGTCGCACCCGGAAAGCTCGCCGCCGACATCGACGCCGCTACCGCCGGCGCCACCGACACCCTCACCATCACTGCCGCCATCGATGCCATCCCCGGCGTCACCGAGCAACGTGGCGTGTTCAACCAGATCCTCGGCGTGACCGTGCTCATCGCCGTGGTGGTGGTGGCGCTGTTCTTCGCCCTGTTGACCGTCGAGCGCACCGGTCTCTACGGGGTGCTCAAGGCCATCGGGGGTCGGTCCCGCACGTTGTTCGGCGGGCTCGTGCTCCAGGCCGTGGTCGTCACCCTCATCGCCGCCGCCATCGGCGGCGGCCTCGCTCTGCTGCTCGACGTGGCCATCCCACCCGGCGCGCTGCCCTTCGACCTGTCGGTCGGCCGCATCGTGCTGAGCGTCCTGCTGCTGCTGTTCGCCGCCGTGATCGGCTGCGCCTTCTCCTTGCGACGCGTGCTGCGCGTCGACCCCGCCTCTGCCATCGGGAGTGCCTCATGACCGTCGCCACCGACCCCGCCCTCGTGATGAAGGCCGTCCGCAAGGTCTACGGGGACGGGGATGACGAGGTCGTCGCCCTCGACCACGCCACGCTCACCGTCGCCGGCGACGAGATCGTCGCCCTCGTCGGGCCGTCGGGGTCAGGCAAGACCACGCTCTGCTCGATCGCCGGAGGCATCCTCTCGGCCACCGAGGGCACGGTGGTGGTCGGCGGCCAGGACATCTCGGGGATGCAGGCCAAGCAGCTCACGAGCTTCCGGGCCAGCACCGTCGGGTTCGTGTTCCAGTCGGTGAACCTCGTGCCGTTCCTCACTGCCCGCGAGAACCTGCTGGTGGTGGACGAGATGGGCCAGCGCAATCGCAAGGTGGCCCGTGCCCGCGCCGACCAGCTGCTCGACGAACTGGGGCTCGCCGATCGGGCGAACAACCTTCCCGGCCAGCTCTCGGGCGGTCAGCGCCAGCGCGTGGCCATCGGTCGCTCGCTGATGAACGACCCGAAGCTCGTCCTGTTCGACGAGCCGACCTCCGCCCTCGACACGAAGCTCGGCGAGCAGGTCATGGAGCTCATCCGCAGCGAGATGGCGTCGCGGGGCATCGCCGCCATCGTCGTCACCCACGACGAGCGCATGACCCACTATTGCGATCGCACGGTGCACATCGTCGACGGCGTGCTCGCCGCCTGAGCCGCAGTGGCGTGCCGCGGTGCGGCGCGAGACTCGGGGGATGGACGATGCACCAGCGATTCGCATCGAGGGGCTCTCGAAGCACTTCGGCGACGTGGTGGCCCTCGACGACCTCACGTTGACGATCGACCACGGCGAGGTGTTCGGCCTGCTCGGGCCCAACGGCGCGGGCAAGTCGACACTGCTGCGGCTGCTGCTCGGCTTCCTGCGGCCCACCGCCGGGCACGCCTGGCTCAACGGCGTCGACGTGGCCGACGTGCATGAGGCCCACCGAGGCGTCGCCTACGTCCCCGGCGACGTCAGCCTGTGGCCCAAGCTCACCGGCGCTGAGTGCCTCGACCTGCTCGGCAACCTTCACGGCGCCGTCGACGCGCCGACGCGTGACGCGCTGATCGAGCGGTTCGCCCTCGACCCGTCGAAGCGGGCCCGCACCTACTCGAAGGGCAACCGCCAGAAGGTGGCCCTCATCGCCGCCTTCGCCACCCGTGCCGACGTGCTCCTGCTCGACGAGCCGACCAGCGGGCTCGATCCGCTCATGGAACAGGAGTTCCGGCACTGCGTCGAACAAGTTCGCGATCAGGGGCACACGGTGCTGCTGTCGTCGCACATCCTGGCCGAGGTCGAGCAGCTCTGCGCTCGTGTTGGCATCCTCCGCCAGGGTCGGCTGGTCGAGGTATCGGGCATCGACCGCTTGCGCGACCTCCACGCCGGCGAGCTCGAGGTCGACATCGACGGTCCACCTCCGGACCTGTCGTCGGTCGCCGGCGTCGAGGGCGTCGAGCGCACCCCGACCGGTCTGCGCCTGCAGATCACGGGCCCTCCCGGCCCGGTGCTGGCGGCGTTGGCGGAGGTCGACGTCACCGGACTCCGCAGTCGTGAGGCCTCCCTCGAGGAGATCTTCCTCACCTACTACGGCGACTCGTCGTGAGCGCGGCTTCGGTCGCCGATCGGCTGGCGGCGCGGGAGGTGCGTCGAGGCGCGGCGTGGATGGCTGTGGCGCTGTTCGGGATCGTGCTGTCGGTGGTGTCGAGCTTCGCCGCGTCGGGCGTGAGCGCCGCCAGCCTCGGTGGCTTCGCCGCCAGCCCGGCCGTCCGGGCGCTGTACGGCGTGCCCTACGACATCTCGTCGGCGGGGGGCTTCACGGTGTGGCGGTCCGGGTCGTTCGTCCTGGTCATCGCCGGGCTGTGGGCGGTGATGGCGACCACGCGGGTGCTGCGGGGCGAGGAGGAGGCCGGACGGTTCGACCTGGTGCTGGCGGCACCCGTCGGTCTGCCCCGACTGGTGGCTGGACACCTCGTCGTGCTGTCCATCGCCTGCGTGGTTGCCGGCGTCGCCGTGACCACGGCCTTCCTCGTCGGGGGTGAGCCCGCCACCGGCAGCGTGCTCTACGGCTCGGCCTCCTCGTTGTTCACCTTGACCTTCGTGGGGCTCGGCGCGGTCGCGTCCCAGCTGTTCGGCCAGCGTCGTCGGGCCGCGGGCATCGCCGGCCTCGTGCTCGGGGCCACCTACGTGCTGCGCATGTTGGCCGACGGCTCCGAGGGGCTGAGCTGGGCTCGCTGGCTGACGCCGTTCGGGTGGGTGGCGTCGGTGCAAGCCTTCGCCGCCGACCGCTGGCTGCCGCTCGTCCCGCTCGCCCTGCTGCCGTTGGCCCTGCTGGGCGCGGCCGTGGCCTTGAGCGCCCGACGCGACCTCGGCGATGGCGTCGTGCACGATGCCGACGTGGCCGAACCGCGGGTGCTGCTGCTGGCGGGCCCCGTGGGGTTCGCCTGGCGGCAGCGGCTGGGTGGTCTGGCCGGCTGGGTGGGCGGGGCCGCGATGTTCGGTCTCGTCATCGGATCGATCACCGTCGACTTCAGCGAGTTCCTGGCCTCGAACCTGGAGATGCAGAAGATGATGGCCCGCTTCGGGTTCGGCTCCATGTCCACGCCGGCCGGCTTCCTCGGTGCCATGGCCGGGTTCCTCGGCGTGCTGTTCTCGTTGCAGGCCGTGTCGGGCCTCCACCTGGCGTGGGCCGATGAGCAGCAGGGCCGACTCGATCTGGCGCTGGCACAACCTGTCACGCGCACGCGGTGGCTCGGCGCCCAGGTCATGGCCACGACCTTGGCTGTGCTGTGCGCTGTGCTGGCGTCGGCCGTGTGCGCGTGGCTCGGGGTGTGGGTCGGCGGGGCCGACCTCGCCTTCACCGACTCGCTGGCCGCCAGCGCCAACACCCTGCCACTCGTCGCCCTCTTCTTGGGCCTGGCCGTGCTCGTCCACGGCGTCGTGCCCCGAGCGGGTGTGGCCGCCAGCGGCGGACTGGTGCTCGGGGCCTATCTGCTGTCGTTCCTCGGACCGCTGATCGAGCTGCCGTCGTGGCTGCTCGACGTGTCGCCGTTCGTGCACCTGGCCTACGTGCCGGCTGACCCCGTCGATTGGGCCGCGTCTGCCGTCATGGCCGGGCTCGGGATCGGGGCCGGGGCTGTCGGGTTCGTCGCCTACCAGCGCCGCGACCTCGCCTAGCGGATAGACAGTCGGGATGGTTGCTGCTGAGGACCAGACCGAGCTGACGTCGCCTCTGCAGGGGACGGTGGTGAGCGTCGCCGCCGTAGTGGGCGATCGCGTCCGGGCCGGCCAGGCGGTCGTGGTCATCGAGTCGATGAAGATGGAGCACGTCGTCGCTGCCGTCGCCGACGCCACCGTGATCGGTGTGCTGGTCGACGCCGGCGAGACCGTGTTGGCTGGCGCCGTGCTCTTCCGGCTCGACCTGTCCGCGGTCGAGGACGGCCCGGCACCCGACGCTGACGACGGGTCGGACGCAACGTCGGTCGGCGCTCGCGCTGACTTGGGCGAAGTGATGGCTCGGCATGTCGTCGGCCTCGACGAGTCCCGCCCCGACGCTGTTGCCAAGCGCCGCCGCACCGGTCAGCAAACGGCTCGGGAGAACCTCGACGACTTGCTCGATCCGGGCAGCTTCGTGGAGTACGGCCCGCTCGTGATCGCCGCCCAACGACGACGGCGCAGCGTCGGGGACCTGATCGAGCGCACCCCGGGCGACGGGATCGTCGGCGGCGTGGGCACCATCGGCGGGCGCTCGGTGGTGGTCGTGTCCTACGACTACACGGTGCTGGCCGGTACGCAGGGCTACCAGAACCACCGAAAGAAGGACCGCCTGTTCGAACTGGCCGAGCGTCAGCGCCTGCCCGTGGTGCTCTTCGCCGAGGGTGGCGGCGGGCGACCCGGCGACGTCGACGCCCCCGGCGTGTCCGGCCTCGACATCCCCGCCTTCCACCTGTTCGCTCGGCTGAGCGGGCTCGTCCCGCTCGTCGGCATCGCTTCGGGCCGGTGCTTCGCCGGCAACGCCGCCCTGCTGGGCCTGTGCGACGTGGTCATCGCCACCGAGGGCTCGAACATCGGCATGGGCGGCCCGGCCATGATCGAAGGCGGCGGCCTCGGCACCTACGCCCCCGAGGACATCGGCCCGCTCGACGTGCAGGTGGCCAACGGTGTGGTCGACGTAGCCGTGGCCGACGAGGCCGAGGCCGTGGCCGTGGCCCGTCGACTGCTCGACCTGCTGGGTGGGCCGGCCGATGACGTTGCCTGCGCCGACCAGGCCGCGCTCCGCGAGGCGATCCCCGAGAACCGTCGTCGGGCCTACGACGTGCGCACCGTGATCCACGGCCTCGTCGACACCGGCTCGTTCCTCGAGATGCGTGCCGGGTGGGGCCAGGGCATCGTGACCGGACTGGCCCGCGTCGATGGGAGCGTCCTCGGCATCCTGGCCAATGACCCGATGCACCTGGGTGGAGCCCTCGACCCTGACGGCTGCGACAAGGCGGCCCGCTTCCAGTCGTGGTGCGACGCCTTCGACGTTCCCGTGCTGTCACTGTGCGACACGCCGGGCTTCATGGTCGGGCCCGAGGTCGAGGAGCGGGCCCAGGTGCGCCACGCCGCCCGCCTGTTCGCGGTCGGCGCCAACATCACCGTGCCGTTCATGGTGGTCATCCTGCGCAAGGGCTACGGCCTGGGCGCCATGGCCATGGCCGGGGGTTCGTTCAAGGTGCCGCTGTTCTGCGTGGCCTGGCCCACCGGCGAGGTCGGCGGCATGGGCCTCGAAGGCGCCGTGCGGCTCGGCTTCCGCAAGGAGCTCGAGGCCATCGACGACCCCGAGCTTCGCCAGCAGCGGTTCGAGGAGATGGTGGCCATGGCCTACGAGCACGGCAAGGCGCTCAACTCGGCCAGCCACTTCGAGATCGACGACGTGATCGACCCGGCCGACACCCGCCGCTGGATCTCGACCACGTTGGTCGCCGCTCCGAGGCCCGAGCGCCGAGCCACCAAGAAGCGACCGAACCTCGACCTCTGGTGAGGACGTGCGGCCGTCGGTCGTCAGCCGTCGGCTACGGCGATCTGGCCGCGGCCTCGGTTCTTGGCCTGGTACATGGCCGAGTCGGCCAGGTGCAGCAAGGCCTCGGGTGTGACGGGCTGGTCGCCGAGTTGGGTGCTGAGAGCTATGCCGATGCTGGCCCCGACCGTCACGCCGGCCGGGTCGTCGGTGGACAGCGGTTCGCTCAGCGTGTCTTGGACGCGGGCGGCCAGGTCGAGGGCTTCGGATACGCCGTTGAGTCGCTCGAGGATGACCACGAACTCGTCGCCGCCGTAGCGGGCCACCGAGTCCTCGACCCTCACGGTCATGGCCAGGCGGCCGGCCAGCTCGTGCAGCACGCGATCGCCGAGGCGGTGACCCTGTTGGTCGTTGACCTCCTTGAAGTCGTCGAGGTCGATGAACAGCACCGCCACCTGGTCGCCGGTGCGCTCGGCGCGGGCCAAGGCGCCGGTGAGGCGATCGAGCAGGAGCGCTCGGTTGGGCAGGCCGGTCAGCGGGTCGTGGTTGGCGCGATGGGTGAGGTGCTCCTCGAACGCCTTGCGGTCGGAGTAGTCGCGCAGGATCCACGAGTAGAAGTCGACGTCGCCGTGCATGTCGCGGTGGGTCAGCATCCGGGCCAGCATGGGCACCTCGGCGCCGTCGGGGCGGAGCAGTCGTAGCTCGCCGGCCCACGTGCCGTCGCCGTCGAGCGCAGGCAGGATGTGCTCGAAGATCCGTTCCTGCTCGTCGTCCGGCAGCCACGAGAGCAGCGGCGGGATGCTCTCCAGCGGGCCCTCGGGATCGACGCCCACGAAGCTGCGTGCGGCCCGGTTCAGGTGCAGCATGTCGCCGGCGGGGTTGCAGATGCCGATGAAGTCGCCGGTGGCCTCGATGACATCGATAAGGCGGGCCGCAGCCTGCTCGGCCCGCACTCGGTCGGTGATGTCGTGGTGGTTGACCACGAGGCCCTGGACGGCGTCGACCTCGAGCATGTTGGTGGCGGTGGCCTGGATCCAACGCCAGTCGCCGTCGCGATCCTTGACCCGACAGATCCGGGTCTCGGTGTCACCCGGGTGACCGACCAGGGCAGCAAGGTCGCGCTGGAGCATGACGACGTCATCGGGGTGGACCCACTCGAAGGCGTTGTGGCCGAGCACGTTCTCCGGCGGGCGGGGGCCGAAGAGGCCGCGATCGGGGTTGACCTGCTCGATGGTGCCGTCGACGCGCACGACCAGGATCGAATCGGTGGCGTGCAGCACCAAGGCACGAAACCGCTCCTCGCTGCGTCGCAAGGTGGCCTCGGCCGTGGCCCGCTCCTCGAGACGGGCACGTTCGATCTCCTCGC
>Ga0105047_10012828_pt1 | contig 13451 bp, 15 predicted proteins | sample MAT04_FD_78384 | JGI IMG/M metagenome (GOLD analysis project Ga0105047, IMG submission 78384) | Freshwater microbial communities from Lake Fryxell liftoff mats and glacier meltwater in Antarctica - MAT-04 (megahit assembly) | ecosystem: Environmental > Aquatic > Freshwater > Ice > Liftoff...
GACGTGGACGGCGACGGCCGGGCCGACGTGGTCGCCGCCGCCGGGCCGGGCGGAGGGCCGCAGGTCAAGGCGTTCGCCCTGTACCCGAACTCCGCCCCGGTCGAACTCCTCAGCTTCTACGCCTACGCCCCGGAGTTCGGCGGCGGGGTGTTCGTCGCCGCCGCCGACGTGTCCGGCGACCTCGTGGCCGAGATCATCACCGGGGCCGGGGCCGGGGGCGGGCCGCAGGTATCCGTCTTCGACTCGACCGGCCAGGCCCGCGGGGCGTTCTTCGCCGCCGCCGCCGCCGCCCGCGACGGGGTACTCGTCGGTGCCCGGTTCGTCGGGGACGAGGGGGGCTGCCGGATCGGCACGGCCGCCGGCACCGTCGCCGGCGAGTTCGACGGCGAAACGTTCGCCGCCGTCACCCCCGCGGCCGGCACCGGCGGGATGGCCGTCGGCACCAGCGCCGCCCCCCAGAACGCCGCCCAGACGTGGGCCGAACTCGCCGTCCTCGCCCTCCGCCAGACGGCCACGCCCCCGACCCGGGCCGCCCGCGCCCTCGGCGTCGTCGGGGCGGCGATGTTCGACGCGGCGAACTCCATCACCGGCGACTACCAGCCGTACCGCATCGCCGTCCCGGCCGCCGCCGGCGCGTCGGCCGACGCCGCCGTTTCCGCCGCCGCCCGCGACGCCCTCGTCTACTTGTTCCCGACCCTCGCGGCCCGGTTCGACACGATCCTCGCCGCCCAACTCGCCGTGATCCCGGACGCCGCCGCCCGCGACGCCGGGGCCGCCGTCGGCCGGGCCGTCGCCGCCGACCTGATCGCCTTCCGCAAGACCGACGGGGCGGGCACCGCCGTCCCGTACACCGTCGGGTCGAACCCCGGCGACTACCAGCTGACCCTGCCCCGGTTCGCCCGGCCGCTCGACCCGAACTGGCCGGCCGTCGCCCCGTTCGCCATGACCTCCGGCAGCCAGTTCCGCCCCGGTGCCCCGCCCGCCCTGACCAGCGCCGAATACGCCGCCGACTTCAACGAGGTGCAGGCCGTCGGCAGTACGACGAGCACCACCCGGACGGCCGAGCAGACGCGGATCGCCCACTTCTGGTCCGACACCCCCGGCCCCAGCCCGTCCCCGCCCGGGCACTGGTTCGACATCGCCCTCCAGCAGACCCGGACGAACAACCTGTCGCTGGCCGACACCGCCCGCGCCCTCGGGCTGGTCGGGATCGCCCTGGCCGACGCCTCGATCGTGAGCTGGGACGCGAAGTACGTCTACGACCTGTGGCGGCCGATCACCGCGATCCGCGCCGCCGGCACCGACGGCAACCCGGCCACCGCCGCCGACGCCGGTTGGACCTCGCTCCTCGGCACCCCCCCGTTCCCGGCCTACACCTCCGGGCACAGCACGTTCAGCGGGGCGGCCGCGACCGTTCTCGAATCCCTGTTCGGGGCGAACACGACCTTCCGCACCAACTCGGTAGACGTGCCCGGGGCGGTCCGCACCTACGCCTCGTTCCAGGCCGCCGCGGACGAGGCCGGGAAGAGCCGCATCTACGGCGGCATCCACTTCGAGTTCGACAACCGGGCCGGCCTGTCGTCCGGCCGCGCCCTCGGCGGGTACGTCGTCGCCACCGTGTTGAAGCCGCGGTGACGGCGGGCCGGGCCGGACGAGTTCGCCGGCGAGCCGAAGGTGTCCGACTTCGGGCTGGCCAAGCGGGCCTCGTCCGACCTCACCCGGACGGGCGAGATCATGGGCGCGCCGGCGTACATGCCCCCGGGCAGACGGGGAAGTGATCGCGGGATGGTGCCGGCGGCGGGAGTCGCCGCGGGGAAGGTGCTCACTCCGACGCCGGGGCGACCCACGGCCGGTTGTGAGAAGTGCTAGAAAACACGCAAGGCGTTCAAGGCGATCAAGGCGTACGCCTATCGGAAGTGAGCGCCTTGACGGGTAGAAATGGGTAGCTAACTCGATCCCGGCCGCGCGACAATAGGCGGTTTCCCGGACACCTCCGTCGTCGCCTTTCGCTCCGCGAAAGGTTGAACAATCTTTCGCGGAGCGAAAGGCGACAACGGAGGGAAGGGTGTCGAGTGGTTAAATTCCGTCCGAAAGTGGAGGCCGCCGATGACGCCCGTGCGCCGCCGCTTCCACGTCCCGCGGCCGATACGCTACGCCCTGGTCGTCGGGGCACTGCTCGTCGTCGCCGCCGGGCTTCTCCTGCCCGCCATCAACCGCGTGCGGGAGGCGGCGGCGCGGTGCGTGTGTACCTGCCACCTCAAATGCCTGTCGTTGGCGCTTCATAATTCCGCCGCCAGTGCTGGGGGCGAACGCTTCCCGCCCGGGACCGTTCAACTGCGCGACGTACCGCCCGAGCGACGGCTGAGCTGGATGGTGACGGTCCTGCCGTACATCGAACAGAACAGGGCATTGGAACGGTTCGACCTGACCGCGGCGGCCGACGACGAGCGGAACCAAGTCGCACTCGATCACCGGATTCCCGCCTTCGTCTGTCCGTCGTCCGGCGAGTACGTGCGAGAAGACCGCGTCGGGAAATGGAAGTCGCCCGCCCCGCTGACCCACTACGTCGGCGTCTCCGGGGCGGGGGCCGACGCCGCGACGCTGCCGGTCGGCCACCCCCGCGCCGGTGTGTTCGGTTACGACCGGCAGATGTCGTGGAGAGATGACTTCCCGGACGGCACCGGAAACACACTATTACTGATGGAGACTGCGAACGCGCCCGGTCACTGGGCGGTTGGCGGGCCGGCGACGGTCCGCGGGATCGAAGCCGCCACGCACCCCTACGTCGGCCGGGGGCGGCCGTTCGGCGGATTCCATCCGCCGGAGCCGTGGATTTTCGAGCGGGAACGCGAGCAGGATTGCAACGTGGCGATGGCCGACGCATCAATCCGGTTCATCCGCGCCACGATCGCCCCGGAGGTGCTGGAGGCACTGGCGACGGCCGGCGGCAGGGAGGCGCTGCCGGACGGGTGGTAGCGGCCCGCGTCACGCCCCTTCGGGCAGGTCGGGGGTGCGGTCGGGGTCGGGGGACTGGTTGTAGATTAGGCCGGGGAAGTGCTCGACCAGGTAATGCACCACGCGCCGGGCGGACAGGATTCCGACCGGGCGGTTCGCGTCGTCCACCACCGGCAGGTGGCGGTAGCCGCCCTTCTCCATCTTCTTGATCGCCACCTGCACCGAGTCCTTCGGCCGCACCGTCACCGGGTTCGCGGTCAGGCACTCGGCCATCGGCACGCTCAGCGGGAGGCCGGCGGCCAGCACCCGGGCGAGGAGGTCGCGGTCGGTAAAGATACCGACGAGCTTCCCCTGTCGCGTGACGAGCAGACAACCCACCTTCTCCCGCCGCAGGACCGCCCCCGCCGCCGCCACCGGCTCGCGGTCCTCGATCGCGTGCGGGGGGGTCGGGTCGAGCCGCGACACGCTGTCCACGCGGAGGTTGCGCGACAGCTCCATCGAGAACAGGCTGAGCGCCGGGGGCGGGTTGCTGATGCCGTGTCGCGGCCGGCGGTCCGGGTGGGGGATGAGGCTCATGCGGTGGGCACGCTCGGTCGTGGTGGTGGAATTCTGCGACCCCGGAGAAAGAAAGCAAGTAGCCGGGCGTAACGTCCGGTAACGGATTCTGCCCCACGATCTTGCGCGCCGCCGGCGGAATCGCCCCGATCCGCCGCGCACGACCGGACGAGAGGCAACCTACCCCCAGCCCCCCTTCCCTAAGAGGGAAGGGGGAGTCAGACGACGAGCCTACGGCTCGTCGGTTTTTTCCGGCTCCCCCTTCCTTCCTAGGGAAGGGGGTTGGGGGGTTAGGTTCTTCCTCGCCCACCCGGTTCGTCGCCCGCCGGAGCGCGGCGTAGAATCTCCCGAACGCCCGACCCAGGACCGCCCGCCGATGCCCGCCCCGGACCGGATGCTCACCTACCTCCGCCAGGCGATCGCCCTCGTCCGGGCGACGCCGGGCCGCCGCGGGCACGTCGTCGATCTCGCCGACTGCGCCGACGTGCTCGTCGCCGGCGACTTGCACGGGCACGTCGGCCACTTCCAGGCGCTGCTCCAGGCCGCCGACCTCGCCAACCACCCCGGCCGCCACTTCGTGATGCAAGAAGCGATCCACGGCAAGTATCGCTACCCGTCGGGCGGGGACAAGTCGCACCAGATGGTGGACTTATTCGCGGCCCTCAAGTGCCAGTACCCGAAGCGCGTCCATTACCTGCCCGGGAACCACGAGCTGGCCCAGTGGACGGGCCGCAAGGTGATGAAGGCCGACGAAGACCTCAACACCCTGTTCGAGGCCGGCGTCACCGCGGCCTACGGCTCGCAGTCCGGCCCGCAGGTGTACCAAACTTACCTGGAACTGTTCAAGGCCCTTCCGGTGGCGCTGCGCGCGCCGAACCGGGTGCTGGTGTCGCACAGCCTGCCGTCCGGCCGGGCGCTGCCGCTGTTCGACCCGGCCCGGCTGGGGCGCGACGAGTACGCGGCGGCCGACCTGGAACCCGGCGGGTCGGTCCACAGCCTGCTGTGGGGCCGCGACACGTCGCCGGCGACGGTCGCCGAGTACCTGCGGCGGATGGACGCCGACCTGCTGGTGAGCGGGCACATCGCCAACGACGCCGGGTTCTCGGTGCCGAACGACCGGCAGGTGATCGTCGATTGCTCCGAGTCGCCGGCCGGGTACGTCGTGTTCCCCGCCGACCGTCCACTGACTCATGCGGAGCTAGCGGCTTGCGTGCGGGTGTTCTGAGGCAGGCGACCCGATGCCACGAGTCCTGTTCTGGAACGTCCAGCGGAAACCGCTCGATGGGTTGGTCGTTCCATTGGTTGCGGCGGCCCGACCGGACTTGCTGATCCTGGTCGAGTACCCGTCCGGCTCTCTCCTACCCGGGCTGCTCGCCGCCGACGGGTACACGCTCCGCCCCGGAAACGCGCGATTCGGCGTGTTCGCACGAACGAGCCTGGTTACGGTCCGGGAGCCGGGTTCGGGCGTGTTCGAGCGGGCCGACTTCTGGCGACTGACCCCGGCGGGCGAGGACGATTGGCTCCTCGCGGTGGTCCACGGCCCGGACCGGCGGAATGCGACGGACGGCACCCGCCGGGTGCTGTTCAAGCGGGTGGCGGATCACGTCCGCTCGGTCGAAGCCCGGACCGGGCACCGGCGGACGGTCGTTTGCGGGGATTTCAACGCGAACCCGTTCGATCCGTCCGTACTCGACGCCGACGGCCTCCACGCGATCGGGGTGAAGCGGGTCGGCCGGGAACCCCATCGCGGCGTCCGCGAGCAAGGGCGCGTCGATTACTTTTACAACCCGATGTGGCGGCTGTACGGGACCGACCCGGCCGGCGACGCCGCGGCGGCGACCCACTACCACCACGACCGCCAGTCGGCCGAACTCTGCTGGCACATGCTGGATCAGGTCGTAATTCGGCCCGAGGCCGCCGACCGACTCGCGGAGGCCGAACTGCGGATCTTACGAGCAGCTGGTAAGATTCCGTTGGTCCGGGCGGACGGGAGGCCGGACGACACCCGCGCGTCGGACCACCTGCCCGTACTGTTCCGACTGATCTGAGGCGACGGAGGCCGACCGATGACGACTGCGTTGTGGCCCGAGTTCAAGGTCGAAGAGAAGCCCACGGGGGTCGTGCGCGTTCTCGAAGGGGCCGGCGAAGAACTCGGCCGGAAGACCGGCGGCCGGGTCGTGTTCCGCGTCCTCCAACAGTTAGCCGGGGGCACCCCGTCCTGGCCGTTCCGGTACGAGTGCGACCTGTGGGTTCCGAAACTCCAGTACCGGTACTTCCTGTGCGACGTGTTTGCTTCGGCCGAGGGGTTTCCGGTCCGCGTCACGTCGGGCGAGATCGACCGCCCGGACATCGCCGACGAAGCCGCGCTCCAGGCCGCGCTCGCGGAGCTGTTCCACGCCGACCAGGTGCGGAAGATCGTCCAGAACCTCCTTTCGATGACCGTGTGAATCGCCCCCCATGCCCCAACCGCGATACCACGCCACGCCGCCGGAGGCCGTCGCCGAGACGGTCCGCGACGCCGTCTTCATCGACGACTACCGCTTCCGCATCGACCGCCCGGTCGATTCGGACAAGCTGTTCGACCACCCGTGGGTGCGCTCGGCCTACGCCGCCGACGAGTACGCCCCGTACTGGGCCAAACTCTGGCCGGCCGCCCGGATGCTGGCGAAGGTGGTCGTCCGCGAGAACTGGGCCGCCTACGCCCGGCCGGTGCGGGTGCTGGAGGTCGGCTGCGGGCTGGGGCTGGCGGGGGTCGCGGCGCTGTCCCGCGGGCTGGACGTGACCTTCTCCGACGTGGACGAAACCGCCCTCGCGTTCGCCGCCGCCAACGCCCGGATCAACGGCTACCCGGACGGCTTCCGCACCCTCCCGCTCGACTTCCGCTGCCCGCCGACCGACGTGAAATACCCCGTCGTGATCGGGTCCGACCTGATGTACGAGGAGCGGCTGGTGGACCCGCTGGTCGGGCTGTTGCGGGCGGTGCTGGCACCGGGCGGGGTGTGCCTCATCACCGACCCGGACCGCACCCCCGCCCGCGTCTTCCGCTGGAAGCTCGCCGAAGCCGGGTACGACGTGGCCCCCGAGTTAATTCGCGCCGGCGAACCCGGCGGCGAGCGGACGAAGGGGACGCTGTACCGCATCCGGGAGACGGGTTCGTAGGCGTCGGGGGCGTCCGGTCCGCCTTCTCGTGCGCCCGCCGGGTCGGTAGAATCACACTGGTTTCTTGAGGAACCGGGACCGGGACCGGGGTGCGGCACTGCCATGAGTTACCTACCGGACATCGCCGTCTACTCGCCCGACGGCCGCCCCCAGGTCGTGGTCGTGGTCAAGGGACTGGCGGACAAGAGCCCGGACTGGGCGGCCTCGTACCGCCACAACTTGCTCTCCGACCCCCCGGCGGTGGCGGCCCCGTACTTCGTGCTGGCGCTGCCGGATCACCTCTACGTCTGGGGCGGGGGTCGCGACCCGGCCCCCCGCCGCCCGGACCTGGATTTGAACGCCGCCCTGGTACTCCAGCCGTACTTGCTGCATCAGGAGAACGGACATCCGAGGTGGAGGGAAGGCGAACTCCAGATCGTACTCACCAACTGGCTAGACGACCTGGTGCGAACCGACTTCGGCACGCCCGCGCCGTGGGCCGCCGACCTGGAGCGGATCGGCTTGCTGCCCGCGGTCCGCGGCGGGGAGGTCCGCGTCGGAGTGGCGGCATGACCGTTTACGTCGAGTCCAATTACCTGCTCGAACTCGCCTTCGAGCAGGAGCAGGCGACCGACTGTGCCGGCATTCTCGCACTCGCCGAGGGCGGGCGAATCACGCTCGTCCTGCCGGCCTTCAGCGTCGGCGAATGCTTCGAGCGACTCGGCCGTCGCCGGTCGCGTCGGGTGAATATCCGGGAGTCCCTCCGCGAGGAAATTCGGGAACTCGGCCGGTCGCCGACCGGCGCTCCCTTGTCGGGCCAACTGCGCACCCTGAGCGACGCCCTCGTCGCCGGCGCGGACGCCGAGGCGCACCGCTACGACGCCGTCCTCGGACGGTTACTCGCGTGCGCCACCTTCATCCCGCTCGACGCCGACGCGATCCGCGACAGCCTTGCGGCCCGAACGACTTACGACCTGTCCCGGCAAGACGCGATCATCCTCTCGTGCGTCTTCGCTCACCTCGCGGCGACCACGCCGGACCGGGCGGTGTTCATCAACCGGAACCGGAGGGATTTCGCCAACCACGACATCGTCGCCGCACTCGACGCTCGTGGCTGCGCGCTCAAGACCGAGTTCCGGGCGGGTCTGGCCCACGTGACCGCCGCTCTCGACTCACCTTAAAGTGCCCGAGTGGGCGCACCCGGCGCGGGCCGGAATCGTGTTCTACCCTGTACCCAGACCGACACCATTACCCGCGCACCGGAGGGGCCGACATGGCCGCCGAAACGTCGCCCACGCCCGCCGTGGCCGAGCACGAAGCGTTCTTCCTCCTGCCGCTCGCTCTCGCCACCGGGATCGCGGTCGGGGCCGTCGCCGTGCTGGTGTGGCCGAGTAGCAAGCCCGTCGCCGCCCGCACCCCGCACCCGGTCGCGGCCCGGACCGTTGTCCCCGCCGCCGCCCCCGCCGACGCCACGACCTTCGCCGCCCGCACCCCGCGCTAGTGCCGGGCATCGCCTCCACAAGCCCGCCCGTCGCAACGGGTGGGCTTTGCCCACTTCCGCCGGCCCCACTTCCCGATAAAATCCCCAGACGGCACCCGGCCGCACCACCGCACCGAGGGACGCATGGGCGAAAAGTACGTCTACAACATCGCGCACCTGACCAAGCACTACGGCAAGCGCGAGATCCTCAAGGACATCAACCTGAACTTCTACCCCGGGGCCAAGATCGGGGTGCTCGGCAGCAACGGGGCGGGCAAGTCCACGCTGCTGAAGATCATGGCCGGCGTGGACAAGGAGTTCATGGGCGAGGCGTGGGCCGACAAGGGGGCGACCATCGGCTACGTCCCCCAGGAGCCGCACCTGACGCCGAATACGACCGTGTTGGAGAACGTCGAGGAGGCCGTCGCCCACATCCGCGGCCTGCTCCGCAAGCAGGAAGAGATCGGCGAGGCGATGGGCGACGCGAACGCCGACTTCGACAAGCTCTCGGCCGACATGGAACGGGTGCAGACGAAGATCGACGCGGCCGACGCCTACAACATCGACCGCCAGCTCGAACTGGCGATGGACGCGATGCGCCTGCCGCCCCCGGACGCGCCCGTCGAGCAGCTCTCCGGCGGCGAGCGGCGGCGGGTGGCGCTGTGCAAGACGCTGCTCCAGCGGCACGACCTGCTGCTGCTCGACGAGCCGACCAACCACCTCGACGCCGAGAGCGTCGAGTGGCTCGAACACCACCTCGCCGGCTACCCCGGGGCGGTCGTCGCCGTCACGCACGACCGCTACTTCCTCGACAACGTGGCCAAGTGGATCCTCGAACTCGACAACGGCCGCGGCTACCCGTGGAGCGGCAACTACTCGGGCTGGCTCGACCAGAAGCGGCGGCGGCTGGCCGTCGAGGAGAAGCAAGAGAGCGCCAAGCAGAAGATGCTCGCCCGCGAACTCGAGTGGGCGAAGAGTTCCCCCCGCGCCCGCATGGCCAAGAGCAAGGCCCGCCTCGCCGCCATCGACAAGATGCAGGAGCAGGTGGCCGAGGACGACGACAAGGAGCTGACCATCACCATCCCGCCCGGCCCGGCGCTCGGCGACCTGGTGGTGCGGGCCGAGGGCGTCAAAAAAGCCTACGGCGAGAACCTGCTGTACGACGACCTGACGTTCAACCTGCCGAAGGGCGGGATCGTCGGCGTCATCGGGCCGAACGGGGCCGGGAAGACGACGCTGTTCCGGATGATCGTCGGGGACGAGACGCCGGACGGCGGCAAATTAACCATCGGCACGACCGTCAAGCCGGCCCACGTCGATCAGAACCGCGACGCCCTAGTCGCCACGAACACGCTGTTCGAGGAAGTGACCGGCGGCACCGACTACATCATGCTCGGCAAGCAGAAGGTGTCGTCGCGGGCCTACTGCGCCCGGTTCAACTTCAAGGGAACGGACCAGCAGAAGTTGGTCGGCACCTGCTCCGGCGGCGAGCGCAACCGCATCCACCTGGCGAAGCTGTTGCGCAGCGGCGGCAACCTGCTGCTGCTCGACGAACCGACGAACGACCTCGACGTGGACACCCTGCGGGCGTTGGAAGAAGCGCTCATCAACTTCGGCGGCTGCGCCGTGGTCATCAGCCACGATCGGTGGTTCCTGGACCGCATCGCGACGCACATCCTCGCCTTTGAAGGTGACAGCAAGGTGGTGTGGTGCGAGGGCAACTTCGCCACCTACGAGGAGCAGAAGCGCGCCCGCCTCGGCCCCGCCGCCGACCAGCCGACCCGGATCAAGTACCGGAAGCTGCACCAGTAGGAGAAGCCCGTGAGCCTGCACCAGTTGGAAGCCGCCGTGACCGAACTACCTCCCGCCGACCTGGAGGCGTTCGCGCGGTGGTTCGAGGAGTACCGGGCCGACGCCTGGGACCGCCGCATCGAGGCCGACATCGCGGCCGGCCGCCTGGACGCGGCCGGCGCGCGAGCGGACGCCGACTTCGAGGCCGGCCGCTGCACCCCGCTATGAACCACTTCGCCACGCCGGAGTTCTGGTCCCACTACCGCCGCCTGCCGGACGCGGTGCGGGGGTTGGCCGACAAGAACTTCGGGCTGCTCCGGGCCGACCCGCACCACCCGTCGCTGCGGCTCAAGCGGGTGGGGGCGTTCTGGTCGGCGCGGGTCGGGCTGCACTACCGGGCGCTGGCGAAAGCCCGGGCGGAAGGGTTGGTCTGGTTCTGGGTGGGGCACCACACCGAGTACGAGCGGTTCCTCCAGACGTGAGGGGAGTGGTCATGGGTGAAAGCGTAACACAGGTTCGCGGTTGGGTGCGCGACGGGACGGTGATCCTCGAACCCGGTACGGCCCTGCCGGACGGCACCGAGGTGACCGTCACCCCGGTCGCCGCGCCCGGCTACCCGCCGGGGGTGATCCCGTTCACCCCGGAGGAGCAGGCCGAGTTCGATATGTGGGAACGGACCTCGGACGAGGACTGGGCTAAGATCGATTGGGGCGAAGGGGAGATCGCTCGTGACGCTGGTTGATCCGGAGTTGTGTAGGTCGGGCCGAGTCTTCGAGGCCCGACGCAAACCTACGAAACTCACCCCGGTAGGAAGCGGGTATCGTTCGCAGCCGCGGAGCGGCGACCGAGTGTAGCCAGGGGTGGAGCGCAGCGCAACCCCTGGCGCGCCGTGCGAGGAACCCGGGCGGCCCGCGTGGGCGGGAGTGCCCTCGCTCCTCCGGGGCTTCGTCCCATCTCGCGGCCGCCCGCCAGGGGTTGCGCTACGCTCCACCCCTGGCTACACTCGGTCGCCGCTCCGCGGCTGCGAACACCCGGAAGGCCACATGCTCGAACTCATCGACGCCACCAAGACCTACACCCAGGGGCGGCGGACGGTGAACGCCGTGCGCGGCGTGTCGCTGACCGTCCGCGGGGGGGAGTACGTCACCATCATGGGGCCGTCCGGGTCGGGGAAATCGACCCTCATGCACCTCATGGGGGCGCTCGACACCCCCACCGGCGGGCGGGCCGTCTTCCAGGGCCAAGACCTCCAAACCCTCTCCGACCGCCAGCGCTCGCTCCTCCGCCGCGACCGCATCGGGTTCGTCTTCCAGGCGTTCAACCTCCTGCCCACCCTCACCGCCGCCGAGAACGTGGCGCTGCCGCTCTTGCTCGGCGGCACGCCCCGGCGGGCGGCGCTCGACCGCGGCCGCGAGTGCCTCGACCGGGTCAACCTGGGCCACCGGGCCGACCACTTCCCGGACGAGATGTCGGGCGGCGAGATGCAGCGCGTCGCCGTCGCCCGGGCGCTCGTCGCCGACCCCGAAGCCGTCCTGTGCGACGAGCCGACCGGCAACCTCGACACCACCACCAGCCGCGAAATCCTGTCGCTGCTGGCCAAGCTCCCGGAGCCGGGGAAGCGGGCCGTCGTGATGGTCACGCACGACCCGTCGGCCGCCGCCTACGGCACCCGCATCGTCCAGATCCGCGACGGCCTGCTCGAATCCGACGCCCCGGTGGTCCGCAACTAATCCCGACCAAAGCCACGCACTGCGTGCGTGGGTTCGCGCTCATAAAAGTCCACGGAGGGTGGTCGATGGTCCCGGCGGTGTACCGTTTGCTCGGGGTGCGGTACGTCCGCCAGCGCTGGACGCGGGCGGCGCTGGTCGTCGCCAGCATCGCCCTCGGGGTGGCCACGCTCGTCTCCACCCGCATCCTCAACCAGTGCCTCGAAACCGCCGCCCAGGACACCACCACCCCGGCCGGGAACGCCGACCTGTACGTCCACAACGGCGAGGCCGGCGTCCCCACCCTCCTCGCCGACGACATCCGCGCCGCCGCCGTTCCCGGCGTCAAATCCGTCCGCCCGATCGTCTACGACCGCGTCTCCCTGCCGCAGCTCGACGACCGCGTCGCCGTCCTCATCGGGGTCGAAGTCTCGTCGCAACTCCTCAAGCCGGACAACGCGCTGAAGGTGAAAGTCGAGGCGTCCGGCGAGGGGCCGCTCCGCCAGCTCGCCCCACTCTGGCTCGCCATGCAGGGCGGCAACTTCTCCGCCGTCGGCCCGCTCTGGGACCGCGTCCCCGGCCGGCTCGTCGTGGTCACGCGGCCGATCTTCGACGAGTGGAAGCGGACCGCCGGGCCGGGCCAACCCCTCGTCCTGCGGCACGCCGGGCGCGATGTCGATTGCCTGCCCGTCGGGATCGTCACGGTCGCCCCGGACTCGCCGCTCGCGGCCCTCGGCGGGAACTTCGTCGGCATGGAGGTCGGGCAGGCGGCGCGGGTGATCCGCCCGGCCCCGGTCCCGGCGACGGCCGGCGTCGTCGGGGCGGCCGCCGTCGCCGCGTGGGAGGCCCAGTACCCCGCGAAGGTGAACCGCCTCGACCTGTTCCTCGACCCCGGGGCCGACCGCGCCCGCGTCGCCGCCGACGTGGGCCGGGTGGTCGGCAACCCCAAGTCCGTCCGCACCCCGGAGGCCCAGCGGCGGGCGACGCAGGAGGTCATCTCGGGGCTGCAAATCGGGTTCACGGTCTGCTCGGCCGGGGCGATGATCGTCGGCCTCTTCCTCGTCTACAACGCCCTCGCCGTGACCGTCGCCGAGCGCCGCCCGGACATCGGCGTGCTGCGCTCCATCGGGGCGACCCGCGGGCAGATCGTCCTCATCTTCGCCACCGCCGCGGCGCTCCTCGGCATCATCGGCTCGGCCGTCGGCGTCCCGCTCGGCGTCGTCCTCGCCGAACTCGCCCTGGCGCAGTTCGCCGACGAACTCAAGTCGATGTTCCTCAGCCCCGAGGTGAACCCGACCCGGCTGACGTGGGAGACCGTCGCCCTCGCGGTACTCGCCGGCGTCGGGACGGCCGTGGTCGCGGCGCTCGTCCCGGCGATCCAGGCGGCGGCCGACGACCCGGCCGTCGTCGTCCGCCGGTCGGCGGCCGGGGCGAAGGGGGCGTGGCGGCTCGCCCACCGCCTCACCTGCCTCGGGCTGGTCGGCGGCGGGGGCGCGGCGATCCTCTTACGGCACGAGCTGCCGCCGCGGGTCGGGGCGGTCGGCGGGATGCTCGTCGTCCTCGTCGGCCTGCTCCTGTCGGCCCCGGTCCTCGTGACGCTGCTCGTCGCGCTGCTGCAACCGCTCATCCGGGCGACGTGCGGCATCACCCTGCGCCTGGCGTTCGACAACCTGACCCGCGCCCCCGGGCGGACCGGGGTGGTGATCGGCGCGCTCGGGGCCGGCGTCGCCATGATGTTCCAGACGGCCGGCGTCGGGCGGAGCAACGAGGAGCCGGTCGTCGCGTGGATCACGCAGGTCGTCCAGGCCGACCAGTTCGTCTTCGCC
>Ga0105047_10012831_pt1 | contig 13450 bp, 10 predicted proteins | sample MAT04_FD_78384 | JGI IMG/M metagenome (GOLD analysis project Ga0105047, IMG submission 78384) | Freshwater microbial communities from Lake Fryxell liftoff mats and glacier meltwater in Antarctica - MAT-04 (megahit assembly) | ecosystem: Environmental > Aquatic > Freshwater > Ice > Liftoff...
ATATTTCATCCCTTCAGTTGCCATCGAGATCCCGTCGCTGATCGTAATCGTACCGAACATCTGCGGCATCCCGCCGGCTTCTTTTGCACCCGCAACAGCCCGCAAAGCGAGCTCGTTCAATCCGATATTGCAGGGCGTAATCGTGCTGTACCCGTTGGCAATCCCCACAATGGGCTTAGTGAAATCGCCGTCGCCAAAACCGACGGCCCGCAGCATTGCTCGGTTGGGCGCGCGCTCCACGCCCCCAGTCACAGCTTGGCTTCTCAAATTTTCAGGCATTGTGACATACTCCTACATTCATGCTTCACATACACAGTGTAGGCTTCTTAGCGAGTCCTGATCACTGACATTTGCACAGGTATTTGTAGAATAGAACCGCACGTAGCCAAACTATACTTTCAGGGCTTTCAGAAGTACCAAAATTATACCGATACTAGAGTATACAGGGTGAATACCGTGGTTATCTGGGATGATGTGTGTGGTATAACCCGTCATTCTAACGTTTGAAACAAAAATTGCGAGGCTAATGACATGGAGGCCGATCGAATTCTGAGGCAATATGCGGCCGGAGAAAGAATTTTTCGAGAGATTAACCTCGCAGGGGCCGACTTAAAAGGGGTCAACTTCAGCGAGGCTAACTTTACCAGAGCGAATTTCCAGGAAGCAAATCTCAAAGGTGCCAACCTCACGGGGGCGAACCTGCGCGAGGTGAAACTGTCAGGGGTGGACATGACTGAAGCCAACCTCAGCGAAGCAAATCTGATTGGCACTGATTTGAGTCGCGCCAATCTCAGCGGGGCTAACCTGATGGGAGCGAACTTGCGCGGCTCAATGGCGAGGGAAGTCAACATGACCAAGGCTAATTTGACGGAAGCTAATTTGACCGAAGCCAACTTTACCGAAGCGAATTTGTTTGCGGCAAACTTAACCGACGCTAGCATGATTCGCACTAATTTGATGAAAGCAAATTTGAGTTGGTCAACTCTCAAAGCGGTAAACCTGACAAATGCCATCCTCAGCGAGTCACTGTTAGAAAGAGCTAACCTGACTCAGGCAATTCTCAGCGGGGCGATTCTGAGCGGAGCAAATCTTACTGGTGCAGATTTGCGGGAAGTAACAATGATTGGCGCTAATCTGAGCGAAGCTAATCTTAACAATGCTAACTTGAGAGTCGCCAATGTGAGTTGGTCAACTCTGCGGGGAGCTAACTTGAGTGGTGCTAATTTGTACCGGGCCAAGTTGTGCTGGTCTAATTTGAGCGGGGCGGTGCTGGTAGAAACTGTTTTGATTGATGCCAACCTCAATCGAGCTAACTTGCGGGATGCAGACTTGAGGCGGGCGATTATGCCCGACGGCACAACTAATGATTCTTAACTGTTAACTGTTAACTGTTGACTGTTGACTGTTGACTGTTGACTGTTGACTAATAACAAATAACTCATGACTGTCAGCGAATTATTGATTCTGGGTGTGGCTGGACTTTTTGCCGGAATTCTAGCTGGATTTTTGGGCATCGGCGGCGGCACGATGCTGGTACCTCTGTTAGTGGCTCTCGAGTACGAGCCATTACAAGCGGTGGCTACGAGCGGTTTGTCGATCGCAATTACAGCTATTTCTGGCAGTTTCCAGAATTGGCGCATGGGCTACCTCAGCTTTAGCAAAGTCGCTGGTATCGGTTTTCCAGCCGTCATTACAGCACAAATCGGTGCTTATTTGGCTGGAATATTTCCGCCTTATTTATTGTTAGTTTCTTTTGGCTTGTTGTTGTGGCTAAATATTTATTTAATTGAGGTTCGCAAGCGCATCACAGCGAATGGGAAAGGGGAAGCAAAAGGGGAAGACGATCCGATCGCGAAAGCGGCAACAAATGCCCAATCCTCAATCCCCAATTCCCAATTACCCAATAATTCAAATATTTTATTCAATCCAGCTTTTGCTAAAATTGCGACCGGCAGTGCGGCGGGTTTATTAGCGGGTTTGTTCGGGGTAGGCGGTGGCGTGATTATGGTTCCCTTGCAAATTCTGCTGTTAGGAGAAAGCATTAAAACTGCAATTCAAACGAGTTTGGGTGTCATCGTCATCACTGCTATTTCGGCGACGGCGGGACACGCGGCGCGCGGGAATGTTTTGTGGGTTGTGGGGTTGATTCTGGGCGGTGGCGGTTTGTTGGGCGTGCAAATCAGTACGCGGTTTTTGCCGAGATTGCCCGATCGCACTATTAGTTTAGCTTTTCGATCGCTCTTGGCAATTTTATCGATTTATGTTTTCTGGCAAGCTTGGCAAAAATTTAGTAATGGGTAATTGGTAAGGTGCGCAGTGCGCACCCTACGAAAGACTAATTTTCTGATAGTTTCTTGACGGCGCGAGTCAGACGCTGCAAATAAGGCTTGACAATTTCTTGATTTTGGCGCTGCAACTCGGAAACTTGGTTCTGCAAACGGTGAATCTCGGTTTGCAACATCCCTGTGTCTATTTTCGGTCGATCGAGCAAAACCTGCAATTGCTTCAGAGAACCTTGGATTTGATCCAAGTCTACTTCGTTCGATCGCTCTTGCAACTCTGCCGTAATAGTTTTAACCTCAGTTAACTTCTCGTCCAGCAATAAAAATCGGACATTGACATTTTCCCAATCATGCTCTCTGAGGGCGCTATTTTCCAGAATGCGGAGTTTTTGCTGCAAATCCGACAGCATGGTGTAGAGTTCCTGAGAATCGGCAGGAAGCGCCTGTGCTTGGCGTTCGAGGGATGCTACCGCACCTTGTAAGTCGGCGATGGCGCCCGATTCCAAAATACCGAGTTTTTGTTTCAAGTCGGAGACGGTGGTATCGAGTTCGACAAGTTCTCCAGGTAGTCTCTGAACTTGCTGCGATCGACATTCTACTGCGGCCTGTACCTCCGCGATCGCAGAATTTGCCTTGTATTGCATTTTTTGCTCGAAACGCTGGCGATTGGCGAGATTTAGCGATAGCGCTGCGGTTAAGGGGGCGGCAGCGTAGAGAATTTGGCCCGACAATCCCGCAGCAATCGTGCCAATCGCTGAACCGGCAATAGAGGCGTATTCTGCCAATTCTAGCCAATCCGGCTGGTTTGGGGAATTTCTCAAAGCTGGGAGTGATGCGTTTTCGATTTTCTGCATAGACTTGTAGTCGTTGTCTGGTAGATTCGTTTTCGATAGGGACATGATAAAAGCGATCGGCAAATAAATCCGGGCTATTTGTTAAAATTTCGAGATTGTGATATTTTAACTGACCTTCTGCCGATCGCCGCTGTCGGGTAAAATTCAGAATGCGCCGGTGTCTGTCAGGAGTATATAGAAAATGGGTCTCAAGATTATTGAAAGCTACGATAGCAGTTTTGTCCTCGAACCGGATGCTAAAGCTCTACTGTTCGGTTTGTTGACTGGTGAAAGCTTTGTGCAACAAGTAGCGCTGCAATTACAGTGTTTGCGCCTTGAGTTTGCCGAGGTACTTTTTCAGCCAGTGCCCTACAGCAGCGACACGCCCAAGGGAATGCCTGCGGAATTTGAACAGTATCACCAATCGATCGATTTTGCGATCGTCAACGTCCCGCCCAATTTCATGTTTCAAGCCAAAATATTTAAACCCAGCCGCCTCTGTGCAGTTTATCGCGTTTTTAAGAATTAGTTGACTGTTGACTGTTGACTGTTGACTGTTGACTGTTGACTGTTGACTGTTGACTGTTGACTGTTGACTGTTGACTGTTGACCGAAGGAAGTACGTCCGCGGATGCAAGTAACGGATGTAACGGATGTAACGGATGGATGTTGAGGGAAGTAAGGAAGAAGGAAGAAGGAAGAAGACATACACACCCAGCTTTTTAGCGCTCCGTATTTTACCTTAAATTAGGTGGAATTAGTTAAAAATCAGAAAAATCTCCGGAAAAATTAACAATCGACAATTAAGCAAAAATGACAGAAGAAATTCACCCTCTCGCCAGCTTAGAATTCATTCCCTACCTTGACTCCGAGGGAAAATTGCCCGATTTTGTCCAGGGTAAAATTGGCGTTTATGCGATTTTTGACAGCGATAAAATTCTGCAATTTGTGGGCTATTCTCGTGATACTTATCTCAGCCTGAAACAGCATTTGGTACGCCAAACCGAATGTTGCTACTGGCTGAAAGTCCAAATTATCGATCGACCAAACCGCACTATACTCGAAAACATCCGATCGAGTTGGATTGCTGAAAACGGCTCGCAGCCCCAGGGTAACGGTGCAGATGCAGCCAAGTGGAACGATCCCATTGACACCAAAACCGTGATGACAGCCCAAGAAGTGGCAAATTATGAAGGTATTGTTGCTGATGAACTTGCCAAAGATAAATTGTTAAAAAATGTAGCGCGCCGGGTGGAAAATGAAATTTTCTTGCTGCTCAAAGCTCGTGGTGTAACTGAAGAAATCCGGTTTAATCCCAAGTTGAAAACTAGCGGGTTGCTGGATTTAAAATAAGGGCGTTGCTGATTTTTTGCACGTTGTCATGTCCGATCGATTACTATCACAAAAAAGGTTCGATCGCCCGGTTCGTAGTGCGGACTTTAGTCCGTAAAAAGCTGCGGACTAAAGTCCGCACTACGAACCTGCCCTACTTTTGCACGTTTAACTCAGCTAAAACTGAGGCGAATCGAGCAGGATCGATCGGCTTTGCTAAATGTTCGTCGTAACCGGCGTCGATCGCCCGCGATCGGTCTTGTTCGCTAGCATAGGCTGTCAGCGCTACCGCCGGCAAGCGCTTGATTTGGTCAGATTCGGACGATCGCACTTTGCGGATCAGCGAATAGCCGTCCTCAACCGGCATCCCGATGTCGCTGACTAGAATATCCGGCGGCGACTTCTGCAAAATGTCGATCGCCTCTTGTGCTGAAGCAGCCACTGTCGCCGTCGCCCCCCACTGTTCCAAGGCCACAGTCAAAAACTCGCGGTTGTCGGGTTCGTCGTCTACAACTAACACTTTTAAACCAGCCAAAATACCCGGACGGATTTGAGCGGCTTTCCTTTCCTCTCTCAACTGCGGCTGCTGGCTGCGACGCTGTTTCTGGGGCAGCATGACGGTGAAAGTCGCACCCCTGTCTTTACCCGGACTTTCGGCGCGCACAGTGCCGCCGTGGAGTTCCACCAAGTGCCGGACGATCGCCAATCCCAGTCCCAAACCGCTGTCAGGCCGAGTAATCGAGCCATCTGCTTGTCGGAAGCGATCGAACACATAGGGCAGAAACTCTGCAGAAATGCCTTTTCCGCTATCGCTGATAGTAATTTGCACGTAATTAGGTGATGCGGAATTAGCCACAGCTACCGCAGATAAATGCAGTTTCACGGTGCCGCCCGCTGGCGTAAACTTGACGGCGTTGGTCAGCAAATTCGAGAATACCTGCTGCAACCTCTGCGCGTCGCCCCACATCAATTTCACGGTGGGGTCTAATTCCGAGGAAACAGTCACAGACTTAGCCTGGGCGACGAAAATGACTGAACTCAGAGCAATTTCGATCGCGTTTGCCATCACGAACCAGCCGGCTTTCAGAGCCAGTTTGCCTTGAATAATCCGGGAAACGTCGAGCAAATCTTCGACTAGCTGCACCTGCACCCTCGACTGACGCTCGATCGCTTCCAAACCGCCAGCTAAATCCTCTTCCGTGTAGGGGAGGCCGCGCAGCCTCTGCGCCCAGCCCAGAATCACATTTAAAGGCGTGCGGAGTTCGTGGGAAAGCGTGGCGAGAAACTCGTCTTTCAGGCGGTTGATGGCTTCTGCTTCCGCGCGCGCGGCTTGTTCGCGATCGAGCAACTGAGCGATTTCTGCTTCTACTTGCTTGCGATCGCTGATGTCGGCGACGATCGACATACAATTTATATTGCCTTTAGCGTCGCGGACTGGAGTCGCCCACAAACTGATGTCGATCGCGCAGCCGTCTTTCCGTTGGCGCTGGGTTTCCATGCCCGCGATCGCGTTTCCTTGACTAATTTTTGTCAAATTTGCCGTGAATTCCTCCCGCTTGTCTGCGGGAATGCAGGGCAAAAATTGACCTACCGCCTCTGATTCTGACCAGCCAAAAATCCTCTCGGCTGCTGGATTCCACATTTTCACAATGCCGTCGTCGGCGCTAAAAACGGTAATTCCTAGGGGACAAGCTTGGATCAAGGCTTCCAAAGTTTGGTTGGTTTGGGATCGCGCTGCTTCTGCTTGTTTGCGATCGGTGATATCGACGTTTACCCCGATCGCCCGCAGAGGTAAACCGCGATCGTCCTGAAACACCTTAGCCCTGCAAGCAATCCAGCCGATGCTGCTGTCGGGACGGCAAATGCGGAACTCAATGTTTAATTCCTCCCCGGAGGCTGCCGCCGCCTGCCACTGCTGTTGAGTCAAAGCGCGATCGTCTGGATGCACCATTGCCAGCAAATTCTGATAGCTGTTGTCGAAACCGCCAGCCGAGTGCCCGTACAAAGCCTCTAATTCCGGCGTAGACGCGAGTTCGTTTGTTTGGACGTTCCATTCAAAAGTTCCGATTTTGCCTGCTTGCTGAGCGATTTGCAGCCGTTCTTGATTGTTTTTGAGTTCTGCTTCCACCCTGGAGATTTCGGTCAAGTCGATATAAAATGCGACGATCGTCTCTGTTTCCGGGTTCTCCGGGCACAAAATCGTCCCGCCCATCAACATCGGCACGCGGCTGCCATCTTTGCGGATGTACTCTTTCTTAAAAGGAGTTGCGACTCCCGAAGCCCGCAGTTCTTGGGCCGCCTTGGCGTCGATGTGCAGGTATTCGGGGGGGGTCATCCTGTCCCACCGCATTTGACCCGATAGCACGTCTGAGCGGGTGTAGCCCACCATGTTGAGCAGGGAGTCGTTGGCGTAGGCGATGCGGCCGCTCAAATCGCCGATCGCGACTCCGAAAATATTGGAATTTAATAACCGCCGGAATAAAGCTTCGCTTTGCTGGATTACCCGTTTTGCTTGGTTGCGATCGGTGATTTCGGCGATCGCGCTGCTGACTCCCAAAAGCGTTCCCGATTCATCGCTTACAGGATAAAAGCTGACTAGCCAATCCCGCACTACTCCCGGCTGTTGCAGGGTTTCGGCCTTAATTTCCAAGTCGAGGATGGGGGTTTGCGTCGCCAGCACTTGCAGGTAAATCGGCTCTACCATATCGGCGATTTCAGGAATCGCTTCTCTGATGGTGCGCCCGATGTGATCTGCGATCGATCTCCCGTTGATCTGAGCGAGGCATTTGTTGATGCGGATGTAGCGCAAATTGGTATCGACAAAGGAGATCCCGACCGTAATATACTTGTACATAGAAAATCATTTAGGATTGCTATATGTGGGACAAAATTGCCGCGCACATCTCCCAAGCAACCGGAGAAACATTTTCCATCGACAACCGCCGTTCAGTCAGCGGCGGCTGCATCAACCAAGGCTATGCTATCAGCAGCAGTAAGCGCACTTATTTCGCGAAAATAAATCAAGCTTCCCAAGTTGCGATGTTTGAAGCTGAGACTCTGGGTTTGCAGCAAATGGGGGAAACCCAGACGATTCGCGTTCCTGAACCGATTTGCTGGGGAACAGAAGGCAATTCTGCTTATATTGTCTTGGAATGGCTGGATTTGCGAGGTGGCGCGGGCGAGATAGCTTGGTCAGAAATGGGGCGCAAACTGGCTCAAATGCACAAATACACCCCCCCCAGCCCCCCCTTGCTAAGGGGGGGAGAAGAGGTTGATTATGCCCTTTTGAGGGGACGTTTTGGTTGGGATGTCGATAATACGATCGGCTCAACTCCTCAAATTAATCAATGGACTGCTGACTGGGCGGAATTTTGGGCCGAACATCGGATTGGTTATCAGTTAAAGTTGGCTAATCGTCGGGGCGGAAATTTCAGTCGGGGGGAAAGCTTGCTAGCAGCTATTCCGAAGTTGCTGGAGGATTACAAGCCTCAACCTTCCCTAGTTCACGGGGATTTGTGGGGAGGAAATGCGTCGGTAACTGCGGCGGGGGAACCGGTAATTTTTGACCCGGCGGCTTATTGGGGCGACAGAGAAGTCGATATTGCGATGACTGAACTATTCGGGGGTTTTCCCGCAGCGTTTTATCGGGGTTATAATGAGGTTTGGTTGCTGGATTCCGGCTATGAAAGACGCAAAACACTTTACAATTTATATCATATTTTGAATCACTTTAATTTGTTTGGCGGGAGTTACGAGTCCCAGGCTAATCAAATGATTAACAGGATTTTGGGTTAAACTCTAGACAAGATTGCAAGCATTCGCAAACCCTCGGAAAATTATCTGCGTTAATCTGGGTTAATCTGCCGACATCTGCGGTTTCCCCTTTAAATAGCGGATGACACCAAATCCGAGTAAAACAACTATTCAACCGAATTTGGTATCACAAGCGATCGCAGAAAATCTTAATCTACTTTTGTTTTGCCGCCGCTTTCTTCTTCGCCTCCTTCTCGGATTTCTTAGCCGCCTTCTCAGCTTCAAGTTTGGCGAACTTTGCTAGTTCTTTCTCTTCCGTTATTTTATCCAGATAGTAGTGGTAGTCTCCGAGATAAGTCCGAAAGTCCCCGTCGCGAACTTCTACTATTTTGTTGGCGACTTGGGAGATGAAATAGCGATCGTGCGAAACGATAATTACTGTGCCGTCGTAGTTCTGAATTGCCTCTTCCATCATCTCTTTCGCGGGAATGTCGAGGTGATTTGTCGGTTCGTCCAAAATTAGCAAATTCACGGGTTCCAGCAGCATCTTTGCTAAAGCTAGACGGGCTTTTTCTCCGCCGCTTAGAGCGCCGACGTGTTTGAATACTGTTTCGCCGGTAAATAAGAACCGCCCCAATAAGGTGCGAACTTCTTCATTTTTCCAGTCTGGTACTTCGTCGTGAATGGTTTGCATCACGCTTTTATTCAAGTCTAAGGCTTCTGCTTGATTCTGTTCAAAGTAACCGGGAATGACGTTGTGGCCTCCCATTTTAACGGAACCTTCTGTGGGCGTTTCTAAACCCATAATCAGGCGCAAGAGGGTTGATTTGCCTGCGCCGTTGGGGCCGAGAAATGCTATGCGATCGCCTCTTTCAATTAATAAATCTGCTCCCAAAAACAGGATTTTCTCGCCGTAGGTGTGCACTAAGTTTTCAATTATTGCTACTTCGCGGCCACTGCGGGGTGCGGGGGGAAACCGGAAATGCAAGGTTTTTAAGCCGCCGGTGGGGGCTTCGATGCGCTCGATTTTGTCTAACTGTTTCTCGCGACTTTTGGCTTGGGTACTGCGTGTGGCGCTGGCGCGGAATTTTTCAACGAATGCTTGCTGTTTGTCGAGTTCTTTTTGCTGGTTTTCGTAGGCGCTGAGTTGGGCTTCTCTGGCTTCTGCTTTTTGTAGCAGGTAGGAGGAGTAGTTGCCGAGGTAGGTGCTGGAAACGCCGCGTTCGGTTTCGACGATTTGGGTGCAGAGCCGATCGAGAAATTCGCGGTCATGGGATACGATTACCATCGGGGTTGTCAGCCCTTTGAGGTATACTTCTAGCCATTCGATCGTTTCTAAGTCGAGGTGGTTGGTAGGTTCGTCTAGCAGCAGGATGTCGGGTTTTTGCAGGAGAATTTTGCCCAAACTCATCCGCATTTGCCAGCCGCCACTGAAGGCGCTGACTAATCGATCGCCATCTTCTTGCTCAAATCCGATTTCTGGTAAAATTTTCTCGATTTGGGCTTCTAAACCGTAGCCGTTTAAGCCTTCAAATTGCCGTTGTAGCCGATCCATTTTGTGGATCATGTCGTCGAGATTTTCTGGGGTGGCGGCTTCGAGCTCTCGGTGCACCTCCATCAAAGATTCGTGGATTTCGTTGGCTTCGCTGAAGGCGCGCCAAAATTCCTCTTTGACGGTGCGGGTGGGATCGATTTCAAATTCTTGGGAGAGGTAGGCGATGTGTAAGCTGGCGGGGCGAATGACTTCGCCGGAGGTGGGTTCGATTTCGCCGGCGATGATTTTGAGTTGGGTGGATTTACCGGCACCGTTGACGCCTACTAAGCCGATGCGATCGCCCGGTTTGACTTCCCAGGTGACATCTTTGAGTACGACGCCTGTGGGATAAATTTTACTGATGTGTTCGAGTCGCAGCATTGTTATCGAGACTGGGGAAGGGCTGGTTTAGCGGCGGATGGAATACCGGCGCTGAGGTCGAGTTAATCTTAACAAATTTTAATTAAATTTAGACATTGATTCAGATTTGGGTTTGGGAGGGCGATCGGATTTTAGATTTTAGATTTTGGATTTTAGATTTTAGATTTTGGACGCAGGGGTAGGCAGAAACCGGGTTTTTTAGCAAAATACTTCCTACAAAGCGACAAATTCCTGAAAAACCCGGTTTCTTTGCTGTGTGAGTGCGATCGAATTTTAGATTTGATCGCGGCCGTCAGAAACCGGGTTTTTTACCAAAATACTTCCCACAAAGCCAGAGATTTCCTGAAAAACCCGGTTTCTTTGCTGTGTGAGTGCGATCGAATTTTAGATTTGATCGCCGCAGTCAGAAACCGGGTTTTTTACCAAAATACTTCCCACAAAGCCACAAATTCCTAAAAAACCCGGTTTCTTTGGTGCGTGGGCGCGATCGCCAACTGCTTAGCATGGATGTATAATTCCTCTTCCATTGTAGTTGATGCAATTGATAGCGGCTCTAATTGCTCGATCGTTCTAAAAAAAGTCTATTTTTGTGGTATAGGAGAAAGGGCGATCGCCTAAAGTGCGGTATAATTTATCGCCGAAAAACGAGACGGAAACCCAGGGCTTTAGAAGTGGTTCGGAAGTCGGCAGCGGTTTCAACCGCCTTAAATATTGATTTAGATACAGGACTGACGCACGGGCGGTCAGAAACCGGGTTTTTTTACTAAAATCCTGCGTTTTCGCCTACAAATCGGGTAAAAGACCCGGTTTCTTTGGTCTTATGCGTAACTCCTGACAGAATTAGATGATTAAAGCAGTTGACCTGAAATTAATTGAGATATTTGAGGTGAAATTTATATATTTTAACAATTATTTCGGCTGACAACTTGTAGAATAATCAAAAGGAATAGGTGAGTTTTATGGCGCGTCTTACCGATCGAGCTTTTGACATTTTGCGGGCGGAAGTTGACAAGTGCGCGGCTGGTGATGCGCTAGCTGGTTCAGTGTACCGGGGGATGGTAATCAAGCGGTTGGAGAAATTGCGATCGCAACAGGGAACTTTCGCATCAAAAGAAGAAATCCGCGATACCTTCAAAGACGAATTTCCCAACTTCAGCGAACAAGCTCTCAAAGCTGCTGTTACAGCCAACCAGGGGCCCGGATTGTTTGATAAAATCATCTGGGCTGGCGGTTTGCTGGGCGCTGGTGCGGGGATAATTTGGCTGATTAACTTGCCTTTTCCAATGATTCGCTGGCCCGTGGCGAAGACAATGCCGATATTGTTGCTGCCGAGTTTTATCAGTATGGATTATAATTACCGAGAGGCGATCGCCCTTGTGGAACAATCCGATCAACTGGTTAACAAAGCGACTGCTGCGGCAGATTTTGACTTGGGCGAAACTAAAGCCAAACAAGCTCAAAAACACCTCGACGCTTTACCTGTGTGGTTTCTCGGCTATTACCCAAAGAGGTACTGCTCTTTTTTCGGCTGCACTTGGCGCTTTACATTCGATGAATTTCAAGCAGCCCGCAAAAATATCGGGCGGATGGATGCTCAAATTTTCCAGCAAAAAAATGCTTTTACTGAGTTAAATCGAGCCGAAGAAAGTCTCAAGGCCGCGAAACAGGAGTACCAGGAAGGAAAAACGGCAACCGAGAGGCAAAAAGCGAGTGGAAATTGGCAAAGTGCGATCGATCAACTCAATCAAATTCCCGCCGACACCCTCGCCGGAAAAACGGCTAAGCAAAAACTCCAAGCAGCAGAAAGAGACTTTCAAGCAATGGGAGGAATCGCCACCGGTTCCGCGCGCGCCGACAACTTAATCGAAGCAGCCAAAGAATTTGCTCTCTCCGCCGCCGTCGCTTCCCAAAAACCGCCGCATCCAGCCGCCCAGTGGGAACAAATAGCAGGATTGTGGGAAGAAGGAGTTAACCGATTAAAAATGGTTCCTGTCGATAATCCGGGCTATCTCGACGCTCAAACTAAACTCGCTGAATATCAGAAAAATTTAGGGATTGCTAAGATTAGACTGCAATCCGAAAAAGATTCTGCAAAAGCTTTGCAAGAAGCTAAAAGGTTGTTTGCAAACTTGCAAAATAATTTGAATTCTCCCCGTCAAAATCCCGGTAACTCCCAGAGTCAGTTGCAACAAATTATCAATGAATTAGAATCAGTCAAAGCCGGAACAACTGTTTATCCCGAATCTCAAAAATGGCTACAATCTGCTCGGAAAAAACAGCAAGAATGGCAAAAACAATAAAGCGTATCAGTCGCACACATCGATCGCAATACCGCCAAATCGCGCTTCATCCGCCCAACACTTTATCCCTTCGATATCGATATTTTTCCCAGTTGTAGGGTGTGTGATACCAATTTCATAAAGTAGCGCTAGATATTACCCCCCCAACCCCCCCTTACTAAGGGGGGGCTAAGACTTTATCTATAGCACATCTTTAGAAAAATGGTATGAGGGTGAGAAATCTTTGCATCCCAACGAGAATATTGACACTCACGCACCACACCAAATCAAGGTGCGTGACGATTTAAATATTTAACGCTGCGATCTAATTTATTGGCTGTCACACACCCTACATTAAAATTACCAAGCAGGGTCAACATACAAATTAATTGTTACTTGCTTTTTCCCGGAAGGGATGCCGGAAATACAAGCACAAATCGTCTCCCCGCCGTCAATTTCTACTTCGCAAGCGTGACAAGAACCCATCAGACAGCCGGTAGGAATGGAAACCCCCGCACGTTTTGCTACATCTAGCAAAAGCTCTCCCGGTTCTGCTTCTACTGTCACATTATCCGGCAAAAAAACAATTTTTGTCATTTAATTTTAACTCCCAATATAATACCATTTTTACAGATTTTTGCTACAAACAAAGTGGGGGAGGGTAGGCACGGGGGCACTACCCCTACAAAACCCTCGTTTTTGCGAGAATGAAACAGCCCTGCAGCTATTTGCAAGGTGCGTCGCTGTGATATTTTTGATATGCAAGTTAGGGATTTTTCTCAAGCGACGCACCCTACGACTTCCTCATTCCTTCTATCTATTGCATCCGTTAAATTCGTTAAATCCGTTACATAATCCGCTGCCGAACTTTCTTCTTTCTAACCTAAAATTTGCTTGATATCTAAATGCTTTTCCACTGTATCTGCTAAAGTCTCTAACAGAGCTTCTCGGTGCTCTCGGTAATTCGGGATACCTGTAGGTAATGCACGAAGTCCCCGTTGCTGGCGCAGGTGATTTAACCAAGCTCGCCGCCAAGCTCCATTATCAAAGATGCCG
>Ga0105047_10012833_pt1 | contig 13449 bp, 10 predicted proteins | sample MAT04_FD_78384 | JGI IMG/M metagenome (GOLD analysis project Ga0105047, IMG submission 78384) | Freshwater microbial communities from Lake Fryxell liftoff mats and glacier meltwater in Antarctica - MAT-04 (megahit assembly) | ecosystem: Environmental > Aquatic > Freshwater > Ice > Liftoff...
CCGGTGGCTCGCGCCGATGCCGGTGGCTCGCGCCGATGCCGGTGGCTCGCGCCGATGCCGGTGGCTCGCGCCGATGCCGGTGGCTCGCGCCGATGCCGGTGGCTCGCGCCGATGCCGGCGGCGAGCGCGCCGGCTGGGGTCACCGACCCTGTGCTGTGCGGAGCACGCAAACGGCCCGGCTCGAAGGGGGCGCCAGCATCCACCGTCGGCAGCCACTGCGGCCAGTGGCGCACGTCGGAGATCGCGGTCCACAACCGGTCGACGGGCGCGTTGCGCTGCCGGGTCACCTCGAGCATGTACCAGCTGGTGCAACTCGTCCCGCCGCCGGCCAAGAGGGCGGGGCTCGCCCGCCGGGCACCGCACGGGGACCCGCGGCGGCCCCGGTAGCCTTGACACGGCATCCGCCCCGCTCCACGACCGGGAGACCGCACCCATGGCCTCGTCGCACGACCTCGTGCTGACCACCGTCCCGGGCGGCAACGCCCTCTCCCCGTTCCGCGCCGCCGCGCTGCTGGCCCGGCTGCGCCGGGTCGTGCCGGGGCTCGCCGCCGTCTCGGCTCGACACGTGCACTGGGTGGCGAGCGAGCACGCCCTGGACGAGGCCACCACCGCCACCGTCGAGCGCCTGCTCACCTACGGCCCACCGGATGCCGACCCGGCCGTGGGCGCGCACCTCGCCACCGTGGTGGTCGCGCCCCGACTGGGCACGTTGTCGCCGTGGGCCTCCAAGGCCACCGACATCGCGCACAACTGCGGGGTCGACGTGCGCCGGGTCGAGCGGGTGGCGGAGTACGTCCTGGCCACCGACGAGCCGATCACCGAGGAGCAGTGGGCGGCCGCCGCCGACCTGCTCCACGACCGGATGACCGAGGCGGCGCTCCCGACCCGGGCCGACGCCGCGGCGCTCTTCGACGAGCGCGAGGCCGAGCCGATGGAGCACGTCGACGTGCTCGGGCGCGGGCGCGTGGCGATCGAGGAGGCCGACACCGCCTACGGCCTGGCGCTGTCCGGCGACGAGGTCGACTACCTCGTCGAGGCGTTCACCGGGTTGCGGCGCAACCCCACCGACGTCGAGCTGATGATGTTCGCGCAGGCCAACTCCGAGCACTGCCGGCACAAGATCTTCAACGCCGACTTCGTCGTCGACGCGGTGGTGCAGCCGCGCTCGCTCTTCGGGATGATCCGCTACACCGAGGAGGTCGCGGGCGAGGGCACGGTCATCGCCTACAAGGACAACGCCTCGGTGATGGTCGGAGGCCGCCGGGTGCGCTGGCTGCCCGAGGCGGCCGACGGGCCGAGCCGCTACGCCGGGCGCGAGGCCGAGGTGCACGTGCTGATGAAGGTCGAGACGCACAACCACCCGACCGCGATCTCACCGTTCCCGGGGGCCGCGACCGGTGCCGGTGGTGAGATCCGCGACGAGGGGGCGACCGGGCGCGGGTCGCAGCCCAAGGCCGGGCTCACGGGGTTCGCGGTGTCGAACCTGCACCTGCCAGGGCTCGAGGAGCCCTGGGAGCACGAGCCCTACGGGGCGCCCGCGCACATCGCTAGCCCGCTCGAGATCATGGTCGAGGGGCCGATCGGGGCGGCGGCGTTCAACAACGAGTTCGGCCGGCCCGGGCTCGGCGGCTTCTTCCGGGTCTACGAGCAGACCGTCGACGGCGTGCGGCGGGGGTTCCACAAGCCGATCATGAGCGCCGGCGGGCTGGGCACCATCGGCGCCGACATGACCGAGAAGATCGTGTTCCCCGCCGGCACCCTGCTCGTGCAGATCGGGGGTCCGGGCATGCGCATCGGGATGGGCGGCGGTGCGGCGTCCTCGATGGCGGCCGGGGCCAACGCCGCCGCGCTCGACTTCGACTCGGTTCAGCGCGGCAACCCCGAGATCGAGCGCCGGGCGCAGGAGGTCATCAACCACTGCTGGAGCCTCGGCGAGGACAACCCGGTGCTCGCCGTCCACGACGTGGGGGCCGGCGGGCTGTCCAACGCCTTTCCCGAGCTGGTCGACGGGGCCGGACTCGGGGCCCGGTTCGACCTGTCGGCGGTGCCGTTGGAGGAGTCGGGCCTGGCGCCGAAGGAGGCGTGGTGCAACGAGTCGCAGGAGCGCTATGTCGTTGCCCTGGCGCCCTCCTCGCTCGCGCTGTTCGCCTCGCTGTGTGAGCGCGAGCGCTGCCCGTATGCCGTGGTGGGGGTCGCGCGCGACGACGGCCGGCTCGTGCTCGCCGACGGCCCCGACGACCGTGACGACGAGGACCGCGCCATCGACATGCCGATGGAGGTGCTGCTCGGCAAGCCACCGCGGATGACGCGCGACGTCACCCGCGCCACCTGGGACCGCGGATCGCTCGACCTGGGGGGCGTCGACCTGCGGGCGCTGGCGTATGCCGTGCTCCGCCACCCGACCGTGGCCTCCAAGCGATTCCTCGTGACGATCGCAGACCGCACGGTGGGCGGGCTGACCCACCGTGACCAGATGGTCGGGCCGTGGCAGGTTCCGGTGGCCGACGTCGCGGTCACGCTGGCCGACCACGTCGGCTTCTCGGGCGAGGCGATGGCCACCGGTGAACGCATGCCGCTCGCCTCGGTGGACGCACCGGCATCCGGGCGGATGGCGGTCGGCGAGGCGCTGACCAACCTGCTGGCCGCGCCGGTCGTGCGGCTGACCGGCATCAAGCTGTCGTGCAACTGGATGGCGGCCTGCGGTGAGCCCGGCGAGGACGCCGCGCTGTACGACACCGTCGAGGCCGTGGCGATGCACCTGCTGCCCGAGCTCGGGGTGTCGGTACCGGTCGGCAAGGACTCGCTGTCGATGCGCACCCGCTGGACCGATGCCGTGTCGGGGGAGGCGCGGCAGGTGACGTCACCGGTGTCGTTGGTGGTGACGGCGTTCGCCGCGCTGCCGGACGTGCGCGGTACGTGGACCCCGCAGCTGCCCGACGGCTCGACCCTGGTGCTCGTCGACCTCGGGGCGGGGCGGGACCGCCTCGGTGGGTCGATCGCGGCCCAGGCGTTGGGCGGGTTCGGGGGCGAGGTTCCCGACCTCGATGACGCGCAGCGACTGGTTTCCTTGGTTGCCGCGCTGGCCGAGGTGCGTTCTCGCGGAGTCACCGTGGCGTACCACGACCGGTCCGACGGCGGGTTGTGGGCTGCGGCGTGCGAGATGGCCTTCGCTGGTGCGGTGGGGGTCGAGCTCGACGTACCGTCGGTCGCCGCCCTCTTCGCGGAGGAGCTCGGTGTGCTGCTGGGCGTCGCTGCAGCCGACGCCGCCGTGGTGATGGAGGTGCTCGCCGCGCACGGTTTCACGGAGCTGGTCTCGGTCGTCGGCCGGGCCGCCCCGGGCCGGCGGGTGCAGGTCGCGGTGGCGGGTCAGAGCGTGCTCGACGAGCCGGTTCGTGAGCTCGCTCAGACCTGGGACGAGGTGTCGTTCCGCATCGCGGGGCTGCGTGACAACCCCGCCTGCGCGGAGGAGGAGCACGATGCGTTCGGTGCCGACGACGACCCCGGGCTGGTCGTCGCCCCCTCGTTCGACCCGACCGGCGACGTCGCGGCGCCCTACCAGTCGCTGGGAGTGCGGCCGACGGTCGCGATCCTGCGTGAGCAGGGGGTCAACAGCCACGTCGAGACGGCGTTCGCCTTCGACAGAGCCGGCTTCGACACCTACGACGTGCACATGACCGACCTGCAGACCGGGCGCTTCGACCTCGCCGGCGTGGTGGGGCTGGTGGCCTGCGGTGGGTTCTCCTACGGCGACACGCTCGGTGCCGGCGAGGGGTGGGCGCGGTCCGTGCTGTTCAACGAGCAGCTCACCGAGGGCTTCCACGACTTCTTCCACCGCGAGGACACCTTCGGCCTGGGCATCTGCAACGGGTGCCAGATGTTCGCGGCGCTCGCTGAGCTCATCCCCGGTGCCGAGGCGTGGCCGCGGTTCACCCGCAACCGTTCCGAGCAGTACGAGGCGCGGCTGACGCTCGTCGAGGTGCTGGAGTCGCCCTCCATCCTCACCGCGGGGATGGCCGGCAGTCGCGTGCCGATCGCCGTGGCGCACGGCGAGGGCTTCGCCGACTTCTCGGCCCGCGGCGACTCGGGCACCGTCGCCCGGGTGGCGCGGTTCGTCGACCACCACGGTGCGCCTGCGAACGCCTATCCCCTCAACCCCAACGGGTCTCCCGACGGCCTCACGGCGGTGACCACGCCGGACGGCCGGTTCACGGCGATGATGCCGCACCCCGAGCGGGTCGCCCGCAACGCCCAGCTGTCGTGGACGTCGGGCCCGGTGGAGGCCGAGAGCCCCTGGCTGCGGATGTTCCGCAACGCTCGCGTCTGGGTCGACTGATCCGCCGGGATCGGGTGCTGCGAGGAGGTACCCGGCCAGGGTGAGGTGCTGCGGGATGGGTGACCTGTTCAGGGAGGTCCGGATGCCTCACGTGGTGAGCCACCGAAGAGAAGCACTCTGGAGCAGCGGGAGGACCCATCGCTGAGGCCTCCACGTGGCTGGATCACCCGGTGAAGCACGTAGGGGGTTGGTTCGCTGGGTGAGCCGCGAGGACCGGGCTCACCTGGCGAAGCACGTAGGGGGTTGGTTCACTGGGTGAGCCGCGAGGACCGGGCTCACCTGGCGAAGCACGTAGGGGGTTGGTTCGCTGGGTGAGCCGCGAGGACCGGGCTCACCTGGCGAAGCGCCACAGGTTGGTCCTCCTCTCTTCCTCGACGGGTCGCTCGGCGGTGGCTCACCACATGAAGCATCCGGACGTCGCCGCAGCACCCACCCTGTGGACCGGTCACTGACCCGCCCTGCGTCCCCGCGGTCATCCACCCGCCTGGGAGCCCAGCCGTCGCACGCCCTTTGCGCCGGCGAGATGCCGCCGGCTCAGCGGCGGCGAGATGCCGCCGGCTCAGCGGCGGCGCCAGGCGCCCCGCTGCGGCGGCTCCGGCGACGGCGCCGTGTCGCCATCCGATGCTCGGAACGGCCGCGCCCCGGGCCGGCGGCGCTCCACCTCGTCCCACGAGAGCACGCCGGTGGGCAACGCAGCGGACGCAGCGGCGCGCCGCAGGGTCCAGAGGTCCAGCGGGCGCGTCGAGCCGACGAGCACGAGGTTGCCGAACCTCTTGCCCTTGAGCACCTCGTGCAGTCCCAGGAAGGCGACGTGTCCCAACGCCACCCGCGCACTGGCGGCCACCCGCGCGGCGTACCGCATCCCCGGCTCGTCCGCGACGTTGGCGACGAGCAGCCCACCCGGCACCAGCACGCGGCCTACGTCGGCGAACCACTCGACCGTCGACAGCTCCGGCGGCACGCGGCCGGCCGCGTAGGCGTCGACGACCACCACGTCGGCGCTGGCGTCGCGCAGGGCCGCGACCCCGGTGAGCCCGTCGACCGGCCGCACCCGGATGCGGTGCCCCCGGGGCAGTGGCAGCTCGCGGCGAACGGCCTCGGTGAGCGCGGCGTCCGGCTCCAGCACCACCTGCGGCGAACCGGGCCGGGTGTGCTGCACCCAGCGAGCCAGGGTGAGCCCGGCCCCGCCGACGTGGGTGACCCTCAGCGGGTCGGCCGGCGCGAGGGTGTCGACGCACAGCGCCAGGTGCTGCACGTACTCGAAGTCGAGCCGCTCCGGGTCGTCGAGGTCGACCGCCGACTGCGGCTGGCCGTCGAGCACCACGGTCACGATCGACCCGTCGCGCTCGAAATCGGCCTGGCCCATCCCGGCAGGCTACGCGTCGCGGTCGACCGGGCCAGAGCCTGCCGCCGCCCCGGTGGACCGGGCCGCAGCCTGCCGGGCGCCCCAGTGGAGCGGCGCGTGCGGACGCCGGTCGGCGGCGCGCGCGCCGTCATCGGTCACCGGCCCCGCCTACGATGCCGGTATGTCACCGCGCCGACGCACCGACCCCGAGGTCGGGCGCGTGGCCCTCGCCGCCTGGCGCGACAACCCCAAGAGCGTCGACCGGGCCGCCGTCGGCACCGCCGTGCGCTACACGCTGGAGGAGCTCGGGGTGCGGGCACCCGGCCGCAGCGTCGAGGTGCGGGTGCCGCCGTTCGGGGCGGTGCAGTGCCTCGCGGGACCGCGGCACGCCCGTGGCACCCCACCCAACGTCGTCGAGGCCGACGCCGAGACCTGGTTGCGGCTCGCCACGGGTGACCAGCGCTGGGCCGCGGCGCTTGCCGAGGGCCGGCTGCGCGTCAGCGGCACCCGCGCCGACCTCGACGCATTCCTGCCACTGACCGAGCCCCCCACCGCTCGGGCCACCCGGTGACCACGGGGGGCGGCGCCGCGCAGGGCGAGGGCGACGTCATCCGGCCCGACCCACCCACCCGCGTACGCCACGGCATCGTCGTCGTGCCCGAGCACCGGTGGGCGGAGTCGGGTCCGCGCTGGGCAGCGGCCCAGGACCTGGGATTCGACCACGCGTGGACCTACGACCACCTCGTGTGGGGCGGCCTGCCCGACTCGCCGGTCTTCGCCTTCGCGCCGACGCTCGCCTTGGCCTCCACCATCACCTCGACCATCGGCCTCGGGGTCTTCGTCGCGTCCCCCAACTTCCGGCACCCGTACGTTCTGGCCCGAGACGCCATCACCCTCGACGACGCGAGTGGGGGCCGCTTCCTGCTGGGCATCGGCGCCGGGGGAGACCTCGACAGCGGGATCCTCGGCGAGGACCGCGCGCTGCGAGAGCGGGTCGACCGCTTCCACGAGTTCGCCGGCCTGCTCGACCGGCTGCTGCGCGAGGACCACGTCGACCACGACGGAGCGTTCTACGTGACCCGCGACGCGCGCACCCTGCCCGAACCGGTGCGTGACCGGGTGCCACTCGTCGTCGCCGGCAACGGGCCACGCTCCATCTCCCTGGCCGCCCGCCTGGGTGACGCCTGGGCGACCTACGGCGGCAAGGGCGACACCGTCGACGGGTGGTTCGACCACGTCGCCACGCTCGTGGGGCGGTTCGACGACGAGTGCGCCCAGCACGCCCGTGGCCCGCTCGGCCGGTACCTCCTGCTCGACGCCTCGCCGCGGTACGCCCTGGAGTCGGTCGACCTGTACGCCGAGATGGCCGGGCGTGCCGCCGAGCTGGGCTTCACCGACGTGGTCACCCACTGGCCGCGACCCGATGGCCCGTATGCCGGTGACGTCGCGGTGCTCGAGGCCGTCGCCTCGGCGGTCCTCACCGCCTGACAGCGGCGCGGGCCAAGAGCAGCCGGGGGTCAGACGAGGGGGATAACCACCAAGGGGTCGGTCGTGGGCTGCGCCGACCCACCCGCGGGTTCCACGCTCACCGCCACCTTGTCGGTCGGCGTCGCCTCCCCGGCCAGCAGAGCCTGTCCGCTGCCGTCGGCATCGACCCCGAACAGCCCGGCCGAGGTGATCGTGCCACCCGCCCCGACGTACCAGACCTGGTAGGTCTTGCCGTCGGGTGCGGGCGGCAGCCCCTTCACCGAGATGGCCGCCTTGCCGAGCTGCTTGCTGTAGGCGACCTGGGTGGTCACCCCGCCCTGGGTGTTCCTGACGGTTGTCGCATCGGCGGCGGCCGCGACCCGGGCCATGGGGGAGGGGGCGCCGGCGTCGTCCGACCACGGGCTCCACGCCACGCCCCCGACGGCGATCACCGCGGCGGCCGCAGCGGCGGCGAACCAGGCGGTGCGACGACGGCGGCGGATCGGGACGACGGTGCCTCCGACATCCGGCTCGGCCTCGTTCTCCGCGGTCAGCGGGGGCAACGGGCGCACCTGGGCGATCCCGGCGAGCACCGACGCACGCAGCGACGGCGGCGGGGTGGCCTCGGCGAGCGAGGACAGCGAGTGGGCGGTGGCCGAGAGCTCGACGGCCTCGGCCCGGCAGTCGGCGCACACGGCCAGGTGCTGCTCGAACGAGGCACGCTCGGTGTCGTCGAGCGCGTCGACGGCGTAGGCACCGGAGAGGTGGTGCAGATCGGGGCTCATGCCGGAACTCCCAACGTGTCACGAAGACGGATGAGGCCGTCACGGATACGGGTCTTCGCGGTGCCGAGCGGCAGGTCGAGGAGGCGGGCGACCTCGGTGTGGGTGTAACCCCCGAGGTAGGCCAGCTCGACCGCGCTGCGTTGCGCGTCGGTGAGGGTGGTGAGGGCGCGCCGCACCCGCTGGGCCTCGAGGGAGGCGTGTGCGGACTCGGCGGTGGTGTCGAAGTCGACGTCCAGGGAGGTGGCGGCGTGGGCGTCGTCGCGTCGGCGGGAGGCCTCGCTCGCGCGGACCCGGTCGACCGCGCTGCGGTGGGCGATGGTCATCAGCCACGACATCGCGCTGCCGCGTGCCGGGTCGAACCGGGCGCACTGCCGCCAGACGTCGAGGTAGACCTCCTGGGTGACCTCCTCCGACATGGCGTGGTCACGCACGATGCGCAGGACCAGGCCGAAGAGGCGGCGTGACGTGGCGTCGTAGAGCGCCGCGAAGGCCGCCTCGTCGCCCCGGGCCGACCGGCGGAGCAGGTCCGCCAGGTCGGCGCCGGTGGCTGAGGCCCGGGTGGTGGAGGCAGCCGCCTCCCCGGACGCGGGAGCATCCGAGGAGGCGGCTGTCATGCCACCCATCATGGACTGGAAGTCAGCTCGTGGGGAGCAGGACGCCGTCGACGATGTAGACCGTGGCGTTGGCGGTCTGCACGTTGCCGCAGATGACCTTGGCCTTGCTGACGGTGAAGTCCTCGCCCGAGCCCTCGACCGTGATGGTCGTGCCGGCGAGCGTCTTGTGGTCGCCGGCGAGCATCTCGGGCGTCAGGCGCCCCTCGACGACGTGGTTGGTGAGCACGGTGGTGAGCAGGCCCTTGGGGTCGCCCATCGCCTTGTCCATCGTCGCCTTGTCCAGGGCGGCGAAGGCGTCGTTGGTCGGGGCGAACACGGTGATGTCCTTGGCCGTGTTGAGGGTCTCGCCGAGACCGGCCTCGCCGACCGAGGTGACCAGGGTCGACAGCAGCGGGTTGTTGCTCGCGGCGGTGGCGACCGGGTCGGTGGCCATGCCGGTGAACGAGCCGGCGCCGTCGGCTGGAACCGCGGCGCAGCCGGGGCCGAAGGGCATCGCGGCGGTGTCGGCGGTCATCGACTCCGAGGGGCTCGGTGCCGCGGACGAGGTCATCGGGGCGCTCGAGGCGGCGGAGCCGGGGTCGGGCTCCGAGGAGCCGCAGGCGGCGAGAGACAGGGGGAGGGCGAGAGCCAGGGCGGCGATCGTCAGGCGGCTGGTGCGCATGGGAACTGCTCCTTCACGTGTGTGGGACTGCTTGCGTACACACGGAGTTCGCCACCGGCATCCGTATCGGATTGGGTTGTGGCAGAGCTTGTTTCGCGTACGCTGCGAAGTCGGGTCAGTTGATGAGCACGACGATGCTGTGCCAGCCGGAGGCGCCCTTGGGAAACGGGGTCGCCTCCTGCTCGGGCTGCACGTCACCGTTGAGGTCGGTCGCGCGCACGGTCAGCTCGTGCCGCCCGGGCAGGGCGTCCCAGGGCAGGTACCACTGGCGCCAGTAGTCGATTCCCGCGTCGGGGCCGAGCTGGGCCTCCTGCCACGCGTTGCCGTCGACGCGTACCTCGACCTTCGCGATGCCGCGCTGCTGCGCCCACGCGACGCCACCGATGACGACCCGGCCGGCAGCAAGCCGGTTCAGGCCGCGCGGGGTGTCGATCCGCGACTGGGTGAGGATGGGGGCGTCGGTGGCCCAGTCGCGCGCGGTCCAGTAGGCCCGATCCGCCCCGTAGGTCGTCGCCTGCATGCGGGTGAGCCACTTGGTCGCCCCGACGAAGCCGTAGAGGCCGGGAGTGACCAGGCGGGCGGGGAACCCGTGCATGGCGGGAAGCGGCTCGCCGTTCATCGCGATGGCGACGAGCGCCTCGCGGTCGTCGGTGAGAGCCTGCACCGGGGTCGAGATGGTCATCCCCTCGGTCGAGTGGCTGAAGATCTGCTCCACCCCCGGTCGGATGCCGGCCCGCTCGAGGAGGTCCTTGGTGCGAACCCCGAGCCAGCGGGCCGCACCGACGTACTGGCCACCCACCTCGTTGGACACGCAGGTCAGGGTGATGTCGCGCTCGACGAGAGGCATCTTCAACAGCTCGTCGAAGGTGAGCGAGTAGGGGCGGTCGACGTCGCCGTCGACGGTGAGCTTCCAGCCGTCGACCGAGACGCGGGGGATCACCAGGGCGGTGTCGATGCGGTAGAACTGCGAGTTCGGCGTGCGGAAGGCCGAGACACCGCGCACGGTGCCCTCGATCCCGCGCGGCAGCGGGGTGAGCGGTTCGGCCGCGGCGGGCAGGGTCACCGAGTCGGGCGAGACGCCGCGGCTCAGCACCTGGCCCACGGTGCCGCCCGCGGCCGCCATGGCACCCAAACCGGCGGCGGCGACGAGCACGTGCCGGCGACCGCTGCGGCCGTCGTCGTGAGCGGAGGTGTCGGCGCCCGCTCCCGCCAGTGGGTCACGGTCGACCGCGCCGAGCCGGTCCAGCAGGCCGAGGTACCAGCTGGCCAGGAACACCCCGGCCACCGCGGTGACGAACCCCGGGATCAGGTCGACCGACGTGCTGGTCGGGCGCAGCAGGGCGGCGAGCACCGAGGTCATGGCCAGGGCGCCGAGCAGGGCCAGGCCCAGGCTGCGACGGGTGCGGGCGACCAGGCCGATGCCGCCGGCGATCAGCAGGGTGCCCACGGCCACCGACCCGATGAGGATCGGCTTGTCGCTGGTGCCGAAGGTCGACACCGCCCACTCCTTGACCGGGGTCGGGGTGAGGTCGATCACCGTCGAGCCGACGGCGAGCACGGGTGAGGCCTCGGGGGAGACGAACCCGGCGACGAGGTGCCCCAGGCCGGCGCCGGCAGCGGCGCTGAGCACCGTGCCGAGCGCGTACCACCGTCCGCGCGGGCGTCGAGGGGCGGCAGTCGGCTCGGGGGTCGTCATGCTCGTCGTTCGGAGCGCGCGGTCTCGGCGGATGGGGTCACGCCCCTAGTGTGGACGGCCGGGGCCGGAAGGGCGGCACCTGCTCACGTACCGTAAGGGCCGTGAAACCTGCTCGCCGCCCCCGTTTCCTGCCATTCATCCTGACCGGGGCCGTGCTCGGGTTCGTCATCGGGGCGGCGCTCGCCCTCGTCGGCTGGTTCGAGGACGAGGACCCCACGGTGGCGTCGAACTACGCACCCACCGCGAGCGCCGGCTACCTCGGCATCCTCGGTGCCGTGCTGTTCGGGCTGCTCGCCGCCGTGGTCGCGGTGCTCGTGGACCGGCGGGCGGACCGGTCCTGACGGGTGGGTGTGGGAGGATCGGCGGCGTGCCACGCGGAGACGGACGCCTTACCCACGACCTGATCCCCGGCGAGAAGGGGCCTCGGGACGCCTGTGGCGTCTTCGGCGTATGGGCCCCCGGTGAGGACGTCGCCAAGCTGACCTACTACGGGCTGTACGCGCTGCAGCACCGCGGGCAGGAGTCGGCCGGCATCGCCACCTCCGACGGCCAGCGGCTCCTCGTCTACAAGGACATGGGCCTGGTGTCGCAGGTGTTCGACGAGCGCTCGCTCGCGTCGCTGCGCGGGCACCTCGCAGTCGGTCACTGCCGCTACTCGACCACCGGCGGCTCGACCTGGGAGAACGCGCAGCCCACCCTCGGTGGGCACGCCGGCGGCACGGTCGCCCTGGCGCACAACGGCAACCTCACCAACTCGGCCGAGCTGCGTGACCTCGTCGACGGTCGGCGCGGAGGCGACGCCCACCGTGGCGAGCTGGCGCGCGGTAACACCACGGACACGGCCCTGGTCACGGCCCTGTTGGCCGACGACCCCGACCGGAGCCTCGAGACCGCGGCCCTGGACGTGCTGCCCCGCCTGCGCGGCGCCTTCTGCTTCGTCTTCATCGACGAGCACACGCTCTACGCGTGCCGCGACCCGCACGGCATCCGTCCGCTCGTCATCGGCCGCCTCGAGCGCGGTTGGGTGGTCGCGTCCGAGACGGCGGCGCTCGACATCGTCGGGGCCTCGTTCGTGCGGGAGGTCGAGCCGGGCGAGCTCGTCGTCATCGACGAGGACGGCCTGCGGTCACGACGTTTCGCGGAGCAGACCCCGAAGGGGTGCGTGTTCGAGTACGTCTACCTGGCCCGACCCGACACGACGATCAGCGGGCGGGTCGTGCACGAGGCCCGGGTCGAGATGGGCCGCACCCTGGCGCGCGAGCACCCCGTCGACGCCGACCTGGTGATGCCGACGCCCGAGTCCGGCACGCCGGCCGCGATCGGCTACGCCCAGGAGTCCGGCATCCCCTACGGGCAGGGGCTGGTCAAGAACTCGTACGTCGGGCGCACCTTCATCGCGCCCTCGCAGACCATCCGTCAGCTCGGCATCCGACTCAAGCTCAACCCGCTCAAGGACGTCATCCGCGGCAAGCGGCTGATCGTCGTCGACGACTCGATCGTGCGCGGCAACACCCAGCGGGCGCTCGTACGGATGCTGCGCGAGGCCGGCGCCGCCGAGGTGCACGTGCGCATCTCGTCGCCGCCGGTGCGCTGGCCCTGCTTCTACGGCATCGACTTCGCAACCCGGGCCGAGCTCATCGCGACCGGGCTCGGGGTCGAGGAGGTGCGCAGCTCCATCGGCGCCGACAGCCTGGGCTACATCTCCGAGGACGGGATGGTCGAGGCCACCAACCAGCCCCGCGACCGGCTCTGCACGGCGTGCTTCACCGGCACCTACCCGATCGCACTGCCCGAGGACGGGCGGGTCGGCAAGGGCGTGCTCGAGCTCGAGCTGCCGATCGAGGCGGCCCCGGTCGAGCGTTCGACCGGTGAGCGGCACCCCCAGCGGCACCCACCGGTGGTCGACGTGCCCCTGACGGGCCTGGCGCTCGACGTCGAGGGCGTCTCCACCTCGGCCGGTGGTGGCGCCGCAGAGGCCGTGCTGCGCCCCTGACCGGATTCGAGGTGAAACGCTGGTCTCGCAGGCCAGCGCATCACCTCGAACCAGTCCGAGTCCATCGGGGTCGAGGGGAAACCCCGGCCTCCTGCACCAGCGGATCACCTCGAACCAGGCGGCCCGGCGGGTCAGAATCGGCGGCCGACCCGCGACCAGTAGGCCGCGCAGATCTGGTCGAGGTAGGCGTCCGGCATGAGGCGCCACCCCACGAGCGAGACCCGCAGCACCAGCTCATCGCCCAGCTGGACCTGGTTGTGGCGGAGGTCGTCGTCGACCATCTGCAGTGCGCGACGGCGGCAGGCCGCGACCACGTCGAGCTCCCCGAGGGAGTGCGCGCCGTCGGCGACATCTCCAGCCACCACATGGATCAGCTTGCGCCGGTTCCGACCTCGGATCTGCTCGACCGCTTCGATGAGCTGTCGACCGGTGCACAGGCGCTGCTGCACGGGTAGGACGAGGAGCAGGGCGGCATGACGGTCGGTGCTCGCCCAGTGCGCCGCTCGCACGGCGGCGACGGCCGGTCGGGTGCGTGAGATGCCCGCTTGGAACAGC
>Ga0105047_10012835_pt1 | contig 13446 bp, 14 predicted proteins | sample MAT04_FD_78384 | JGI IMG/M metagenome (GOLD analysis project Ga0105047, IMG submission 78384) | Freshwater microbial communities from Lake Fryxell liftoff mats and glacier meltwater in Antarctica - MAT-04 (megahit assembly) | ecosystem: Environmental > Aquatic > Freshwater > Ice > Liftoff...
ATGGGGCTGTTCGGGTCGGCCGGGACCAGGTTCTCCAGGGCGATCTCGCCGAGCACGATGACGTCCACCTTCGGCGCATCGGGCAAGGGGCCGCTCGTCGAGACGCGCACCTTCGTGCCGGCGGCGCGAAGCATCTCCGCGAGGAGGCGCGTCTCCATCACCGAAGGCTCACCGTCGCCGTCGAGGTCCATGTCGAAGTGGATGCTGACGACCTTGCCCGCCAGGGCCCGCAGCTCTTGCGACAGGGCCGGGCGGCTCTGGGGCGCGGCAACGGCGGCGGCGGCGGCGCACAGGACGACGCAAAGTCCGAACGCCAAGGCGCGGGTACGAGACGACATGGGAGGCCCGCCAGTGGAGAAGGGAAAACAAACGGAGCCCGCCACCCGACGTGGCGGCCGGATGATTGTCGCGCACGCGGGGAGGGGCGGCAAGCGAAATCCCACGCGCGCCGCTTCGGCACCGCTCGTCCGCCCGCGACCCCCCGGGCCGGATTTTTCAACGGCCCCACGCGATTTGCCGATCTCTCCTATAGTGCGTTCGCACAATACGCCGGGCATGGTATCGCAATTGCATTGTGCAACTGCAACATCCGGCGAATCGGCCGGTGTGGCAGCCCGTTCAAAGGATCCGTTCGATGACGATTTCCAATACCCCGCGTGAGAAGGTGGCCTCGATGCTGCGGCAGTGGAACGGCGCCGACGCCGCCGCCCGGCCCAGCCCCGACAGCGTGGCCGAGACGATCGACCAGACGTACCGCGATTACGTCGCCGCCCTGCCCGCGCAGACGGCGGCCGTATTGGCAGGACAGGCGGCGTGGGAGCGCAAGGTCGGGTGAGTCGCGGGCGGCGCGCGCAGGAAACCGCCCCGCGGACTTGGGCAGCGCCCGCGGGGCGGGAAGTTCGGCCACCGAGCTTACGTGCGCGCCGTGCGACGACGGCGGATCAGGGCGAATACGGGAAGCAGCAACCCCAACGCCGCCGGCTCGGGCACGGCGGTGATCCGGCCGCCCGCGATGCTCTGCGCGACGGCGTACTCGGGCTTGTAGGTCGAGACGTCGTAGGCCGGGTTGCCGGCGGCCATGAACTCGATGTACTCCTGCAGCGCGTTCTGGTCCGTCAGGCCCAGGGTGGTGAAGCCGTAGAGGTGGGACAGGTAGGTGGCGGTCCCACCCTGGGTCGTGCGGAACCACTGGTCACCGCCCTGGGCGGAGAATGCGAGCGTGGCGATGTCCACCGTGGCGGCGTTGGGGTCGATGAGCCAGACGCCGTCGTCGAGGTAGGCGACCCCGCCGATCGTGATGTCGAGGACGCGGGTGGGGGCGACCGTCGTGGCACCCGCCGCGTCGAACGTGAAGCCGGGACGGGAAATGTCGTAGGCGACGGTCATGCCCGCGATGTGCGTGAACCGGCCGTCGCTGCTCACGGGGCTTACGCCCCCGGTCGGGTCGGCGTCAGTCGTGCGCGAGTAGCCGTTCTCGAGCAGCAGCTTGAGGTCGGCCAACGTCACGTCCTGGACAACGGCGACGAAGTTGCCGAACGGGGAGACGTTGAACGTGCTCAACTGCGTGATGTCGCCCGCGCCGACGTTCGCGCGGATGCCGCCCCCGTTGACCAGCGCGATGGTCGGGCTATCCACCTGGAACGCCGCCGCCCGCTGCTGGCCCGCGCGGAGAAGCCCGTCGGCGACAAGGTTGCCCAGGTTCGTCTCCCGCGAGCGGATCGTCGGCGAGCCGCCGTGCAGCAGTTGCACCGACGTGTTGGCCAGGTCGTTCGCGCCCAGGGCGGCGATGAAGTTCTGGACGGGGACGACCGACTCGGCCTTGACGGCGGCGTCCTCGGCGACGCCGTGCACGGGGTCGGCCGTCGTGCTCGCCACGCGCTGCGGCCCGGACGAGTTGTCGATCCCCGTGAGGTTGCCGCCGTTGTCGAACTTGAGCGTGACGCGCCCGAGGTAGCCGTAGTTGCCGCCCGTCGTGACGATCGGGACGTGGTTGCCGCCGAGATCGACCGTCATGCTTGCGAGCGGGTAGTTGTTGGGCACCCCGGTCAGCCCGCCCGAAAGCGTGGCGGGGCCGTCGCCCGGGATGAAGCCCGTGTCCACCACGCTCCCGGGCGCGGCGGCGCCGTGGACGGTCAGGGGCGACGTGGCGGACGCGTTGCGGAGCAGCTCGTCGCCGCCGCCCGCGATGATCAGGTCGATCCCGGGGTTGAGGCTCGACACCAGCGCGTTGTCGGTGCTGATCCCCTGCAGGTGCGCGGCCAGGATGATGTGATCGACGCCGGCGGCCTGAAGGCTGGCGATCTGCGCGTTGACGGCGGCCGCGACCGGGTTGACCGCGACGGCGCCGGGCGAGGAGACGAAGCCCAGCGTGTCGGTGGTGGCGCCGATGATGCCGATCGTCCTGTTCCCGACGGGCGTGCTGACCGTGACGGTCTTCGTCGGCGCGATCCGGCCGGCCGCGACGTGGGCCTGGAGGGCGGCCTCGCCCGAGAAGTTGAGGTTGGAGCTGAGGTACGTCGTGGCGTTGGTCGTTTGGGCGTCGCCGATGAACTCGGCGAGGACGCCCGGGCCGAAGTCGAACTCGTGGTTGCCGATGATCGATGCGTCGTACCCCATGCGGCTGATCGCCAGCGCGTCGTAGAAGGTGCGGCTGCCCGGCGCGCCGGAGTTGAGGCTCGCCTGGAACTGCGCGCCGGCCAGGAACGTGTCGCCGGCGTAGATCGAGACCACCCCGTGCCCCTGCCCCTGGTAGAACGAGCGCGTCTCGTCCAGCATGGTCTTGAACCGCGCCGCGCCCCCGTACTGGGCCAGCGAGTCGGTGTAGCCCGTGAGGCGGGACTCGCCGTCGTTGTTGTGCAGGACCGTGACGCTGTAATCGGCGTTGACGGCCGCCGACGAAAAAGCCACCGCCGCGGCGAAGATCGCCGCGGCCCGAATGCGTGACGCGCGACTCATGGACCGTTCTCCTCTCCTGGGACCGGGAAGTGCGCCCGCGCCCTGGGGCGACTCGCCCCGGGTGCTCCGCGGCACGCGCTGGAGAGGTAGCGTCGCCGACGTTCGTTAACGCGGAACGATCGTTTGTCGAATCCGGCGCGAACCCGCCGCCGGCCTCACGGCGCCGCGGGCCGGGTGGTCATCAGCATGCCCAGGCGCCGCGGGTGGAGTTGTTCGTTCTCGCGGGCGAGTTCCCGGGCCGGATCGATCCGCACTGCTGCGCCTGGTCGCGCAGGGCCGGCCGCCGCGCAGGCGGGATGTCGGTGATCTCCCGCGCCAGCCCCTGCACGCGCATCGCGTCCTCCGGGTCGGCGCTGCGCTCGGCGGCGCGCAGGTGCGGAAGGGCGTCGAGCCCCTGTTCCAGCAGCGCCGTGTGGGCGGCCTGTCGAGCGGCGTAATCCTCGGCGCCCAGTTGAACGATCAGCGCGGCGACGCCCGGGGGGCGCAGCCGGCCGGGAATGCGGGGAATTCCGCCGACATCCGGGCGTCCCCGCCATGGCCGACCGTCGCCGATAGCGCGACGACTGCCGCCACCACCCACCGCTCGCGTCGTCCGACCATGGGGAACCTCCGCGCGCGCATGCCAACTCGACCGGTGTTGTTGGACGTGGCCGCCGCCAAATTGTTGCGGATCTCGCCCGGTTTTCCCCATCCCGCACGACCGACCCCGTGCCGATAATGGACGTACGATACTGCGGAGGCACCACGCGCATGGTTAATCGCCACGGGTCGCTCATGAAGATTGTCATCGTCGCGGGCGTCGTCGCCGGCCTTGTGAGCCTTGTCGTCGGTGGATGGCGGCGGCGGCGGCGCGACGAATGGGTCCGCCGCTCGCGCCACGCGGCGGCCGGCGCTCCCGCGCCGCAACCGGCGCTGCCCGGGCGGGTCGATTTCGCCTCGATCCGCTCGTCGGTGCTGGGGCTGAGCAAGGACGGCGTCGCCGAGACGCTGGGCCCGCCGCCCGCCGCCTCGGTCGTCCCCCCCACCCACGGCGCGCCCGCCAAGCCGCCGGCCTCGTTCCGTGACGCCGACGTCTGGTATTATCCCCTCGACCCGCAACGCCAGGTCGCCGTTGCGATCACGTTCGCCGGGGGCGTCGCCGACCGCATCGAGTGGCTCGCCGGCCCCGAGGACGCGCCGGGCACCCAGCGCTGACCGCCCGGCGCACGCCACGAACGCTCGCAGCACCCACAGAGGAGACCCGCGCGTGCCAACGACGCCGACGCCGACGACGCCGACGCCCGATCCGGTCCGCCCGACGCGCCGCCGCCCGGGCCGCAGCATCGTCGCGCTGCTGACCCTGGCCTTCGCGCTGCTCCTGGCCCTGCGCCACGACTACTGGAACTGGGACACCCCGCGCCCCCTGCTCTTCGGCTTCCTCCCCGTCGGCCTCTGGTGGCAGGTCCTCCTGACGCTATTGGCCTCCGCCCTGATGGCCATCATGGTCCGCGTCGCCTGGCCCGCCCACCTCGAGGACCAAGCCCTCGAAGCCGAACGCCGCCACCCCGACCCGTGACCCCCTCTCTGCCGCCATCCTCCACCCTCTATCCTCTCCCTCTTCCCGGAGGCCCCCTTGCTCCCAGCCCTCGTCGTCTTCGCCTACCTCGCCCTCGTCCTCTACGTGGGCATCTTCGCCTTCCGCCGCTCCACCGGCCGGGCCGAGGACTTCTTCGTCGCCAACCGCTCGCTCGGGACGGCCGTCTTCCTCCTGTCGCTGTTCGCGACGAACATGACCAGCTTCTCGATCCTCGGTTCGTCCGGCCTCTCGTTCCGCCTGGGCATCGGCGTCTTCGGGCTGATGGCCAGCACGTCGGCGCTGATCCTCCCGGCCGCCCTCTTCATCATCGGCACCCGCCTCTGGGCGATCGGGAAGAAGTACGGCCACATGACCCAGGTCCAGATCTTCCGCGACCGCTGGGAGATGGGGCACATTGGCACGGTCATCTTCGCCCTGCAGGCGCTGATGCTGATCCCCTACGTGATCATCGGCGTCATGGGCGGCGGCGAGACGCTTGAGGGCGTCTCGGGCGGGCGCGTCCCCTACTGGCTGGGCGGCGCGGTCGTCGCACTGGTCGTCATGTCCTACGTCTTCTTCGGCGGCATGCGCGGCACGGCCTGGGTCAACGCCCTCCAGAGCTGCATGTTCCTCGTCGTCGGCACCATCGCCTTCGTCATCATCGCCCGCGGCATCGGCGGCTTCGGCCCGACCGTCCGCGCCATGGAAGCGACCCTCGCCGGCCCGCGCCCCGTCCAATCCGACGGCGCCCTGCTGACCCGCATGCGCATCCCGCCCGGGCTTTACGCCTCCTACCTGCTGATCCCCCTCTCCTCGATCATGTTCCCGCACATCGCGATCTTCTGCCTCACTGCCAGGCGGATGGGCAGCTTCCGCAAGACGGTCATCTTCTACCCGCTCTGCATCCTGATCCTGTGGGCGCCGGCCGTCCTCCTCGGCACCGTCGCGACGCGCCAGCCCGCCGTCGTCGCAAAAATGGCCGCCACCTCCGACACCGTCCAGCAGTGGCTCGACCGCAAGGCCGGCCCGGGCCCCAAAGGCGATTTCCTCCGCCTCGAGACGCTCCTCGCCGACAGCGCCGACCCGGCCGCCCGGGCCCTGCTCGCCGACGTGCGGGCCGGCGCGGTCGCCTACGCGCACGACCTGGGCGAGCGGATGGCGACGCTGGACGACCCGCCCCTGCGGGCCGAGATGCGCCAACTCGCCCTGACCAACCAGGACAGCGTGATGCTCGCCCTGCTCGACCACTTCTCCCCGCCCCTGCTGGCCGGCCTGCTCGGGGCGGCCATCATGGCGTGCGTGATGGCCTCGGACTCACAGATCCTCGCCCTGTCCACCATGTGGTCGCAGGACGTCTTCACCTACTACGGCCACACCGAGCGCCTGGGCGAGCGCGCCCAGATCTGGTCGGCCCGCGCGTTCGTCGTCGTCCTGACGATCGTCGCCTACCTCGTCGCCCTCGCCGTCCACCAATACGCGACGATCTTCGAAATCGCCGTGCAGTACGCGTTCGCCGGCTACGCCAGCCTCTTCCCCGTGATGGCCGCCTGCCTCTTCTGGCGCCGCTCGACCAAGTGGGGCGCCCTGGCCGCGACGCTCTGGATCATCACCTGCCTGGCGGGCAACACCTGGGCCCAGCTCGCCACCACCTACGCCGGCCCCCCCGGCGGCGCCACCCCCCTGCTCAAGCTCGGCGACCTCACCCTCTTCCAGCGTGAGGGCACGCGAATCACCTTCACCGAGTGGCGCATGCTCCTGGTGGTGCCAATGTTCGCCGGCTCGGTGCTGCTGATGTGGGCAGTGTCGCTGGCGACCCGGCCGCCGGCGGCGGCGACGATCGCGCGGTACTTTCCGTCACGGGGCGACGGGCAAGCGACGGTGACGAGGGGATGAACTACGAAGTTTTCGACGTGAAGATGGAGGAGCGCCCCGAGGGGATCACGGCGGACATGGCGGGCTTCTGGGGCGACTTCGTGCTCGACCTGGTCGAGCGGCTACAACCCCTTGGGGATGTGTAGTCGCCACGGCTTCACGTACTCGGTCGGGCCCATCTGGTTGGCGAGGTAGAAGTCGAACTCCATCGGGAACCGGCGCAAAACGCCGGCCCGCGGGTACACTCATTCATCCCGGAGGTATCGCCATGGCCGAGAGCCAGTTTCAGACCTCGTGCGGCGTGTGCGGCGGCACGATGACCGTCCTGGCGAGTTGGCACGGCACGACCGTCCAGTGCCCGCGCTGCCACCAGCCCACCGTCGTCGGAGGGGCGGGGGCGGTCGGCGTGCCGGGCATGCCGGCGCCGCCGATCGGCGCGCCCGGGTACGGCGCGCCGGCGGGGGGGATGGCGCCGGGCATGGCGCCGCCGGGGATGTACGCACCGCCGGGCGCGGAGATGTACGCACCGCCGCCGCCCGCGGGGTACGGCGGCGTCGCGCCGCGCCGGGCCGGCTGGTCGCCGGTGACGAAGCTCATCGTCTTCGTCGGCATCCCCGTGGTCCTGCTCCTCACCGCCTGGGCGACCGTTCGCTCGCTCGGGCTGTCGCAGGCCGAGCAGGGCTACCTCGTCGGCAAGTGGCGGCTCGTGAAAAGCACGCAGAGCGGCGCGGCCGGCACCGGCGGGACGATCCAGTGCCGCATGGACCTCCGCGCGGACAAGACCTACCGCTGCACGATCGACGGCCCGGGCGGGTCGATCGCGTTCTCCGGCACGTGGTCGATCAACCTGCTCCGGCGATTGGAGCTTCGCATCCTCCAGGGCCAGCAGGCGAAGGACATCTTCAAGAGCGACCGCGTCCCGTGGTGGGTCCTGAGCGTCACCGCCGATGAGCTCAAGCTCAAGGTGACCGACGGCGAAGAGCACTACGTGCGCGACAAGTGACCCCGTGGAAAGGCAGCCTCGCATGGCCGACGTGAAGATCGCAGTGCTCGGGGCGGGGAGTTTCGTCTTTGGCCCCAGCCTCCTCAACGACGCCATCGTTGAGCGCCGCCTCGGCACGGCCGAGATCGCGCTGATGGACCCGAACCGCCAGGCCGTCGAGCTGATGGCGGGCGTGGGACGGCGCATGGCCCGCGACACGGGCGTCGCCACGACGGTGACGGCGCACACCGATCGCGCGGCGGCCCTCGCCGGTGCGGATTTCGTGGTCTGCTCGGCCGCCCGGGAGCTTTGGCCGCGGTTCGCGACGGACTGCGCGGTCATCGCCCGGCACTACCCCGGCCACCTCGTCACCGAGTTCGGCGGGGTCGCGGGCATCAGTTCTTCCCTCCGCCAGATCGCGCTGATCCGCGAGATCTGCGCCGACGTGCATCGCCTCTGCCCCGGGGCGTGGCTCCTCAACGTGGCCAACCCGCTCCCCCGCGTCGCGCAGGCCGCCCACGAGGAGGGGGTGCGGACGATCGGCTTCTGCTCGGCGTCGCTGTCGGGGTACGGGTTCCTGTGGCAACTGCTCGGCCACGCCCGGGCGCAGATCAGGTTTCCGTTCGAGCCGGCGATCTCGCGCCTGGCCGTGACGATGGGCGGGACGAACCACCTGAGCTGGCTGACGGCGCTGAGCGACGCGGCGACGGGCGAGGACCTTTACCCCGAGGTCCGCCGGCGCGTGACCGAGGGGGCGACGGCGGGCAATCCGTTGAGCGAGCGGTTGCTGCGCGAGACGGGCTACCTGCTCATGCCGGGCGACGCGCACGTGCGCGACTTCTTCGCGCCGACCGGCGAGGCGCCCGACCGGGCCGAGCCCAGCCACGGCACGCCAGCAGAGCGGCAGGCGCGGCTTGACCTGATGCGCGCCGTCGGGGCCGGCGAGGCGCCTTGGGACCCCCTGCTGGCCCACCGCTCGTGGGAGCGGCCGGCCGACGTGATCGCCGCCCTGGTCGCGGGGACGCCGGCGAGGTTCACGTCGCTCAACCTGATCAACGCCGCCGGGCAGATGCCCGACCTGCCGGCCGGCGCGTTCGTGGAGACCGCCGCCCGCGCCGACCGCACGGGCGTCCACCCCGAGCGCCTCGACCTGCCGACCGCGATCCGCCCGCTCGTGCAGCGAACGGCGGCCGTCACGGACATGGTCGTGCGCGCGGCCCGCGAGCGCCGGGCGGGCCTGGTCCTGGCCGCCGTGGAGATGGACCCCACGATCACCGACAAGGCCGCGGGCCGCGCCGCCATCGCCGAGTGCCTTCGGGCGCACGCGGACGTGCTGGGCCCGTTCGCCTGACGGGGCGGCCGCCCGCGCAGCGTCGATCGCAACGGTATCAAATGAAAGAGGGACCTCCGGCCGGCGGCGGTGGCCGCGGGCCGGGGATCCCTCGCGTGCGATTCGCTGCGGCGCCCATCGCTCAGGGGGCGGGCGCGGTCGCCGGGGCCGTCGTGGGCACCGCCGTGGGCGCCGCTGCGCCACCGACGGGGGCGAGCAGGTCGTTGCTGACCCAGCCGCGACCGCCGCTGGCGGTGATGACGCGGGAGTAGGTCGGCTCCTTCTGGACGACCATGACCTTGGTGCCCTTGGCGAACTGCCCGTCCGGGCCGGTCTCCTGGTACTGCTTGTTGTAGAATTTCGCGTCGGCCGCGAGCTCGTGGGTGAGCTGGTCGGCGGACGGGGGCGTTGTCGGCTCCGTCAGGCTGGCGTCGGCGTCGCCGGAGTCGGCGGGCTTCTTCGCGCAGGCGGGGAGCAGGGTACACAGGGCGGCCATCAAAGCCGCGATTCCGAATAACCGTCGCATGCCACTAACCTCCTGGGGGTAACACGGGTCACCCGCCGCGCGCGGGACGGCGACCTGCGGGTGAGCTCAACCATGTGGAGTGTATCGGCCGGAAACCCGCCCCGCAAAGAACTGCGGCGAACAAACGGGAATTGGCTGGCCGGGGCGTGGCGGCGGGCGCGGTGTTTGCATCGGAAGACGCGGAAAAAATATACCCGATTTTTTCCTTGCATCACGCCGCGGGAATGGCAAAGTGTAGCACGACACCTCGCAGGTCCGGTACCGACCGCGAGACCAAATTTGGCCGCCGTCTCACAGCGTCGGCCAGTCAAGGCACGCCAGATCCACCAGTGGGCAAAGTGGGCTTAACAGCCCCCCACGACGTGATACGCTGGCGTGTACTTTTTTGCGCTTCGGAGGGGGAGGAGTAGGAGGAGATCACCACGGAGAGCACGGGGGGCACGGAGGGGCTCATCGGCGTGCGAGGGCGCTCGGCGCGTCGGGGGCTTTTCGGGGGTCGGGGCGAATTCCTCCCACGTCCGGTAATCGTTGGCGGATGTTTCGTGCGGCGCGCCAGTTGGCGCGGCGACGCGAAAGAGGGGATAATGCGCCCGCGACGCGGACCGAGGACCCAGGGACAGGCAGGAACCAACCGTGAAGAAGAAACACAATACGCACACCAAGGCTGCCACGGGAAAGCAGCCGCAAAAGCAGCAGCCGCAGCAGCCGAAGTCACCGCCGCCGCCCGCCCCTGCGGGGGCGCCGGCCCCCGTCATGGCGCCGGTGAAAGCGCCGGCCCCGCCCGTCGCCGCCGCGCCGAAGGTGGAGGCGCCCAAGACCGTCGTTCCGAAGGCGGTGGTTGCGCCCGCCGCCCCGGCGGCGCCCGCGCCCCGGCCGCACATGGCGGCCAACGTCCCGCAGTCCGGCACGATCAACGCGAGCGGGCTGGAGATCCGGCCGTTCGCGATGCAGAAAGCGCCGGCGCCGATCACTGCCGCGCCCGCCGCCCCGCGCCCCGCGCCGGCAGCGCCGGCGCCCGCGCCGATCGCGGCGCCCCCGGCGCCTCGCGCGCCGATACCGGTGCCCGCGCGCGTCGCCGCTCCCGCACCGGTTACCGTAGCGCCGCCGCCCGCCCCGGTTCCGCCCCCTGCACCGACTCCCGCGCCGCAGGCGGTCGAGCCCGAGCCGCCGCCGGCCCCGGTCGAGGTGCGCGTGCCGCCGCAGCCGCCGCTGCTGTTCGAAGTGGCGTGGGAGGTCTGCTGGCAGCTCGGCGGCATCTACACGGTCCTGCGGTCCAAGGCCGCCAGCATGCAGGAACGCTGGCCGGACCGTTACTTCCTGGTCGGCCCGTACAACCCGCACACGGCGGCGGTGGAGTTTGAGGAGCGGCCGACCGAGGGGTTCATCCGCGAGGCGCTCGACAAGCTCCGCGAGGCGGGGATGCCGTGCCACTTCGGGCGCTGGCTCATCCCCGGGCGGCCGTACGTCATCCTGCTCGACTACCGCGCCCGCTACGGGATGCTGGACAAGGACAAGTACCTGATGTGGGCCGACCACGGCATCTCGATGCCGGCGAACGACGGCGAGGTGAACGAGGTCGTCGCGTTCGGGTTCGCCGTCGCCGAGATGTTCCGGGCGCTGACCGACGTGCTCAAGGGGCGGCCGGTGCTGGCGCACTTCCACGAGTGGATGGGGGGCGTGGCCGTCCCGCGGATCGCACACCTGCGCATCCCGGTGACGACGGTCTTCACGACGCACGCGACGCTGCTGGGGCGATACCTCGCGTCCGACAGCCCGCACTTTTACGACCACATGCCGTTCCTTAACCCGGAGGAGCAGGCGGCGAAGTACAATATTTTCCCGCGGTTCGCGATCGAGCGGGCCGCCGCCCACTCGGCCACCGTGTTCACGACGGTCAGCGAGGTGACGGCGGTCGAGGCGGAAAAGTTGCTGGGCCGGGCGCCGGAGGTAATCCTGCCCAACGGCCTGAACATCCAGCGGTTCGCCGCCCTGCACGAGTTCCAGAACCTGCACCGGGAGTACAAGGAGCGGATCCACGAGTTCGTGATGGGGCACTTCTTCCCCAGCTACACGTTCGACCTCGACCGCACGCTCTACCTGTTCACGTCGGGGCGGTACGAGTACCGCAACAAGGGGATGGACCTGTTCCTCGAGTCGCTGCACCGGCTGAACCAGCGGCTCAAGGGCCTCAGCGACCGCCCGACGATCGTGGCGTTCGTCATCACGCGGGCGCAGACGCGGAACATCAACGTGCAGACGCTGCAGAACCAGTCGATGTTCGACGAGCTGAAGAACACCTGCGACGAGCAGGCCCGCCGCATGGGCAACAAGCTCTTCCACGCCGCCGCGACCGGGCGGGTGCCGACGTACGCCGAGTTGATCGACGAGGATGGCCAGGTCCGCCTCAAGCGCGCCATGCAGGCCTGGCGGAGCAGCCGCCAGCCCGGAATTGTCACGCACGACCTGGCCGACGACGCCAACGACCCCGTGCTCAAGCACCTGCGTTACCGCCGGCTGTTCAACGCGGCCGACGACCCGGTGAAGGTCGTCTACCATCCCGACTTCGTGACGGCGACGAGCCCCCTGCTCAACCTCGACTACGAGCACTTCGTCCGCGGGTGTCACATGGGCGTCTTCCCCAGCTATTACGAGCCGTGGGGCTACACGCCGATGGAGTCGGTCGCGCTGGGGCTGCCGGCCGTCACCACCGACCTCAGCGGGTTCGGCGCCTATGTGGAGCGGCACATCCCCAAGGCCGCCGAGCAGGGCGTGTGCGTGCTCGGGCGGCGCTACCGCAGCTTCGACCAGACGGCCGACGATCTGGCCGACCACCTGTTCCACTTCGCGCAGCTCAATCGCCGCGAGCGGATCGGCGTCCGCAACCGCGTCGAGCGCCTCAGCGAGATGTTCGACTGGTCGGCCCTGCTGTCCCACTACGACGACGCCCACAACCTGGCCCTGTCGCGGCACGGCGTGCCGGTCGGGCGGGTGGACGTGAGAATGGTGTGATTGGCGATTTTTGAGTTTTGATTTTTGAGTTTTGATTGTCCAACCTGCCCGCGGAAACCGCGGGAGCGCCCTCGCCTCGCGGCGGCACAATCAAAAATCAAAAATCTCATTCGGCCGGTTCGATGGTCACGATCAGGCTCTTGGACTCGAACTGTTCCTTGTAGAGCTCGGCCCGCTCCTTATGCGTGACCAGGAGGAGGGCGACGCCGCTGCGGTGCGCCTCGTCCGCGCGCTGCTTGGCCTCCTGCTCGTTGAGCGGGGTCAGTTCCACGATCGACCCGATCACGTGCGGGAAGCTGTTCTTGTCGTCGTTGTGCAGGAGCACCTTCCACGGCGGCAACAGGCCCGGGGGCTTCTTCTTGGGGCTCTTCTTCTTGCCCGCCTTCTCCTTGACGGCCGTCGCCCCCTTGGGCGCGTCGGGCACCTTCTCGGCGGCGGGCGGCGGGCCCTCGTCGTTCGTCTTGTCGGGTTCGCGCTCTGCCATGACGTCGCCTCCAAACAACAACACCGGGCCACGCCGCGCGCGGGCGGCCTCGGGCGGATTATAGCCGCCCCGCCCGGCGGCGGAGAGTGGCAGACTTTCGGACCCCCGCCGCATGGTGGGCTTCGGACCGGCGGATCGGGTAAGGTGCCGCGGCGTGGAGACCGGCCAACGACTGATCGCGGGCGCGATGAGCGGCACCAGCGCCGACGGCGTTGACGTCGCCCTCACGCACGTCCGCGGCCGCGGCCTGGGCATGACGGCGGAGCTCGTCCTGCACCACCACCGCCCGTACCCCGACGAGTTGCGCGCGGCCGTCCACCGCGTCCGCGCGGACGGCGCGGCGGCGCTGAGCGACCTCGCGCGGCTCGCGCACGACATCGCCGACGCCTACGCCGGCGCGGTCATCGACGCCCTGCGCGCCGCCCGCCTGACGGGGCGCGACCTGGCCGCCGTCGCCGCCCACGGGCAGACGCTCTTTCACGCCCCGCCGCTGACGATCCAGTGGATCGACCCAGCGCTGCTCGCGGCGCGGGTCGGGTGCGCGGTCGTCTCCGACTTCCGCCGCGCGGACTGCGCCGCCGGCGGGCAGGGCGCGCCGCTGGTCCCGCTGGCCGACTACCTGCTATTCCGCCACGCGACGACGCCCCGCGCGCTGGTGAACATCGGCGGCATCGCCAATGTCACGCTCCTGCCGCCCGCCGCGCGCCCCGGGGACGTCGTGGCGTTCGACACC
>Ga0105047_10012837_pt1 | contig 13444 bp, 12 predicted proteins | sample MAT04_FD_78384 | JGI IMG/M metagenome (GOLD analysis project Ga0105047, IMG submission 78384) | Freshwater microbial communities from Lake Fryxell liftoff mats and glacier meltwater in Antarctica - MAT-04 (megahit assembly) | ecosystem: Environmental > Aquatic > Freshwater > Ice > Liftoff...
CCTGAGGCAGGGCCGACGGCGCGGGCTGGGCCGGATCGTTGATGACGGATGAGTCGTCCATGAGCCTCAGACTGCCTAAGCGAAAAAGGTTTGCGCCTTGTGGAGAGCGTCGACGAAGGCGTCGGCTTCCTCAAGGCTGTTATATAGGGCGAAAGAGGCCCTGACGCTCGACGTTGCGCCGAAGCGTCGCAGCAGAGGTTCGGCGCAGTGGGTCCCGGCCCTGACGGCGACGCCGTAGCGGTCGAGAATCTGGGCCACGTCGTGGGCGTGGGCGCCTTGCATGTTGAAGGCGAAGATCGCGCCCTTGCCCGGCGCCTGACCGATCACCTTGATCCAGTTGACGCCGTCCAGGCGTTCCGTCACGCGGTCCAGCAGCCCGGCCTCGTGGGCGACTATGGCCCCGCGGTCCAGGGTCTCCAGCCACTCGATCGCGGCGCCCAGGCCGATCGCCTCGATGATCGCAGGGGTGCCGGCCTCAAAGCGGTGCGGCGGCTCAGCGTAGGTGATCGCTTCCTCGGTGACCGTCCTGATCATCTCGCCGCCGCCCTGGTAGGGGGGCAGGTCCAGCAAGCGATCCCGCTTGCCGTAGAGAACGCCGATCCCGGTGGGGCCATAGAGCTTGTGGCCGGAAAAAACATAGAAATCAGCGTCCAGGGCCTGAACATCGACGGGCATGTGGACGATAGCCTGGCAGCCGTCGAGCAGCACGGGGACGCCGGCCGCGTGGGCCGCCTGGATGATCTCGGCCACAGGATTGACGGTCCCGAGCACATTGGACATGTGGGTGACCGCCACCATCCTCGTCCGCGGACCCAGCAGGGCGCGGTAAGCGTCCATGTCCAAGGCGCCGTTCTCAAGGACCGGGGTAAACCTCAAGACCACGCCCTTGGCCGCCCGCAGGAAGTGCCAGGGAACGATGTTAGCGTGGTGCTCCATCTGAGAAACGATGATCTCGTCGCCCGCGGTGAGCCTTTTGCCAAAGGACGAGGCCACCAAATTGATGGCCTCGGTAGCGCCCTTGGTGAAAACAATCTCGTTCACCTCGGCGGCATTGACGAACCGCCGCACGCTCTCCCGCGCCCGCTCATAGGCGTCGGTGGTCTCGTTGGCTAAGGTGTGCAGACCGCGGTGCACGTTGGCGTAGGAGCCCTCCATGGCGCCGCTCATGGCGTCGATCACCGCCCGCGGCTTCTGGGCCGAGGCGCCGCTGTCGAGATAGATCAGCGGATGGCCATTGATGCGGCGCTGCAGGATCGGAAACTGAGCCCGCGCGGCGGCGACGTCGAAGCTCATGACAGGGCGCCCAATTCCGCCGCCGCCCAGGCCTGAGCGGCGTGGCGGGCGCCCTCGTGGGCGATGCGATCGGTGACTTCGCCAAGGAAGGCCTGCATCAGCATCGCCCGCGCCTGGGCCTCGGGAAGCCCGCGCTGGCGCATATAGAACAGCGCGTCCTCGTCCAGGGCGCCAACGGTGTTGCCATGTGCGCAAGACACGTCGTCGGCATAGATTTCCAGTTCGGGCTTGGCGTCGATCTCTGCCCCGTCCGTCAGCAACAGGGCGTGATGACCCATGCGGGCGTCCGTGCGGTCGGCGCCGTGCGAGACTACGATCTTGCCCTGAAACACCCCGCGGGCCTGATCGCGCGCCACCCCCTTGGTGAGCTGGCTGGTGACGCCCCCGACGCCTTCGTGGGTGACGACCGTGGTCAGGTCCGCGTGACGCCGGGCGCCGAGAAGGTAGACCCCATCGATGCGCACCGTCGCGCCCCCGCCGGGATGATGCAGGCGCGTCTCGTGGCGCTGTAGGCGCGCGCCGCGGGTGAGGACGGTCTGAGCATAGGCGGACTCCGCAGACAGCTCGACCTCGGCGCTGGAGACCGAGACCGCATCGTCCGGCTCTTCCAGCACGACGATCCGCTCCAGGCTCGCGCCCTCGGCCAGCCAGATATCGAGATTGACGTTGGCGAGGTACGCCGAGCCGGACCCCTCGTAGGTCTCCAGCAAGGTCAGGGTCGCTCCCGCCTGCACGGTGACGGCGAAAGCGGCCTGGTGGGAGGTTTCCTCGGCCTGGGAGACGAAGCGCAGGCGAAAGGTCGCAGTCTCGCCCGCGCGGGCCTCGAACGAGCCCTCGCCATCACAGCGGCCGTTGACGAAGGTTATGGCGTGGTCCGCTTCCACCGCCCCCAGCGGCCCCAACCCAACGGGCGCCACGCCTCGTGGCGAAGGGCCGGGCACGGCGCGAAGAGCGCCGCGCAGGTCGGTGTATTTCCAGGCTTCGTCCCGGCGCCCGGGAAGATGGGCGACGTCCTGCTCGGCGATGGCGCGGGCCAGCATCATGCCGCGTACCGGTCGTAACCCGTCGCTTCTAGCTCAAGCGCCAGTTCGGGGCCGCCGGACGCGACGATGCGCCCGCCGGCCAGCACATGAACCCGGTCCGGTTTGATGTAATCGAGCAGCCGCTGATAGTGGGTGATCACCAGCATGGCGCGATCCGGCGAGCGAAGAGCGTTAACCCCTTCGGACACGATCCGCAAAGCGTCGATGTCGAGCCCGGAATCCGTTTCGTCGAGGATCAGGAAGCGCGGCTCCAGCATGACCATCTGGAAGATTTCCATGCGCTTCTTCTCGCCGCCGGAAAAACCGACGTTCAGCGGGCGCTTGAGCATGTCGAAGTCGATCTTCAGAGCCGCCGCAACAGCGCGGGCCCGCTTTAGGAACTCCGGCGCAGAGACTTCTGCTTCTCCCCGAGCCACCCGCTGGGCGTTCAGGGCTGTGCGTACGAAGGTAAGGCTGGGAACCCCAGGAATTTCCAGAGGATACTGAAAAGAAAGAAACAGGCCCCTGGCCGCGCGCTCATTGGGCGCAAGGGCCAGCAGGTCCGCTCCGTCCAGAGTGGCGCCGCCTTGGGTGACGTCGTAGCCGGACCGTCCCGTCAGCACATAGGACAAGGTCGACTTGCCGGCGCCGTTGGGCCCCATGATGGCGTGCACCTCGCCCGCGGGGACGTCGAGCGTCAGCCCCTTGAGGATTTCGGCCCCACCAACGACGGCGTGGAGATTGTCGATAGAAAGCATTGTATTTATTCTCTTATCCTACTGAACCTTCGAGGCTGATCGCCACCAGCTTCTGAGCCTCGACGGCGAACTCCATCGGCAGTTCCTGCAACACTTCGCGCACGAACCCATTGACCAGCAAGGCCACCGCCTCTTCCTGATTGAGCCCGCGCTGCATGGCGTAGAACAGCTGGTCTTCCGACAGGCGGGTGGTGGTGGCCTCGTGCTCGAACTTCGCCGACGCGGTCTTGGCCTCGATGTAGGGCACGGTGTGGGCGGCGCAGTCCTTGCCGATCAGCAGGCTGTCGCACTGGGTGAAGTTGCGCGCTCCGCTCGCCTTGGCGTGGGCCGAGACCAGGCCGCGGTAGGTATTGGAGCTTTTCCCTGCGGAGATGCCCTTAGAGATGATCCGCGAGCGGGTGTTCTTGCCCAGGTGGATCATCTTGGTGCCGGTGTCGGCCTGCTGGCGGCCGTTGGTCACCGCGATCGAGTAGAACTCGCCCGAGGTGTCGTCGCCGCGCAGGATGCAGGACGGGTATTTCCAGGTGATCGCCGAGCCGGTCTCCACCTGAGTCCAAGACACCTTGGCCCGCGCCTCACGGCAGTCGGCGCGCTTGGTGACGAAGTTGTAGATCCCGCCCCGGCCCTCGGCGTCCCCAGGATACCAATTCTGCACCGTGGAGTATTTGATCTCGGCGTCTTCGAGGATCACCAGCTCGACTACCGCGGCGTGGAGCTGGTTCTCGTCCCGCTGCGGGGCGGTGCAGCCTTCCAGATACGAGCAGTAGGCGCCCTTGTCGGCGATGATCAGGGTGCGCTCGAACTGGCCGGTCTCCGACGCATTGATGCGGAAATAGGTCGATAGCTCCATCGGGCAGCGGACCCCCGGCGGGATATAGACGAACGATCCATCGGAGAAGACCGCCGAGTTGAGGCAGGCGAAATAGTTGTCCGAGGTCGGCACCACAGAGCCCAGATATTTGCGCACAAGCTCAGGGTGCTCGCGCACGGCGTCGGAGAACGACCCGAAGATCACCCCGACCTCGGCGAGCTCCTTCTTGAAGGTGGTGACCACCGATACGCTATCGAACACAGCGTCAACGGCGTATTTCGGAGCGCCTTCCACCCCGGCCAAGACCTCCTGCTCGCGGATGGGAATGCCCAGCTTGGCGTAGGTCTTGAGGAGTTCGGGATCGACCTCGTCAAGACTCTTGGGCCCGACCTTGGTCGAGGGCGCGGCGTAGTAGTAGCTGTCCTGATAGTCGATACGGGGGAAGTTGACCTTAGCCCAGGCTGGCTCCTCAAGCTCCAGCCAGCGGCGATAGGCCTCCAGGCGCCACTCCAGCAGCCACTCAGGCTCGCCCTTCTTGGCCGAGATGAAGCGGACAGTGTCCTCGGACAGGCCCTTGGGAGCGAAGTCCTGCTCGATGTCGGTGACGAAGCCGTGCTTGTATTTGTCGGCCTCCAAGGCGGCGACATGTTCAACGGTCTGTTTGACGGCGGCCATACGATAAATCCCTAAGCCGCGGACTGATTGCGCCGGGCCAGGTGGCGCCCGCGCGCCTCCAGCCAGGCGCCGGCGAATCCGTCCCAATCCTCAGCGGTGCTATTCCAGCCGCCAGAGACACGCACCGCGCAGCTCGCCAGCTCACCCTGCCCCATGGCGGCGAGCACGTGGCTGGCCTTGACCTTGCCCGACGAACAGGCCGAACCGGCGCTGACCATCACCCCGGCCAGGTCCAGCTGCATGACCTGCAGTTCGGACGCGAACCCGGCCGCAGCGATGCACAGGGTGTTGGCCAGGCGAGGCGCGCCTGCGCCCATGACCACCGCGCCGGCCTCGCGCACAAGCCGCGCCTCGGCGGCGTCGCGCCAGGCGGCCTGCTCCCCGGCCTGAGGCAGCGTGGCCAGCGAGGCCTGGGCCGCAGCGCCAAAGCCGGCGATCCCCAGGACGTTCTCGGTGCCGCCGCGCAGGAATCGCTCCTGCCCGCCGCCGCGAATAAGGGCAGTCAGCTTGGCGCGGGGACCAAACACCAGCGCCCCGGCGCCCTGGGGGCCGCCCAGCTTGTGCGCGGACAGGCCCAGGGTGTCTGCGCCCAGGGCGCGCAGATCGAGCGCGACCTTGCCCGCGCCCTGGATGGCGTCGACGTGAAGCCAGCCGTCTGCCTGCCGCACCAGGGCGGCGGCTTCCGGCACGGGCTGAAGTACGCCGGTCTCGTTATTGGCCAGCATCAAGGCGGCGAACGGGCGTCCGTCGGCCGGGTCCCAGCCCTTGAGCCTATCTTCAAGCCAGTCCAGGTCGGCGCTCCCGTCCGCCCGGACGGGCCACAGCTCTACCGCGGCGCCGCAGTCGTCCGCCGTAGCCAGAACCGAACTGTGCTCGGTCGCGCTGATCAGCAGGCGGCGCGATCCGGCCGCCGCCGCGCTGCGGATTGCCAAGTCGTTGGTCTCGCCGCCGCCGCTGGTGAAGACCACCGACGCGGGCGGGGCTCCGACGAGGGCGGCCACCTGGGCACGCGCCTGCTCCACCGCCGCGCGGGCGGCGCGCCCGGCCGCATGAACCGAAGACGGGTTGCCGCCCAGATCCAGGGCGCGACGCACCGCCTCCGCGGCCTCAGGCCGGATCGGCGCCGTGGCGTTGTAGTCGAGATAGACGCTCATGCAGCCACCGATGACTGGAGTCCGGCGGGTCGCAGGTTGCGCGACAGGACGTCCTGAAGCGACACGGCAGAAAGATAGGTGTCGATCTGGGCGCCAAGTTCCTCCCACAGATCGTGGGTCAGGCACCGTTCGCCGCCGGGCATGCAGCCCATGCCGCCGGCTTTGCAGCGCACGGCCTTAAGGGGCTCATCGACCGCCTTGACGATCTCGCCGACCGCCGTTTCGGCCGCAAGCCGCGCCAGGCGATAGCCGCCGCCAGGGCCGCGCACGCTCTTCACCAAGCCGCCGCGGCGCAAGCGGGCGAACAGCTGCTCGAGATAAGACAGGGAAATGTCCTGCCGCAGAGCAATTTCGGCCAGGGACACGGCCCTGCCCTCGCCATTCTTGGCAAGGTCGGCCATGGCCATGACGGCGTATCGACCCTTGGTGCTAAGGCGCATGACGGCTCCCGCAAAAATCGCGCGCATCGCTGACGGCCTGTGATACAAACCGCGCCTTCGCGAGCAGGGCACGGCCCTTCGAACGCTGGTCGGATGTAGGAAAACCAAGCTTGCTAGTCAAGTATTCCGGCGGCGGCATTCGCGACTTGAAACTGGCGGACAGAGGGATTCCATATGCCTGAAGTGGTTCTGACAGGTGCGTCCGGCCGGATAGAAGGCCGCTACAATCCCGGCAAAAGGGACAATGCGCCCATCGCCCTGATCCTGCACCCCCACCCCAAGGCCGGGGGGCACATGAACAATCCGGTGGCGGTGCAGCTCTACCACCTGTTCATGAAGCGCGGCTTTGCGACCTTGCGGTTCAATTTCCGCGGCGTCGGCCGCAGCCAGGGGGAGTTCGACAGCGGCATCGGCGAGCTCGCCGACGCGGCGACCGCCCTGGATTGGCTGCAAACCACCAATCCTGCCGCGTCGCAGTGCTGGGTCGCCGGCTATCAGTTCGGCGCCTGGGTCGGCATGCAGCTGCTGATGCGCCGCCCGGAGACCGACGGCTTCATCTCGGTGACCCCGCCCACCAACATGTACGATTTCTCGTTCCTGGCCCCCTGCCCGGCCTCGGGACTGATCATGCACGGCTCCGCCGACACCATCGTGCCGCCGGTCGAGGTCGAGCGCGTCGTGACCAAGCTGCGCACCCAGAAGGGCATCGTCATCGACTACGAACTGATCGAGGGCGCCAACCACTTCTGGAGCGAGCACCTTTCGGACGTGGAGCAAAAGGTCGGGGCCTATCTGGACAAACGCCTGGAGCAGACTCCGGCCTAATCCCCAGGGCGGCCCTTGAAGCCCGTCGCCACCAGGAAGACCTCGGAACTGTCGGTGCGGCTCGCCTTGGGTTTGACGTGGCGGACCTTGGCGAACTGCTGCTGCAGGCGGATCAGTACATCGGCCAGCTCGCCGCCCTGAAACGCCTTGGCCACGAACGATCCTTCGGGCTTCAGAACGCTGACGGTGAAATCCACCGCAAGCTCGATCAGGCCGGCGATCCGCAAGTGGTCGGTCACCCGATGGCCGACGGTGTTAGGCGCCATGTCCGACAGCACCACGTCCGGGGCTCCGCCCAGAAGCTCCATCAGCAGCGGTCCGCACGCCGGATCGGTGAAATCCATCTGCACCAGCTTGGCAGGGGGCAGAGGATCGACCGGCAGCAGGTCGACGCCGACAACCGCCCCGGCGCCGCGCTCCAGGCAAACCTGAATCCAGCCGCCTGGGGCGCACCCCAGGTCGATCACTTTCGCCCCGCGGTGCAAAAGGTGGAACCGGTCGTCGATCTCGCTGAACTTGAAGGCGGCGCGGGCGCGGTATCCCTTGGCCTTGGCCTCGGTGACAAAGGGATCGTTGAGCTGGCGGTTCAGCCACGCCTGGGACGACGGGGTCCTCCCGCGCGCGGTCTTTAGCCGCACGGCCTCCTGCCGTCCGGCGTCGCCGCCCCGGGTCGGCGCCCGAACCATCCCCTTGCGGGGCTTGTTGTCCTTCGGATCGTCGCTCATGCGGCCTCGCTGGCGGCGGGCCGGCTGCGTCCGCGCCGTCGCCGTCGACGGCGCGGCTCGGGCGACCCGGCCATCAGGGCCAGGAGCAACCCTTCGCGCAGGCCGCGGTCGGCCACGCGCACCCGGTGGCACGGCCACACCTCTTGAACCGCCTGGAGCACCGCCGCACCGGCGACGACAAGGTCGGCCCGGTCGGGACCGATGCAGGGCTCGGCCGCGCGGCCCCGGACATCAAGCGTCAGCAGCCGGTCGGCCACCGCCCGGCATTCCGGCTCGCTCATCCATAGGCCGTCCACCGCGTTGCGGTCATAGCGCGGCAGGCCCAGATGCAGCCCGGCCAAGCTGGTGATTGCGCCCGATGTGCCGATGAGGTGGGCCCGCCCCCCTTCGAACACCGGGCGCAGGCTGTCGGCGCCGTCGAAGGCGGTCAGATGGGACTTGACCGCCTCGACCATGGCGCGGAACCACGCCGGGGAGCCCGGTTCGACCTCCGGAAACAGTTCGGCCAGGGTCACGACCCCGATCGGAATGGACAACCAGGCGCGGATCGGAAGCTGCGCCGCCTGGAACCGCCGAGCCTCGACGTCCAAACCGCCGCCGTGCAGATCCACCCAGGACAGTTCCGTAGATCCTCCGCCGACGTCGATGACCAGGGCCGCTTCGGCGTCTCGGTCGAGCAGGTTCAGGCATCCCGCCACCGACAGCTGCGCCTCCTCCTGAGCGCTGATGATCTCCAGGCGCAGTCCCGTCTCGCCCTTGACCCGGTCGATAAAGGCCTCGCCGTTGCTGGCTATCCGGCAGGCCTGGGTCGCCACGGCCCGCACCTGGAGGCAGCCTCGCCGGCGAATCCGTTCGGCGCAGATTCCGAGCGCCGCCACCGCGCGGTCCATGGCGGCGTCCTGAAGCCGGCCCGTGGCGCCCAGGCCCTCGCCCAGCCTCACGATCCGCGAATAGGCTTCCACCACGCGAAAGCCCGCCGCCGTCGGCGAGGCGATCAGCAGGCGACAGTTATTCGTGCCGAGATCAAGCGCAGCATAGGCCTGGGGTTCCCTCGGCGCCGGGCGTCCGCCGTCCTCGCGGACGGGCGCCGGCGTACGCGCCTCAAACATATCGGTTCCGCCGAGTCGGCCGGGAACATCCGGCGCCTCGTTTTCGGGGGAAGTGTAACGCGCCGCCTGTCCCCCCGGAAGCGGCGGTTGCGAAAACGTGACAGGAGCCTACGTTCATCTGAAAGTCAGGGTCGGGGTGTAACCTGCCGCCATGGATACTCAGCTCGCCAAGTTCGCGATCGGCCAGATTGTTCGCCACCGCCTGTTCCCGTTCCGGGGCGTCGTGTTCGACGTCGATCCCCAATTCGCCAACACCGAGGAATGGTGGACCTCGATCCCGGAGGACATCCGTCCGCGCAAGGATCAGCCGTTCTATCACCTGCTGGCGGAGAACGATCAGAACGCATACGTGGCCTATGTGTCCGAACAGAACCTGCTCCCCGACGAATCGGGCGAGCCGGTGGGCCATCCTCATGCCGCGGTCCTGTTCGACAGCTTTCAGGGCGGCCACTATGTGCTGCGGCCGCATATCTCGCACTAGCGGCCGCCGTCCTCCTCCTTCCGCGTTTGAAAAGCCCCCCGGCCGGGATAGCCTGAGGCCGTCGAACCCGGAGCCGTCCATGTCGCCTATGATGAAGCCTGTCGCCATCGCGGCCGTTCTGTTGGCTGCGGGATGCGGCCAGCCCGAAGGCGGCGCGCCTGACGCCTCAAAAGCATCGGCCCTGGCGGGTCTTCCTGCCCCCTACAACACCGCCGACCTCGACCACGGCAAGGCGTTGTTCGCCCAATGCCGAGCCTGCCACACAGTGGTGAAGGACGGCGCCAATATGACCGGCCCCAACCTTTACGGCGTCTTCGGGCGCCAGGCGGCGTCCAAGGAAGGCTATGATTATTCCGACGCGCTAGAAGCGGCCGCCTTTACCTGGGACGCCTCACGGCTTAACGACTGGATCGCCGCCCCGCGCACCTACCTGCCCGGCACCAAGATGACCTTCCTGGGCTTTCCTGAGGAAAAAGACCGGATCGACCTGATCGCCTATCTGAAGGTCGAGACCGGGTACGCGAAGCCGTAGCTATTCGGCGGCCCGAGCCTGAGACGCGGCGGCCGGCTCGCCCTGAGCGGCCTCGAAGGCCTCGATTTCGCGGGCGGTCTGGTCAGGCGACTTCGTAAAACGCGCCAGCAGGTTGTAGAAGACCGGCACCATGAACAGGGTCAGCAGGGTCGAGAACAGCGCGCCGCTGACGATCACCGCACCGATCGTCCTGCGGCTGCCTGATCCCGGTCCGGTGGCGAGCATCAGCGGCAGGGCGACGGCCGCGGCGGCGACTGACGTCATTACGATCGGCCGGAGGCGGACAGACGCGGCCTCGATCACCGCCTCGCGAATGGTCCGTCCGTGGTCACGCAACTGATTGGCGAACTCGACGATCAGGATTCCGTTCTTGGCTGCAATCCCGACCAGGATGATCAGTCCGACCTGACTATAGGTATTGACCGACGAGCCGAGGATGAGAATCCCGAACAGGCCGCCCAGAGCGGCCATGGGCACGGTGAGCATGATCACTGCGGGATGGATGAAACTTTCAAACTGGGCCGCCAGGACCAGGAACACGATCACCAGGGCGAGGGCGAAAGCGAGGCCGATCGCCCCGGACGCCTCCAGATAATCGCGCGCCAAACCGCCCCAGGCGACAACAGCCACAGGCGGTTGCTTTGCCGCCTCGGCGCGGAAGAAATCGATCGCCTGAGCGGTGGTGTAACCGGGCGCTAGATCGGCCAGAAGGGTGATCGCCCGTTGCCGATCGACCCGTTGGCGTTGGGGCGTATCCCCGCGCAGCTTGGTGGTCACGACGGAGCTCAGAGGGACGAGGTCGCCGCCCGTCGTGCGGACGTAGAGGCTGTTGAGATCGTCTTCCGAGCGCCGCTGGGATCGCTCGGCCTGCAGGATGACGTCGTACTCCTTGCCCCCTTTGACGTAGGTGGTGCTTTGGCGCGAGCCGAACATCGTCTGCAGGGCGTCCCCGATCGACTGGGCTGAGACCCCGAGGGCGGCGGCTTTGTCCCGGTCGAGATCAACGATCAATCTCGGTGAGGTGGGCTCGTAGTTGAGCCGCGGACGCACCAGTCCGGGGTTCGCTTGGGCCGCGGCGAGGATCGGCGTGATCCAACGGTTCAGTTCCGGATAATCAGACCCCAGGGCGATGAACTGAACATTGTTGCCCCCGCCAGGGCCCCCGCCGCGGGACAGGGCGGCGGGAGTCGCAGCGATCACGCGGGCGCCGGTGATGGTCTGGAACTGTTTGTTCAGATCGGCCGCGATCTCGGTCGAACTCGACTTCCGCTCGTCCCACGGCTTGAGGACGATGAAGCCCTGACCCTGGTTGAACTGCGCAAATTGGGGGGTGGTCATCGAGAAGCCGGCGGTCTCGCCCTTGGCCATGAGGCCTTGAATGATGGGTTCGGTCTGGCCAATGATTCCAACCATGTAGTCGAAACCGGAGCCTTCGGGCCCCTGCATCTGAACCTGCACCTGGCCGCGATCCTCAGGGGGGACGAGCTCGTTGGGCAGTTTCAGGTAGAGAAAGACCGCAGCCGCCGCGAGCACCATCGCTGTCGCGCCAACGGCCCAATTGGCGCTCCGCTGTCCCAGCATCGCACCGAGAGAGGCGGCGTAGGAGTCCCGCAGCTTGCCCATGCCGTGATCGACCGCGCGGGCCAGTCGTCCATCATCGGCCGGTCGAAGAAGCTTAGACGCCAGCATCGGGGCGAGACTCAGCGCCAGCAGGGCCGAAAAGAAGATCGCCGCGGCGACTGTGACGGCGAGTTCGACAAAGAGGCGGCCGATGTAGCCCGGGAGGAACATCAGCGGCGCGAACACCGAGATCAGGACCACGGTGGTCGCCACCACGGCGAAGAACACCTGTTTGGAGCCGCGTTCGGCGGCGATCAGCGGCGGTTCGCCGGCATCGAGTCGCCGCTGGATGTTCTCCACCACGACGATGGCGTCATCGACGACCAGACCGATCGCCAGGACCAAAGCGAGCAGCGTCAGCAGGTTGATGGAGAAGCCCATGGGGGCCAGCACGGCGAAGGTGCCAAGAATGGAGATCGGCGCGACGATCGAGGGAATGAGCGCCGAACGCCAGCTGCCCAAGAAGATGAAGTTGACCAAAGCGACCAGGCCGAGCGCCAGGGCCATGGTGTGCCAGACCTCCTCGATCGCCGCCTTGGTGAACACCGAATAGTCGACGTTCACCTCCATCTGGGTGCCCTTGGGAAGGGTCTTGTTGAGTTCGGCGACCACCTTGCGGGCGGCGGTCGAGATATCCAGGTCGTTCGCCTGGGCCTGGCGGGTTAGAGCGATTGCTACGAGAGGCTTGGCGTTCCATCGGAACATTTTGCGCCTGTCGTCGGCGCCTTCTTCCACCCGCGCGACATCGCCCAGCCGAGTGACATAGAGGCTCGCCGGGCCTGGGGTCGCCCCGCCTGGGGCCGCCCGGGTCGGCGTGGCTATCGGCAGCTGCGCGAAGTCTTCCGGGGTCACGTAGCGACGGTTCACCCGGATTGTGAAGTCCTTGTCCTTGGACTCCAGCGAGCCTGCTGGCAGCTCCACGTTCTGAGTGCGCAGCGCCGCGTCGACGTCGCTGACGGTAATACCGCGCGCGGCCATGGCGTCCGCGTTGAGCCAGATGCGCATGGAATAGAGCTGGGCGCCGAACAGGCTCACCTGGGCGACCCCTGGCACCGTGGAGAAACGCTCGACAAGGAACCGGTCCGCGTAGTCCGCCATTTGGAGGGGCGTCATGGTGGTGGAGGTCATCTGCACGATGACGATCGGCTGCTGATCGGCCTGGGACTTGCTGATCTGCGGGGCGTCCGCTTCGTCGGGAAGCTGCGAGCTGATCCGCGAGACAGCGTCGCGGACATCGTTCGCCGCAGCTTCTAGATCGCGACCAAGGTCGAAGGTGATGGCGACCTGCGAGCGTCCGTCCCGGCTCTGCGATTGGACCCGGTCGATCCCTTCGAGGCCGGCGACCTGGCGTTCGATGACCTCGGTGATCCGCTCCTCGACAACCTCGGCTGAAGCCCCACGATAGCTGGTGCTTACCGAGACGGTGGGGGGATCGACGTTAGGCAGTTCGCGCACCGGAAGCGATAGGAAGGCGGCGGCGCCGATAACGCATAGGATGATCGCCGCCACCGCGGCGAAAACCGGGCGCCGGACGGAGAACTCCGAAAGCGTCATCGGGCCGCCGCGGCGCTCGGGGGACCGCCAGGGCGGGCTTGGGCGATGCGAATCGGCTGCCCTGGCTGCAGGCGATTGAGGCCGTCGGCGACGATCCGCTCTCCCATACGCAGGCCCGCGCGGACTTCCACAAAGCCGCCGTCGTTGGAGCCCAGGGTGATCGACCGCTGCTCGGCGACGGTCTTGGCGCCGTTCTTAGTGATCACAAAGACGCTTGGATTGTCGCCTTCAAACAGAACCGCCGCCTCTGGCACGGACATTGACTGGCGTTGCCCGCGGTCGATCCCGACCCGCACCAGCATCCCCGGCTTAAGTCGCCCTCCGGCATTAGAGATTTCAGCCCGGCCGCGGATGGAGCGGGTGCGCTCGTCGATCCGGGTGTTGAGCATGGCGATGCGGCCTGAGAATGCCTCGCCTGGAAGGGCGTCAGGCCGCGCAACGATAG
>Ga0105047_10012839_pt1 | contig 13444 bp, 8 predicted proteins | sample MAT04_FD_78384 | JGI IMG/M metagenome (GOLD analysis project Ga0105047, IMG submission 78384) | Freshwater microbial communities from Lake Fryxell liftoff mats and glacier meltwater in Antarctica - MAT-04 (megahit assembly) | ecosystem: Environmental > Aquatic > Freshwater > Ice > Liftoff...
CAGAGTGTAGGGACCGGCCTGAAATTAATTTCACAACAGATGTAGATGAAGGTAAACGGCGCGCACATTTGCGTAGCAAAACACCAGCCTCACTTGCTGCCCGGATATGGAAACGCTATCAGGCCCATCCCAATTTATTGGGATCACGAGCCTTACCGAGTCGTAAATCTGTGTGAAACTTCTATTAAGCCTGGACTTTTTATTCGCCCTTTACTCATTTTTAAAGGAGTTCATGAGACCACTTCTTTAAGTTGGTTCTTTTTTGTCATGACAAAAGAACAAGAAAAAAAACAAAAAAAAGAATTCAAACTCAAAAATTCTTTTTCAAGCAGATCATAATATTATTTAGCCCAAATATTCATTTGCCTGAATCATTGAAAAGCTGAAAATATATGATTTCAGTCTATTATCCAGGAAGATGAAAATGGTGATTTTGGGCAAACTTAATAGAATTGTCTATCAATTCGTACATCAGCACATCATGTTCAACATATGGAACAGTAAGGCGGTATTCGTTTATAATTGATTGCAGGAAAGGCGATGTATTTGCAATTCCCCTGAATTCGAGTGCCTGACAACCGGCCATAAGTTCAATTGCAAGAATACTTTCGAGATTTTTCACTACCCGCAGTGCTTTAGTGGCTGAGTTGGCACCCATGCTTACATGGTCTTCCTGTTCGTTGGAGGAAGTAATACTATCGACAGAAGCAGGCGTGCAAAGCTGTTTGTTCTGGCTAACTACAGCGGCGGCGGCATATTGCGGAATCATAAACCCTGAATTTAACCCTGGATGCGCTATCAGGAACTCCGGTAATCCGCGTTGTCCGGCAATAAGCCTGTATAATCTCCTTTCGGCAATGCTTCCAAGTTCAGCAAGGGCAATCGCGAGGAAGTCGAGTACAAATGCCAGTGGTTCGCCATGGAAATTGCCACCCGAAAGGATAAGGTCGTCATCGGGAAAAATGGTTGGGTTATCCGTTACCGAATTGATCTCGCGAAGAATTACTTCGGCAGCATGCCTTACGGTATCCTTCACCGCGCCGTGAACCTGTGGAATACAACGGAATGAATAAGGATCCTGAACGGCCTTTCCCGGCATATCAATCAGCTTACTGCCTTGTAAAATAGCGCGAATGTTATCTGCAGTTTCAATTTGTCCGGGATGAGGCCTTATTTGCTGAATCATGTTATGAAATGGATCGGGGCGGCCATTAAATGCTTCGAGCGAAATGGCAGCAGTGATATCGGCTAATCTCAGCAATTTGAATGTTTTGAGCAAAATAAGAACACCATGAGCACTCATAAACTGGGTTCCATTCAGTAAAGCCAGGCCTTCTTTCGATTTCAGGCTGATCACCGGCAATCCGAGTGATGCCAGAACAGGGGCTGCAGGCTGTAGAATATTCTGGTAAAAAACTTTTCCGGTTCCTAATAGCGGAAGTACAAGGTGTGCCAGTGGCGCCAAGTCTCCGGATGCTCCCAGGGAACCTAACTGGCGCACTTCGGGAAGGATATTATTATTGAAAAGATTAAGCAAACCCTGGACAGTTTCGGTTTGAACACCTGAATTCCCGAGGGATAAGCCATAGGCTTTCAGGATCAGCATCAGCCTTACGATTTCCGGATCTACCGGCTCGCCGATCCCGCAGGCGTGTGAAATCACCAGGTTAACCTGTAGCTGCGAAAGGTCTTCTTTTGATATGGTTCGGTTACAAAGCGATCCGAATCCTGTTGTAATTCCGTAGATGGGTTCCTGGCTGGCTTCGATTTTCTGATCAAGGTAATTTCTGCATTTCTCAATTCTTGCTATTGCCTCGGGCGACAAGGCAAGCTGGATGTTTGATGAAAGCATGTTTTCTATCTGCCCAAATGAGATAGGAGCGGGGGTAATATAAAAGGTATGGTCTGCCATGGTGATTGGGATAACTTTTTACACCTATACTATAAGGTGCGATTTGTATAAAAAATTAAGTGGATTTCCGACCCGCGCGTTGCAGGCATTGAGAATCTGTACTTAGAGGCAGGTTCGGTTAATCTGAATAATAAAATATAAATTCCAGTGCATAGGAGGCTGGTTTCAGAATATGAGGCAAAAGTATGTATTTATTTAATATAACCCTGACAGGGTTTTAAACCCTGTCAGGGTTATATTTACCTTAGTTTTTCAATAATTTCATCCGCCGAAATCTTCTCCTGTTCGCCGGTAAGCATGTTTTTTAGCTGGTAAATTCCTGATGTTGCTTCATCATTACCTATTATTATAATGTAAGGGATCTTTTTGTTATCCGCATAGCTGAATTGCTTTTTCATTTTCAGTGCTTCGGGGTACAATTCGGCTGAAATACCGGCATTATGGAGTTTTTGGAGCATTTTCAGGCTTACTATTTCCTCGTTTCCACCGAAATTTACTAACAACACTTTAGTTGCCTGTTCTGTATCGGCCGGAAAAAGCTTAAGTTCATTCATTACATCATAAATGCGGTCGGCGCCAAATGAAATACCAATGCCCGACATGCCTTTAAGCCCGAAAATCCCGGTAAGGTCATCATAACGTCCGCCACCGCTGATGCTACCCATCTGAACATCGTTGGCTTTGATTTCGATGATGGCACCGGTATAATAATTTAGTCCGCGGGCCAGGGTAAGATCGATTTCAACAATGGAATCAGGTTGCAATTCATGAATTAAGGTAAAAATAGTACGCATTTCTTCAATGCCATTTAATCCTGTTTCGGACGAAGCCAATACCGTCGTGAGCTGGTCAAGTTTTTCAATACTATTGCCCTTTAATTCCAATATCGGTTGGAGCTTGCCAATGGTTTCAGGACTGAGGCCTTTGTCAGCAAGTTCTTTATTTACACCTTCCTGCCCAATTTTATCCAGTTTATCAATAGCAACAGTAATATCAGTGATGCGGGCCGATTCGCCTATAACTTCAGCAATCCCGGATAGGATTTTACGGTTATTCATCAGAATGCTGATGCTTATGCCGAGTTTTTTGAAAATTTCGCCGGCAATAGTTACCATCTCCACCTCATAAAGCAATGAATTGCTGCCGATTACATCCACATCGCATTGGTAAAATTCACGGTAACGGCCTTTCTGAGGGCGGTCGGCACGCCATACGGGCTGTATCTGGTAACGTTTAAAAGGAAAGGTAATTTCGTTGTTATGCTGAACCACGAACCGGGCAAAAGGAACGGTAAGGTCATATCGTAAGCCTTTTTCCGAAATGTGTTTGAGCATTTTTGCGGCTTCCTTTCCCGAATACGTTTCATCGGGTACATCCGAAAGATAATTTCCGGAATTCAGAATTTTGAAGAGAAGTTTATCGCCTTCTTCGCCATATTTCCCCATAAGCGTGCTCAGATTTTCCATGGCCGGAGTTTCGATGGGCAGGTAACCATGCAACTTGAAAACACTACGGATGGAATCAAAAATATAGTTTCGGCGTGCCATTTCAATTGGGGTGAAGTCGCGGGTGCCTTTGGGAATCGAGGGGGTTGACATTTTATTTCGGATTTCGGAATGTGGATTTCGGAGTTAAAAAAATCCACTAATTACACTAATTATTCACAAATTCACACAAAATGATATACTCCTGGTTGTTATAAAATCCAGGATATCATTATTCATTATTCACTATTCGTTATTCACTTAACTTAATCCCCAGCTCATCAAAAACTTTAACTAAAAACCCTTTTGCCTCCGGACTTCCTTCTTTCGGCGACCAGGAAGCCGAACTTCCTTCCGTGTGAGGAACGAACGGTCCTTCTTTGATCTCAAAAACAGCAGATCCGGTTTCGAGGGATGTGAGCATATGGAAACAGTTTTCTTCAAATTCAATTCCGAGAATCCTGGTTGCCTGGCTCAAAACAGCATGATCGCGGATTGTGCCGTCATCGTTGAAGGACACTGCCAGAATGGTTCCTCGCAGCAACACAAATGATTCTTCCTTGGTGGTATGCTTATGAGGGCGGATATAGGTCCAGGGTTCCAGCGCATTAAGCAGCCGTTGAACCGGATCGCTTAGTTCGGGATGGAAATTATAATTCATCCTTAACCGGGGCGAAGTACGGGCTTGTTCAATTACTTTATCAATAAGTTCGGTGTTTATCTTTATCATTTGCTGTGATTAATAAGATATTTAAAAATAGTCCGGCTGCCAGACGACCTGCGGGTGCGAAAACTCTGACAACTATTTATTTTTAAGTTGTTTTGAGCGTTCCATTAGCAAAGCATCTTCTTCGGAGTTTGCTTCCATTTCGATGCCATGCGGAGTGGCTTCTGTTTTCTCGTTTACATGCACAAAGGTAATAAAACCCTGAACTACAAGATCGTTGCAATTTGCCTTACGCACTTCAACATATGCTTTAAGGCTTGAAGTGCCCGTATGAATGATGCGGCTGTTATAACATACAGTTTCGCCAGCTTTCACAGGTTTCTCGAAAGTGAGGCCGTGTATTTTTGCACAAATTACATTTGAAGGAGGCAGTAAGTAGGAAGCAGCAATAAAGCCGCTTTCAACAAACCACTCTGCACCGCGGCCTGCAAATAAAGTTCCGTGGTGGTTTAAATCTTCGCTTTTTACCAGCCTGTGGGTGGTGTATTGTTTAATCGGGTATTTCATAAAATATGTTTTTTATCCGTGTCTGCACACCTGCAGGGTGTCTGACACAGACGATAAAATTAAACCATTAATTTCCTGAACTTTATTCGTTTAGGGCCTTCATCGCCCAGACGTTTGTGCTTATTTTCTTCATAATCGGTGTAGCCGCCTTCGAAAAAGTAAACCTGCGAATCGCCTTCAAAAGCAAGGATATGCGTAGCAACGCGATCGAGGAACCAACGGTCGTGAGAAATAACCACGGCGCAACCGGCAAAATTTTCGAGTCCTTCTTCCAATGCCCGAAGTGTATTAACATCAATATCATTGGTAGGTTCATCAAGCAGAAGCACATTGGCTTCGGAACGTAAAGTGAGTGCCAGGTGAAGGCGGTTCCGCTCGCCACCCGAAAGCACGCCGGCTTTTTTACCCTGGTCGGCACCCCCGAAATTAAATCGCGATACATAGGCGCGCGAATTTATAAGTTTGCCACCGAGTTGAATGGTTTCGTTGCCTTCGGATATCACTTCCCAGACTGATTTCTCAGGATCAATATTGGTATGAGCCTGATCAACATAGCCGACTTTTACAGTGTCGCCTACAATAAATTCGCCGTTATCCGGTTTTTCGAGTCCCATAATGAGCCGGAAGAGTGTGGTTTTACCTGCACCGTTTGGCCCGATAATACCAACAATTCCTCCGGGAGGCAATTTGAAATTAAGGTTTTCGAACAATACCTTATCGCCAAATGCTTTGGTTACATCTTTAACTTCAATAACCTGGTTGCCGAGACGTGGTCCGTTCGGGATATAAATTTCCAGTCGTTCTTCTTTCTGTTTTACATCCTCGTTGAGCATTTTCTCATACGAATTTAAACGTGCTTTTCCCTTCGACTGACGAGCCTTTGGCGCCATACGCACCCACTCAAGCTCATTTTCGAGGGTTTTGCGGCGTTTGCTTTCGGTTTTCTCTTCCATTTCCATACGCTTGGTTTTCTGCTCAAGCCATTCGGTGTAATTGCCTTTCCACGGAATGCCTTCGCCGCGGTCGAGTTCCAGTATCCAGCCGGCAACATTATCGAGGAAATACCTGTCGTGAGTAACGGCAATAACGGTTCCTTTATACTGTTGGAGGAAATGTTCGAGCCATTCGATGGATTCGGCATCTAAATGGTTGGTGGGTTCATCGAGTAAAAGAATATCAGGTTGCTGTAAAAGCAGTCGGCATAAAGCCACTCGACGACGTTCGCCTCCCGAAAGAACTTTTACCGATGTATCTCCTTCAGGGCAACGCAGTGCATCCATTGCTCTTTCAAGCTTTGCATCGAGTTCCCACGCATCATGTTGTTCAATGAGATCGGTAAGCTGGCCCTGGCGTTCGATGAGTTTGTTCATTTCGTCGTCGCTCATGGGTTCCATAAAACGGTTGTTCACCTCTTCGTATTCCTTCAGTATGTTTACGATGTCCTGAACGCCCTCTTCCACAATCTCTTTAACCGTTTTATTCTCATCCAGGTGAGGCTCCTGTTCGAGCATTCCCACGCTAAAGCCAGGTGAGAAAACTACTTCGCCAATGAAGGACTTTTCGAGTCCGGCAATGATGCGGAGCAAGGTAGATTTACCGGAACCGTTCAGGCCGATGATGCCAATTTTGGCACCATAGTAAAAGGACAGGTAAATATCTTTCAGCACTTGTTTGCTTGGAGGGTGGATTTTTCCGACACCAACCATCGAGAATATTATTTTTTTATCGTCTGCCATAATTTATATTTTATGTTTTGTAAATGTATTTGATTGATTTAATGTGTGTTAAAAAGTTTTTCAAGCATGGAGGTTGAATTTTCCCAACTGAATGTTTTACTAACGAAATTGTAGCCTTTCTGCGCAAGCTCTTTTGCCATTGCTTCATTACGCATCAGGCAAATTATATGTTCAGCATATTCGCTTGCTTTTGTACCTACCAGTATTTCTTCATTTTCTTTTGCTCCCAATGCCTGGTTGGCAAGTTCCGAAGTGATACAGGGCAGTTGCATGGCCATAGCTTCGAGCAGTTTATTCTGCAGGCCGGTGCCGATACGCATGGGTGCGATAAAAATGGATGAAGAAGCATAGCTGTCGCGGATATCAGCAAGCCAGCCTGTTACAGTAATATTTGAAGCTTTTAAGGCCAGTACTTTGGCATGTGGTGTTGCACCTGCTACTAAAAGAGTTGCTGCCGGAAATTGTTTCAGCACCAGCGGGAATATTTCTTCGGCAATAAAATGAGCCGCATCAATATTGGGCGGGTAGCCCATGTTGCCTGTAAATACTATATCATGCGTTTTTTGCTTTTTCACCGGATAAAAATATTCCTGGTCAACGCCATTGGGTATTATGGTAACTTCATTTCGCAATGGGTGCAGCAGCAAATCACGGTCAGGTTGTGAAATTATTGTTGTATGATCAAATTTATCGAAAATATCATTCTCATACCTTAGTAACCGCCTGTATTCCATGAGATAGAGCGGCTTTTTCCAGGCAGGAGCTGTTTCAGCCTGTCGTTTTGCACCGGTTGAAAAAATATCCTGATAATCCAGTGTTTTAGGAATCACAGAATCTTTCACATATTCCGAAACTCTGATGAGCTGGCAATAAATATGATCCGGATTTGATTTCTTCAGAATAGTATTTATTTTTTTTTGTGAGCTGCTGCGGTAGAAATATCCAAGTTGTAGTGGTTTACCGTTAAAAAATGCCTTTATCAGGTTCCATATCATACCGGTTTTCCGTATGGGAATGATATGGACTTGGTTGCAGAAACTATTTAATACGTTCAGAGCTTCCGGGTGCAGAGGTATGTCGCTGAGGCAACACAGGATAATTTCGTTATTTTTAGCCAGGCAACGGATCTGGTGGAATGCCCTTAGCTTATCGCCTTTTTCGATGGGGAACGGAACGCGCGAAAGCAGAACAAATATTTTCATAACCGGTAAGGGTTCCTTTGATTGAAGTAAACAGTGGCAAATACAAAAACTATGATAAATCAGATGGGCCTGAACCTAGTTTGTTTTCAGCAATTCATTATAAAATGCTATCAATTTTTGCATCAGTTTAGTGTTGTCATGCTCTTTAGCAATAAGCAATCGGGCGTTTCTTCCTAATGATTCGCGCAAAGCACCGTCGTTGCATAATCGTACAATTGCATCCGCAAATGATTTTGCATCTTTGGCAATAAGCAGGTGTTGCCCGTTCTCATAGTTTATGCCTTCAGCTCCTATGGCTGTGGTAATGATTGCTTTACCGGCTGCCATAGCTTCAACAATTTTAACGCGAATGCCGCTTCCCGAAAACAAAGGAACCACCATGATGGAAAAACGCTGCATATATTCCCATACATCAGGAACTTCACCATCCACTATTACGTGGGGCACAGAAAGGTTTGTGAGCCAGTCGGTCATGTACCTGCCTGCAAGATGCAGCTCAACATCGGGAAGCCGATGGATAATCTTAGGCCACACCTCGTCAATCAGCCACCTGATGCCCTCTTCATTCGGAAACCAGTTCATGCTTCCGATATGAAAAAGAGATGCCTCTGCAGGTTGAATAGGATTTTCGGAAAGCGTATCAAGCTTGATTCCAAAAGGTATTGAAATGATGTTAGTGCTGTGCGAAAGCCTGTCGAGGTTGCGCGCATCAACAGGGGTAATGGCAACAACACCGTCAACTTTATTCAGGATTCCGATTTCGAAACGTTTTAATGCCCTGTATAAATGATTGAGATACATCCTTTTGAAAGGATTAGTGCAGTTTTCGGCTACCCGCTGCCATATTTTATGTTCAATGTTATGTGCCCTCAGCACAACAGGTGCTTTTGAATATTTACGGATAACATCAAGGTAAGAAGCCATATACAGCATTTCGAGATGAATAATGTCGTACGAATCCTTTTTAAGAACCTCGATCAGTTTCACTGCAAAGGCTTTGGTGTGAAACCGGGCAACATGGTATGATTTACGCGAAATGTAATTGTAAAAAGCACCGGTAACGTTCAGCGACAGGTCGATATCAACAAACTCAATCTGTGTGCTTTGTTTAAAATCTACAGGAACGGTCTTGGGATCTACTGTATATTTATTGGTGTTTGCAGCAAGTACTTTCACAGTGTGACCGGCATCAATCAGTCCACTAATCATAGCATACATGGCAATAGGGCCACCTTCCTGTTTTGGCCATGGCGACTTATTGCAAAGTATCAGTATTTTCATCTATGGGTTTTTGTTTTCTTTTAAATATCTTTATTGCATTTCTAAAAAATCGAATATAACTTTCAGCATCCATGATATTTGAATCATTTGCTGCTTTGTAAGCAAGGAATATCCCGATTGGCAGAAATATCATGGTTGACATCCACATCCCTTTCCATGGATCGGTAACAGATGAACGAACTGACTTTTCACCGATAAAAGAAATTACATGATACGCCACAAAAAGAAGGACGGATATTACCAATGGCATTCCCAGCCCGCCTTTACGTATGATTGCTCCCAGTGGCGCCCCTATGAGGAACAGTGCAAAGCAGGCGAACGAAAGCGTGAATTTACGATGCCATTCAATGTCGTAACGTGCCTTCAGTTCAACTTTTTCTTTCACCATCTGTCGGTTATATTCAAATGATCCCTTCACATTGCGGGCCATGCCAAGGGCGTAGGATGCAATTTGTTTTCTTTGGGCGATGGCTCTTTTCCCGAATTTCATTTCTGCTTTTGCCGCAGGTAAGTTATCATATATACTGTTGGTAAGTGCAGCCTTTGTGTAGCCGGTATAATAACTAAGCAGCGAACTCCGCATTTCATTAACGCGCTGTACCACTTCTTTTCCAAGCGAATCGGATGAATAGCCAAGTTGTTTAACATTTAGCATGTAATAGGCATTCTTAAAGAAATCATCATCGGAGCGTGTCATCTTGAACTGCGAAAGGTCAAATTTTATAACCTCGCTTGTGAAGCCGGTGCGTTGAAAAGGGTTTTTCTGATTGTCGCCTCCCTGCCTGCCGGTTTCTTCATAATTTGTACCGTTAAACAAAGTCAGCAGCAGAAAATTCCCATCAGCCGTTTGCTGCATACGTCCCGAATCGGCCATTACCAGTTTGGTATTGCCCTGAAACTGCGAATGATCATAAATCATAACCTTACGGATAGTAGATCCGTCGGGTTCTTTTGTGCCAATACGGATGATATAGCCCTGCAGACCTGAGTAGAATATGCCTTCACGGATATTAAGGGAAAGCTTTTTCTGGCGAACATCGTATAAAGTTGATCTGAATTTCAGATTGGCATACGGAAAAATTATATTGGAATAATAAAATGCACCCACGCTTACCAGCAGCGAAAATAATCCTAGTGGCATCATAACTTTTCGAAGCGAAATACCTGCAGCTTTCATAGCAACCAATTCATAACGCTCGCCCAGGTTACCGAAAGTCATCAGCGAAGCCAACAAAATGGATATCGGCAAAGCCATTGGCACAAAAGTAAAAGAGGCATAAAACATGAGCTGAAGGATAATATTCCACTCCAGTCCTTTGCCCACAAGCTCATCCACGTAGCGCCACAAAAACTGCATAAGCAATACGAACACTACAATGAAAAATGTAGCCAATGCAGGTCCGGCATATGAGCGTAAAATGAGCAAATAGAGTCTTTTCACAAATGAGTTTTTTTGCAGCCTGCAAAGGTATAATTAAAAGTGATTGTTAAGGTATGAATTCCGTTAATTGTTAAGGGTGATTAGCCAATATTCATTAAAACAGACAGACGGTTTGATATGCCGGTTTTCCGGCTGTATTATATTTTGATGTACTGGGAAAAAGACATATGTCTATATTCTGTTTTTTATTTTTTTTTCTTGTTCTTTTGTCTTGACACAAAAGAACCAACTTAACGAAGTGGTCTCATGAGCTCCTTTAAAAATAAGCAATGGGCGAATAAAAAGTCCAGGCTTACTATAAATTTCACACAGATGTACGACTTGTTAAGGCTCGTGATCCCAATAAATTGGGATGGGCCTGATAGAGTTTCCCATATCCGGGCAGCATGTGAGGCTGGTGTTTTGCTACGCACCTGCCCACGCCGTTTACCTTCGTCAACATCTGTTGTGAAATTTCTATTAGGCCAGTCCCTACACCCTGAAAATTATACTAAAAGCCAAACCGTTGTTCCGCTATGTTGCCATAAGAGGAAGCTCTCTTAGAAGGGACCGGCCTTATAAAAATGCGCCTGCGGTTCTTAGACAGAGGTACGTGCGAATGGTATGTGCGTAGCAATACACAGCAAGTTAAACTGTTAGGATTTGTTGTGCTTTTCCATGCCTTGTATTGCAAGGAGATACCTCTGGCTTAGAAACGCCAGCATTGTTATAAAGCCTTGATCTTTTCGTACTTTTCCATCAAGGGAAAAGGACAAAGAAATAAATTCTAATTCAATTTTCGAATTAAGCATGGAACTATTATGATGTCTTACCTTTCCAGCACATCAAAATATAATACAGCCATAATAATAATGATAATAGAATCACTAATTTTATAGCTTCATAACTTCGAATTCATGATTCCGTGTTCAGTATTCGATATAATTATATTAGTTTGAAATATTCTGCCAAAAAATACACGAAAATTGTTGTTAAGGCACCAAGGCACTCCTCCCAGGATTGTGCTGAGTATCAGAAATCAGCTCCTACCTTAAAATTCACTTGCCTCGGCGTAAGGTAATTGGGTACACCGTACTGGTTATTATTAAAATCCCGAACCCAGGTATAGGAAATAGTATTCGATATTTGTAGCAAGTTCAGCACTTCCAACGTAACCCACAGATTTTTAAAGCCTTTGAAGAATCCTTTTTTAGGCCGTAATGATTCGCCGCCTATAATCTGTTTTGATAATCCTATATCAACTCTGCGGTAAGGAGGCATGCGGTAAGTGTGTGTATATAAAGGTGTATTCGGCGCACCGGTTGGCAGGCCGCTTCCGAAATAGAGTCCAAGATTCATTTTAAATGTCGGATTCATTGGCAGGTAATCCTGGAAAAACAGCCCGAAAGTGATACGTTGATCGGTTGGCCGTGGAATAAAGCCCGGATAAATTACACTGTCAGCCACTACAACATCGGCAGTTACGCCCTGATGAATCACTTCGCCCGTTGCATTGTAATATTCCTTGTAATGATCGTCGTAAAGATCTTCGGCAGTTTTCATATACGAAAGACTTGCCCAGGACTCAACGCCTTTCACGAACTCTCCATTTACCTTGAGATCAATTCCATAGGCATATCCCTTCGATCCGTTGATGCCCAGGTATTGTATTCGCACATTATCAACCTGGTATGGAACCAGATCGGTTAAATATTTATAATACACCTCAGTAACGTATTTGAAAGGCCGTCCCCAAGCGGTGAAATTCCAGTCGCTTCCGGCAACAAACTGTATGGAGCGCTGTGCTTTCAGTTTTGGATTTACTTCACCCTGTAAGTTACGCAGTTCGCGGTAAAAAGGAGGCTGGTAATAGTACCCGGCCGAAAACCGGAGCATAATGTCCTTTTCCCAATTTGGTCTATACGATAAACTGACCCGTGGACTTACCAGAAATTGCTTGTTATAATCCCAGTACTGAAAACGCAGGCCGGCAGTAATTGCCAGCCGGGTTGAATCTCCGTCGAGTGTCCAGGTATTCTGAGCAAAAGCTGTGTATCGGTTTGAGTTTAAATTAACAGATGTTTTCAGCCTGTAATTCAGAATAAAATCAGTGAGGTTGCCTAGCTGACCAGGAATGCCTGGATAATTTGGAATAGAATATCCTGCGGAATCAATCAGTTGCCATTCGCTGATTTTATCTTGAATGATTTCGTGCTGGTATTTAATGCCCCACATGGCAAAACTGTTACCTTTTGAATAGGTGTAACGGTTTTCGAGGTTCATCACGGTCATATCCAATTGGTTGCGGGCATGGTTGAAAAATCCGCCCACGCCTTTAGTTTCAACCACTTCGATGGAATCGTTGTTAGAAGGCTTGTTTTCGAGCAAAGCAATATAATATTCAGCAAGTATGTCGAATGCTTCTGTTTCCCTTGAATTATAGACTGTGCCAATCCATTTTACCTGCAGGTTTTCATTGGGTTTTTGAGTAAGGGTAATTGCACCCATGCGGCTGTCGTATTTATCCGCCTCGCGTCCATCGAAATACATGGTAAGCCTCAGTGGTGTAGTATAGGTGCCAAAATTTGTCTGGCGCGATTCAGGGATCACCGTATAATTATTGGATGAAACATAACCCAACACTGATAGTTCAAGCTTTTTATTCAAATCGTATGTCAACAGCGATTGGAAATCAATAAAGACCGGCAGATAGCTCCCTTTGGTTTCCATCGAATTGAGCAGGTACTGGTTAGTTTTATATCTTGCACCTGCCAGGAAAGTGAATTTTTTATTCTTTCCGATTCCTTCCATATGAGCCGAAGCTCCCAGCAAACTGGCTGTTGCCGAAGCAGCAAATCGAGTTGGCTGCTTATATTTTATATCCAATACGCTTGATAATTTATCGCCGTAGCGTGATTCAAAACCTCCTGCCGAAAACAAAACCGAGGAAACCAGGTCGCTGTTCAGGAAACTCAATCCTTCCTGTGAACTCGAACGCACCAGGAACGGGCGGTAAATTTCAATATCGTTTACATAAACGAGGTTTTCATCATAATTTCCACCACGCACCGAGTATTGTGAGCTAAGTTCATTGTTCGAAACAACACCGGGCATGGTTTTAAGTAAAGCTTCAATTCCACCCGAAGCCGAGGGCAGCGCATTTACAGCACGCGGA
>Ga0105047_10012840_pt1 | contig 13444 bp, 1 predicted proteins | sample MAT04_FD_78384 | JGI IMG/M metagenome (GOLD analysis project Ga0105047, IMG submission 78384) | Freshwater microbial communities from Lake Fryxell liftoff mats and glacier meltwater in Antarctica - MAT-04 (megahit assembly) | ecosystem: Environmental > Aquatic > Freshwater > Ice > Liftoff...
TACGACGATGCCGGGAAGCACAGCACGTTCGAGTCATGCCAGAAGCATCTGGCGATGTTGCTCGACCAAGGCGTGCCCGCCTCCAAGGTCGTCCTGTGCCTCCCGCTCTACGGCCGCCAGGTCAAAACCCGCGAGGCGTTGACCTACGCCGAGATCATGCAGAAGTACGCCCCCCGCCCCGACCTCGATGAAGTCGAAGGAGTCTTCTTCAATGGCCCCGGCACCATCGCCGCCAAGACCGCCTGGGCCCAATCAGTCGGCCTCGCCGGAGTCGCCGTCTGGGAACTCGGCCAAGACGCCCCCGGAGAAGCGTCGCTGCTGAAGCGAATTCGAAGGACTGTTCGGTAGCGGGTTTTGAGGGTCGATCTCGGTTCCAAGCTCCCGCTTAGGACCGAGATCGCAACACCTTAGAAGTCACTCGGCCTTGAACTCCAAGGTCAGCAGCAGGTCCCCGGTCTCGACAGCGTCGCCGGGCTTCACGCGCACGTCGCGGACGGTGCCGTCGCGGTCGGCGTAAAGGGAGGTTTCCATTTTCATGGCTTCGAGGGTCAGGAGCTTCTGGCCCTTGGCGACGGACTCGCCCGATTTGACGGGGACTTGCACGACCATGCCGGGCATGGTGGCTCCGATCTCGGCGGGATCGTCAGGGTCGGCTTTGGCACGGGCAGCTTGCTCTGGGGCGGCGCTGGCGTCGGTGATGGTGACATCGCGGGGCTGGCCGTTGAGTTCGAACGAAACGGTGCGTGTGCCGTCGGGATGCGGCTGGCCCTGGTTCAGGTACTTGATGAATAGCGTCTTGCCGGGCTCGATATCGATGGTGATTTCTTCGCCAGGCTGCATGCCGTAGAAGAAGTTCGGCGTGGGGAGGCCGCTGGTGTTGGCGAATCGGCGGCGGTGAGCGGCGTACCCTTCGTAGACCTTGCCGTAGAGCAGGTATGATAGGGTGTGCCGCTTCAGGCCGACCTCATCGACCGGCTCGCCATCGAGCAGTTCGAGCGTCTTCTTGCGAGCGGCTTCGAAATCGGCGGGCGGCAGTTCGGCACCGGGACGACCGGTGAACGGCTTGCGGTCGCCGAGGATACGCTTCTGGACTTGCAGCGGGAACCCGCCGGGAGGCTGCCCCATGGCCCCGCTGATGAGGTCGATGACCCCCTCGGGGAACGACAACTCGCGGGTGCCGTTGAGGACCTCATCGCAGGTCAGATTGTTGGCCACCATGAAGAGGGCCATGTCTCCGACCGACTTCGAAGTCGGCGTCACCTTCACGATGTCACCGAACATCTGATTGACTTCAGCGTACAGGCGGCACACTTCGGCCCAGCGGTCTTCAAGACCCAGCGACCGAGCCTGCTCGAACAGGTTGGTGTACTGGCCGCCAGGCATCTCGTGGTTGTAAAGGTCAGCTGTGCCCGCGAGTGGGGCACTCTCAAACGCGGTGTAGAATTGACGCACCGACCGCCAGTATTCCGCGATCTCGTCGAGAGTTTGCGAATCGAGATGCGGATCGCGCGGCTGATATCGTAGCGACTCGCTCAGCGTGTTGAGGTTCGGCTGGGATGTCCCGCCGGAGAGCGGGGCCATGGCACAGTCGACGATGTCGACGCCGACATCTGCCGCCCGCATGTACGACGCGGCTTGAATGCCGTTGGTGTCGTGCGTATGGAAGTGGATCGGGATGCCGATCGCTTGCTTCAACGCCTTGACCAAGGTCGCAGCTGCGTCGGGCTTGCACAGACCGGCCATGTCCTTGATGGCCAGAATGTGAGCGCCCATCTTCTCCAGCTCTTTGGCCAGATTGACGTAATACTTGAGGTCGTACTTGGTGCGGGTCGGGTTGGTGATATCGCCGGTGTAGCAGATCGCTGCTTCGCAAATTCCCCCGGCGTCGCAGACCGCATCCATGGCGACCTGCATATTGGGAAGCCAGTTCAGGCAGTCGAACACGCGGAACACATCGTTCCCACACGCAGCAGCTTCCTTCACGAACTCCCGCACAATGTTGTCCGGATAGTTCGTGTAGCCCACCGCGTTCGAGGCTCGCAGCAACATCTGGAAGAGGATGTTCGGACAGGCGGCTCGCATCTCGGAGAGTCGGTCCCACGGGCACTCTTTCAAGAACCGCATCGACGTATCAAACGTCGCTCCACCCCACATTTCCAGAGAGAAGAGTTGTGGTAGCCTCTCCGCGTAAGCGGGGGCGATCTGCAAGAGGTCGAACGTCCGCACGCGAGTCGCCAGCAGCGACTGGTGGGCGTCGCGGAAGGTCGTATCGGTGATGAGCAGCTGCTTCTGATCGAGAATCCACTTCGAGAGCCCCTGCGCACCGTGGTCGAGGAAGACTTGCCGGGCTCCAGTCGGAAGGGGGGCTTTCGAATCAACCGCCCGCAACGATTGTGGCAGTGGGGCTGCGGCAATGCGGGTTGCGGCGGGTCGCCCCTTGACGAGGGAATTCTTGTTGACGATCACATCGCCGAGGTACGACAAGACCTTGGTCGCCCGGTCGCGACGCTTTGGTAGTGTTCGCAGCTCTGGCGTATCGTCGATGAACCGAGTGGTACAGAGCCCAGTGACGAAAGTGTTGTTCGTGAGGACATTCTTGAGGAAGGGAATGTTCGTTTTCACCCCTCGAATTCGAAACTCGTCCAGGCAGCGTTCCATCTTAGAGATTGCATCGATGAAGCGTCTGCCGCGTGCGGTGACCTTAACCAGCAACGAGTCGTAATAGGGGGTCACGACCGCACTGGAGAACGCCGATCCAGCGTCGAGCCTGACACCCATCCCGCCCGAGGACCGGTAGTGTGCGATGCGGCCATAATCGGGCGTAAAGTTGTTCTCGGGATCTTCCGTCGTCACTCGGCACTGGATCGCGAAGCCATTAGTCTTGATGGTCGCCTGCGAGGTCATGCCGATATCGGGGTCGTCGAGACGCCGCCCCATCGCGACGAGAATCTGCGACTTCACAATGTCGAACCCAGTGACCTCTTCCGTCACGGTGTGCTCGACCTGGATGCGGGGATTGACCTCGATGAAGAAGTATTGGTTCGTGTCGGCATCGACCAGAAACTCGACCGTCCCGGCGTTCTCGTAGCCGACCTGTCTCCCGATGTTGACAGCTGCCTGGCACAGGGCGTCACGCACCTTCGGGTCGAGGTTCGGCGCGGGGGCGAGTTCGACGACCTTTTGATGTCGTCGCTGCACGGAGCAGTCGCGCTCGTAGAGGTGGACCAAATTGCCATGCTGGTCGCCCAGGAGTTGAACCTCGATGTGGCGAGCGCGACGGATGTACTTCTCGATGAAGATGTCGGGGCTGCCGAAGGCGGTCAGCGATTCGCGGCGAGCAGTCTCGTAGCTGGCGACGAATTGATCTTCGCTTTCAACTACGCGCATCCCGCGCCCCCCCCCACCGTGAGCGGCCTTGAGAATCACTGGATAGCCTAGCTTTTTCGAAGCCAGGACACCTTCCGCAGCATCCTGGAGAGCGTCCTCGGTCCCGCTGAGAATTGGAGCCTTGGCGAGAATCGCGATCTTGCGGGCCGCAGTCTTGTCTCCGAGGGCCTCCAGGTGTTCTACCTTCGGGCCGACGAAAATGATTCCATTGTCCTTGCAGGCCTGCGCGAAAGCGGGCTTCTCGGACAGGAAGCCGTAGCCCGGATGGATCGCGTCGGCCCCTGCTTTTTTCGCAGCTGCGATGATCGCGGGGATATTCAGATACGACTTGATCGGTTCGCCCGGAACGCCGATCTGATACGCCTCGTCCGCCTTGAAACGATGCAGCGCGTACCGGTCCTCGTGGGCGTAGATCGCCACGGTTTTGATTCCGAGCTCGTGAGCCGAGCGAAAGACTCGGATCGCAATTTCAGACCGGTTGGCAACAAGCAGTTTGGTAATCGGGGGCATGATGAGGCGTCAGGCGGGAGACAGCGCGAAGTGAGACCCTCAAGCCGAATGAGGGAACGCGTATTGTGAGACCTAGCGCCCCCGAGAGGCAAGCCAGTCGGCTCCTTTGCGAGGCCGTCAGCACCGCAAACTGGGATACTCGACGGATTATACGCCCTAACGCTACTCATCCGAACGCTTTATGAACGAGCTCCAGCACTTCCAGCGACGATCGAGGCCAATGATTCCTGGTCCTCCTCTCGCAGATCTTCCTCAAATCGTTCCATCACGGGCAGCGGGTCGAACGACATCCAGCTCGGTACGACCGAGACCATGGTCGCCAGCAATGATCCGCCGCGAATTAACCAGATCACGTAACCCACGGTCAGCCCTCCCGTCACCGCGGTCGTTGTGCCGACGACAAAATCCTCGACGCCCACTGATGCCTGCCCCTGTTCATGCAGCTGATTGCGGATCGAATCGAGCTGGTTCCACATGACGTGATTCTCCAGAATCGAAGCCGAGAGATTGTGAATCGGGTCGGGGAGCAGTGCCCTGAGAACTGGAGAGAGCGTATGGATCGCTCGGTCTCGAACGCCTGCTTTTTGCTTTCTCGATCCTTGCGACAGGCTCTTCAAAAGATCAGATGCCTGTCCCGCTTCGGGGATATCCTCGATCAACTCCGCCCCAAGTGTCGGAAGAAGTGCGACCTCCGTTTCACCTTCGGGGCTCCCGGACGAACGGGCGTTCGACGATCCACCGGCGGCCCCAGTCCCAGTTCCGGTTCCGAGGGGCGAGATTGCAGCACCGGAGTTCCTATCGGAGTCATTGTCTCCCGAGCCGGACCCTCCTCCTGAGTCCGTCTCGCTGGAATCGTCAGTCTCGGAATCGGAACTTCTGCCTAGGCCACCTCCTCCCGGGGCGATCAGTTCCACCTCCAGTGTGACCGTGACAATCCCGCTCGATTCCAGTCCATCTGTAGCTTGGTAAGTGAACGAGTCCCTTCCGAAATACCGGGAATCGGGCACGTAGGTAAACGTGCCGTCAGCCCGGAATGTCAAGGTGCCAAGCCGCGGACCCTGCACGAGGACAGCTGTGATCGAGGACGGGTCGACATCGCTGTCGTTGGCCAGGACTCCAGTCATCACAGTTGTCTTGAGTGTTGTGGACTCCGGCAATATGTAGCGGTCATCAATAGCGACCGGGGCCACATTGACGTTGTCGATCACCAGAGTGATGTCCGAAGTCTGAGTCAGGTCACCAGCGTCCTGTACCCGGACGCTGATCGTGTAGGACGAGCGCGATTCAAACGTAAAGTTCGTCGCATTGGCCACAGAGATCTGGCCTGTGGCGGGATCAATGACGAATCGGCCGCCGGTGTTGCCAGAGACGAATGAGTATGTCAGGAAGTCTCCGGCATCGACATCCGAAGCGGAGACGACACCGACAGCTGTGCCCACCGCTGACCACTCTGGAATGTGGAAGTGACTCGCCCCCAGCGTTGGTCGCTCATTGAGATCGGACAAGTTGACCGTCACCGATTGCTGCTGAATCAATCCTGCGGCATCGGCCACTTGGGCAGTCAACGAGAAGACCGATTGGGATTCAAAGTCGAGCAGCGCGCCATTGGCCACCGAGATGACCCCGGTGGTTGTATCGATGGCGAACGCTCCCCCGGTATTGCCGCCGACCAGTGAGAATGTCAGCGTGTCGCCCGCATCGACATCAGTGGCGACCAGTGTGCCCACGAAATCGCCGTTCGCGCTGTTCTCAGCCAATCCGAACGTGTCGCCGACCAGGACGGGGGCCTCGTGGATGTCAACGAGTGAGATGATAAAGCTGCGATCGAGAACCAGTCCGCCTTTGTCTGTAATGCGGGCGATGATCGTGTGGTTGGCGGAGGTCTCGAAGTCGAGCGAGCGATTGACGGTGATCTCTCCCGTGTTCGGATACACAGCGAACAAACCACCGGCGTCGTCAACCAGAGAGTAGGTCGCCGAGTCTCCCGCGTCGATATCGGTCGACGACAACGTGCCGATCCGAGTGCCGAGCGGGCTGTTCTCGTCGACGGCTCCGTGGCTGGAGAGCAGCGAGGTCGGAACTTCATTGAGGTCATTCAGGTCGATCGTGATTGTCTCCGTCTGCGGAGTCCCCACGCTGTCGGTCACGGAGACGGTGAGCAGGTATGGCGGAGTCGTCTCGAAGTCGAGCACTGGGGGATTCACCACTGTGATCTGGCCGGTCACTGGATCGATGGCGAACGCCCCGTTGAGGTTGCCCGCGCCGATCGCATAGGTCAGGACCGCTCCCGCATCGATGTCACTCGCGACGACCGAGCCCACGACGGTGCCCGCGACGCTGTTCTCGTTGACGACAAAGTTTTGCGGAGTGATGATCGGCAGATCGTTCATGGCGAGAACGTCGACGGTGAATATTCGCTGCGAGGTCAACACTCCATCGCTGACGGTCAGGGTGATCGTGACCGATCCTCCGTTCCGATCCGCAGTCGGAGTGACCGTGATCGTGCGGTTGGACCCCACTCCTGACCCCACCAGATTGCCGTTGGAAATCAGGCTTTGGTCATCGCTCGTGGCCGTGATCATCAGGGCGTTCACATCGCCGTCGATATCGTCAACGGTGAACGCCAGCGGCCCCGTCGAGGTGTCCTCATTGATAAATTGGTTCGGTACAATCGAGATCGTCGGAGCGTCATTGACAGCAGTGACGTGGACTTGAAATGTGGTCTGCGTGGACAGGGTTCCATCAGTTACGGTCAAGGTGATTGTCACCGGTCCGCCGCTCAGATTGGCGGTCGGCGAGATCGTGACCGTGCGGTTGGCACCATTCCCCGCCACAACGATATTCCCGTTGGGGATGAGTGTCTGGTCGTTGCTGCTGGCGGTTACGATGAGTGAGTTGGCGGCTGTGTCGACATCGCTGATGGAGACGGGCAGGGCGGCAGCGACTCCGTCTTCGTTGATCGTTGTGTCGGTTGGTCCGGTGATCTGCGGAGCCTCGTTGACGTTGCTCAAGTTGATCGTGACGGACTGCGGTGCCGAGGCCTGAACTCCATCAGAGACGGTGACGAACAGTGTCAGCGATGGAGACGTTTCGAAGTCCAGCAGCGCACTGTTCTGGACAGTGATCTCTCCTGTCGCGGGATTGATAACGAACGCACCGGCCCCTGTCCCGCCGGTGATCTGCCAGTTCTGAAGCGTTCCCACGGTATCGATATCGGACGTCGTCAGCGTCCCGAGTGAGGTGCCATTTGGGCTGTTCTCTGCGAGAGACAAGCTCTGATTCGGCGTCACTATCGGCGTGTTGTCATTGACATCCGTGATCGCAATCACGAAGTCCCTGACAGAAGAAGACCCATCAGAGCTGAGAGCCCGAACGGTAAAGGCCAGAGTCGTCGTGGCCTCGTAGTCGATGGCTCCGGAGACCGTCACCACGCCTGTGTTCGGATCGATCGCGAACCGCCCACCGGCATCCACATCCAGCAGATAACGAATGATGTCTGTCCCATCTGAGTCATCAGCGAACGCGGAGACTCCGACGACCGTCCCGATTGCTGCGTTCTCGGCCACTTGGTCGATCGCCAAATTGTTGTCGCTGATCGCCGACGCACCGAACTCATTGGCATCGGTAACGGTGATCGACAAGTCTTGGGTGTCAGTGAACGTCCCGTCTGTCGCGTGCACAGTCACTTCATAGATGTTGTTGCCATCAGCATCGAGTGCATTTTCATAATCGGGAGTCGTCACAAACGAGATCGCACCCGTCAGCGGAACGATCTGGAAGAACCCGGCATCCGTCCCCGACAGGGAATAGGTGATTGTCGACACCGCATCGAGATCAGAGGTGGTGACGGTCGTGATATTCGTGGTGTTTTCGCCGAAGGCAAGACTCGCCGAATCCCCCCCACCGTGGCTCGTGATGATCGGTGCATTGTCATTCCGGTCGCTCAATCGAACAGTGACTTCGGCCTCAGCAGTCGATCCTGAACCATCTCGCACCTGCACTGTCAGATTCCAAACGGGAGTTGTCTCGAAATCGAGCTGAACACTGTCGCTGACCGTCATAATCCCGCTCGACGAATCAAGACTGAATGCCCCTAAGGGGTCGCCTCCGATGATGGTATATGCCTGCGTCTCGAAAGCATCGACATCGGTAGCCACGACCGTTCCCACAGCTGTCCCGTTGGCCGTGTTCTCGGGTGTGATAAACACGAGGGTGGAGATCATCGGTATGTCATTCACCGCAGTGACCGTGACTTCGAAAGTCGTCCGTGTCGTATCCGTGCCGTCACTCACTGACAGTGTGAAGGTCACTGGCCCGCCGTTCTGGTTCAGCGCTGGCGTGAGCTTAATCGTGCGATTGGAACCGGACCCACCGACTTCGATATTACCGTTAGGGAAGAGGACGCTGTCGTTGGAAGTGGCCGTCACCGTCAGTGAACCCGCAGCTATCTCGGCATCACCGATAGTAAACGCGATCGGGCCGAGAGTGGAGTCCTCGGCAATGATTTGATTCGTGACAAAGCTAATGGTTGGAGGATCGTTACTGTTCGCAAAGGTAACGCTCGCACCGATTGGCCCCGTGGAAATGGCCCCGTCGCTCAGCGTCAGGTCATAGCTCGGAGCCGCCTCGCCCCCATCGTGAACGAATTGGACTGACGAACTGTTGACCTGAGCCTGGGTGAAACTCGTGATGGCCACACCGGGTACGGTGGTGAACTCAAATTGACCACCAGACAAGTTGCTGACGCTCCAAGTCAATTCGGCGGGGAGGTTGTCGGGGTCCGAGGCATTAATATTCGCAGCTGTCAGCACGACCGTTGCGCCCTCCGAGAGGGAGAGTGAATTGGCGGCGATGACCGGGGCGTCGTGTACTGCGGAGACCTGGATTTGACGATTCACGGGAGTGCTGGGCAACGCCGCGTCGGTCACGACAAACTCGACAGTGCGTACGGCGATACTCGGGCTCTGGCTGGTGTTGAAGTAGCTCACTGATCGCAGGGCCGTCTGGTAATTGGCAACACTCGTTGTGCCCACGAGAGTGAGTGTTCCAGTACTCGCATTCCAACTGCCGGTGATGCCCAGTTGGTTGGTGAAGCCCAGCACGTCTTGGCCGTTGGTGTAGTTGGCCGAGATCGTCGCCGTTGCGCCGGTGAGATTCACGCTGTCGACATCGCTGACGGTCAACGCCGGATCGATGCCAGTCGCGGCGTTATTCTCTGTGTAGGTCAGCGCTGCACTCGTCATGGTGACGGTGGGGGCATCGTTGACCGAGGTCACAGTGATTAGTATGAACTGGCTGACATTGTCGGCTCCTCCAAATGCGGTGCCGCCGGAGTCATACACGTTGAATTGGAAACCCGTCGTGCCGCTGGAATTGTTGGCGGGCTGGAACTGCATGCCCTGAATCTGTGTCAGCGAATAGGGACCGATCGTGACCTTTGTCGTCCCGTCCGCCAAGTAGATGTCGCCGAGGCTCGAACCAGGAATACTGGTCACGGCGTACGTGAGCGCTTGCGAGGCTTCATCCACTCCGCCCCCGGGCTCATAGATGACGCTACTCAACCCCAGTGATATGAATCCCGAGCCTTCGGCGACCGTCAGATTCGCGACCGCCCCAGCTGTCAGCACTGGAGCGTCATTGATCCCGGTGATGGAGAGGCTCGCGGTTTCAGTCGCGATGCTGAAAGCGGTCGTCCCCCCGGTGGCTCCAATGGCCAGGCCCCAGGCCCCACTGGCATTGCCGTCCGTTGTGTCCCAAGCCCGGAAGGTGATGTTCCCGGCCGGTCCGCTGTAATTCGCGTTCGGGTAGAATTTGATGAAGGCATTGGCGTCGAGCAATACGACCGCTGCATCACTGGCTCCCGCGTCCGACACTCCGCGATCAGAAAACGAGTCGTAGGTGATGTTATCGAGCGAGTACATCCAAACGCCGTTGGTGTTGTCGACACCGGTGACCGCGATCCCTTCGACCGCACTGGTGTCGCTATCGGTGATGCGATCTCCGCCGGCACTGGAGATGATGTCGGATACGAGATTGCCGGGGAAGGCGATAGCGTCCTCGTTGACTGAATTCAGCGTCAGGCTGCCAGTCATGTCGAGTACCGGTGCAGCGTTCATGATGGCCGCTGTCACGGTCACGTTCGTCGCGAACTCGGACGTGCTGCCGTAATGACCACCGCCCAGATCCACCGTGGCAGTGGCGGAGAGATTGTGACCCGCCGTGAGTGTCACTCCGCTCAGCATGGTGTTGATCGTCGCGTTTCCACTGGCGTCGGTCGTCGCCGTCGCAAAGCCGAGGTCGGTCTGTCCCTCGCCATGGCCGCTAGGATCACCGGTCGGCGAGGAGAAGAACTCGATGCGGTACGTCGTGGTGGCATTGCTGTTCAATGTCCCGGTGATCGTCGTGTTCCCGCCGGCTGAGATCGCACTCGTCAACACGGGATAGTTCTGCGACCCGTTCGCACCGTTGTCGCCGTCACTTGAGTCGTTTGCCGTGACTCCGTCTAAGCTTTCCATCCCGCCCATCAGGTTGATGCCAAGTCCGCCGTTGTTTGAGATCTGGTTTCGCAGAATGGCATTGCTTGAGCCTGCGGTGGCGGACAGCTGGACCCCATCCGTCCCGTTGTTGGCAATGCGGTTTCCCTGGCCTGCAATGATCCCGCCAATCTGATTGCCACTCGTTCCGGTGCTGAGATAGACCCCGGCATAGGTGTGGCCCAGGTTCAGCGTCCCGGTGGAATCAGTGCCGATATAATTCCCTTGGACGAAGTTACCAGTGGTCCCGGAGTCGCGGATGTCGACTCCGTCACCCAGGTTCCCGGAGATGACGTTGCGAGCCGCAGCCGTCGTTCCGCCGATCGTATTGTTCCGCGCGCCATTGCCAACTCGGACACCATCGCCAGCGTTACCGCGTGCGATTTCACCGGTGGCATCGGTCCCGATGAAGTTCCCTTGGACGACGTTGTTGTTCGAGCCGGAGCCTTCGATCTGAACTCCATTGGCCCCATTGGAGGAGACGACATTACCCGCCCCGACCGCTGTCCCACCGATCGTGTTGTCGTGGGCGCCGAGCGAAATATGAATGCCGTCGAAATCATTACCGAGGCCATTCGTCCCCGCGACGTGGAGGCCGACATAGTTCCCCTGAACGACGTTCAGTGTCGTGGCTGAGCCGGTGATCTCGACCCCTTCGTTGTTGCCAGAGATGATGTTGCGGTCAGCTGCGGTTGTCCCGCCGACCGTGTTGCTGGTTGCCCCTCCCGAGAGGATCACACCGTCTTGGTCGTTACCCAGATCACCAGTGCCCAGAGCATTCACTCCAATCAGGTTACCCGCGACGACGTTGCCCGAGGCAGAGGTTCCGTCGATTCGCACCCCAGCTTGCGAGTTGCCCGAGATCAGATTATTCCTGACGGTATTCGTGGATGAAGAGATCGAGAGCCCAAACCCGGCGTTCCCGAGATCAACCGTCCCACTGACATCGGTCCCGACGTAGTTAAAGGCGATCGTGTTTCCACTCGACGTACTGTCAATGTGAATCCCGTTACCCGCCGTTCCGGACACGAGATTTCGCGAGGCTGTGGTCGCGCCTCCGAGCACATTGCCGGTCGAACTGTTCATCAGCACGATGCCTTGGCCGACTCCGTATCCAGTCGTCCCTGCAGCGTTGGTCCCAATGCGGTTCCCGGCGATGGTGCTGTTTGTGACCCCGACCAGCCAGACTCCGACATTCTGTTGGCCAAAGACATTCCCCTCCCCCGCTGCGGAACCGCCGATCGTGAGGTTCGTCGCTCCGACCGAGGCGTAGAGCCCGACCGAGTTCATCACAGCTGTCATGCCATCCGCACCGACGCCGATGTAGTTCCCCTGGATACGGGTATTGTCAGCTGACCCGACGATTTCAATCGCACAGTCGGTTTGCCCGACGATGATGTTGCGTTCGGCGGTGGATGCTCCCCCGATAACATTGTCGAGGCCAGTGATGCTGATCCCGTCGTCTCCCGTGCCGAGGTCAACCAGACCGGTCACATCGGTGCCGATGTAGTTCCCGGCGATGGTATTGCGGTCGCCGGTGATCAGAATCGAGTCGCCACCGAAACGATTCAGGACCAAGCCCCGGATCGACGAGTCATTCGCGCTGATCGTCAGGCCCACGGTGGTGCTGCCCGCCGAAACTCCGTTGAGAACGATGATCGGCGTGCCCGCGAAATTGGGATTGGTCGTGCCGTCGATGATCACGGTATCTGTAATGGTGGGCAGGGCCGATAGCAGGTTGAACGTCTGCGGCCCGCTTCCCGGAATATTGAAGCGGATGATATTGGCACCGGCGGTGGCGTTGGCGGCGGCGATCGCTTCTCGCAGCGAAATCAAGCCGTCCGCGCCGCGATTGGCCAACAGGTTCGCGATCGATGTCACGTTGCCGTCCGACACGTCGCGCGTGGTATCGACGACCAACTGCGTGGTCGGAGCTGAGGCGATGATGTTGGCCGCGAACTCGGAGGTCGTGTTCGTGGTCAAGCTCGTGGCCGTGGCGGTAATCCTGTCTCCGTTGTTGACGGCTAGGTTCAACGTCGTATTGATCGTGCCGATGCCAAGGATATTCGTGCTGACGTTGACGAAGCCGAGATAGAGCCGTCCTTCTCCGTGTGCCGCGTCGGCCAGCGTCGGCGGGGTCGCAAAGAACTCGACACGGTACGTAGTGCTCAACGCCGAAGTTAGCGAACCGGTGATGGCGGTCGTGCCACCGACCGTCGTGGCCGCAGTGAGCACCGGAAAGTTTTGCAGGTTGTTGGCACCGCCGTCGATGTCGAGAAGGTCATTGGCTGTGATCCCATCGCCAGTCAAGTCGATTCCCAAGCCAGCATTGCCGTAAATGTTGTTACCGAGAATCCGCGCGGTGCCGCCGGCCCATATCTCAACCCCGGCACTGGAATTGTGGGCGATGATGTTCCCCTCGCCAGCTCCCGTGCCTCCAATGGTCGCATTGGTGGGACCACCGAGCAGCAGAACGGAATAGCCTCCCGTGTTGCCCAGCGCCGTCGAGCCATCGGCTCCAACACCAATGTAGTTCCCCTGAATGACCGTGTTGATCACGGAAGCCCCGCTCAGAGCGACGCCGCCGAGATCGTTGCCGGAGATGACATTCCGCAGTGTCGCCGTGTTGCCACCGATCGTATTGCCCGACCCGCCATTGATGATGTCGATGCCCCAAGTGCCATTGCCGTAATCCAGCAAGCCGGTCACATCCGTACCGATATAGTTGCCCGCGATCAGGTTTGCGCCAGACCCATTGGTAATGTAAATCCCCCGCGAGGTAAAACGATTGATGACCAGCCCCCGGATCGTGCTGCCGGAGCTGCCAGTATCGAGTTGCAGCCCGTGAACCCCCGCGCCGGCCCCCGTGCCGTTCAATTCCACGAGGGGCGTGCCGGCGAAGTCGGGCTCGGTGCTGGCGTCGATGATCACCGCGCCGGTGATCGTCGGCAGCGCGGAACTGAGGTTGATCGTGTGCGCTCCGCCGCCGATCGCTGCCGAGATGTTGAACGAAA
>Ga0105047_10012844_pt1 | contig 13441 bp, 10 predicted proteins | sample MAT04_FD_78384 | JGI IMG/M metagenome (GOLD analysis project Ga0105047, IMG submission 78384) | Freshwater microbial communities from Lake Fryxell liftoff mats and glacier meltwater in Antarctica - MAT-04 (megahit assembly) | ecosystem: Environmental > Aquatic > Freshwater > Ice > Liftoff...
GCATCAATATATGTTACTTCGTTTGCATCTACAACTGTAGCTTTCAGTCGGCTTCTAGCACTAACTCGTTCATCGACAAAATGACCGTCGGAAGATATTTCTTCGCCAGAACTTGCAATAACTGCTTGTTCTTCATCAGCCGCATCCAAGAATACGACTTCACTAGTAACAACAGCTTTAACAGGCCATGTGACTTGTTTTTTGACAGTTGCTAATTTCTTAGCTTGGTCTGCTGTGATTTTGTCGCCTGATTTTACAATAACTTTTCCACTTTCGTCTTCAAGATTACTATAAGCTATGTGACCAACTGCATCTTTAGCAGCTACCGCATTTGTAACTTTACGATATGGGGTTTCCATGAATCCGTAATCATTAATGCGTGCATACATGGCCATGTTAAGTACTAGTCCAATGTTGGCACCTTCCGGAGTTTCAACAGGACAGATACGACCGTAGTGAGTTGCATGAGCATCACGAACTTCAAATCCAGCACGTTCACGGCTCAAACCACCAGGTCCCATAGAGCTTAAGCGACGTTTGTGGGCAAGTTCTGATAATGGGTTAATTTGATCCATAAACTGCGAAAGCTGAGAGCTTGCAAAGAATTCACGAACAGCAGCAACAATTGGACGTGCATTAATAAGTTGTCCAGGTGTAACTGTTTCAATTTCTGACATAGACATACGATCTTTTGCGTTTCGCTCCATTCGTAGTAGTCCAATACGGAATTGGCGCTGTACAAGTTCACCGACTAATTTAATTCGTCGATTTGCTAAGCTATCGATATCATCTGGTTCGTCCTGAGTAACGTTAAGTCTAATAAGCTCTGCTACAATAGCCGTTAAATCTTCTAGACGCATCATGCGGTTTTCTGCAGTATTAGGCACATCTAGATTCAAACGCTTGTTGATTTTGTATCGGCCAACTCGGCTGAAATCAAATCTCTTATAGTTAAAGAACATGTTTTCGATCAATGAACGAGCGTTATCAACAGTAGCTAAGTCACCTGGACGCAGGCGTCTATAGACTTCAATAAGCGATTCGTTAACACCTTTTGCTGGATCTTTCTCGAGTGTTGCGGTAATGTAGCTGTTCTTGCCTTGGTCAACATGTTTGAATGCTTCACGCATCTGAGTTTCTGTAAGTCCTAGTGCACGCAGGAGTGTAGTTACAGGAATTTTTCTTTTTCGGTCGATCTTTACGAACAAAGCACCAGAAGCGGCAGTTTCAAACTCTAACCAAGCGCCGCGTCCTGGAATAACCTTAGCACCGTAGTAATTAACTCCACCAGTTTTGTCGGCTGTGAAGAATACACCAGCACTTCTAATCAACTGACTGACAACAACGCGTTCAGCACCGTTAATCACGAATGTTCCACGGGAAGTCATCCAAGGGTAGTCTCCGAGGTAGATTTCTGATTCTTTAACTTCGCCTGTAATTTTGTTTGTTAATTCTGCTACAGCTTTAAGCGGTGCTTCAAAACTTATGTTGTTTTCACGAGCTTCATGTTCGGTAGTTTTCGGTGCTTCGAAATGATAATCTTTGAAACGAATACTTAGCTTTGTACCAGTATAGTCATCGATTGGGCTAATTTCGCTTAGGATTTCACCTAAACCTTCATCTACGAACCATTGGAAGGAACGGTTTTGGTGGTCTACTAAGTTTGGTAGATTGATTATTTCTTTCTTTTTGTTAAAGAACTTACGTGCTGCTGCACCTTTAAGTGCATGACTGTCAGTGGTTTTAGCCATCTAGACTCCTAAAAAACAGCTATAGAAACCTGTGCACAGTTTCGATAGTTGTTTAAATTTAGTTAATAATAAGAGTGTTTACCGGAAGAACACTTGCTGTACAGCCTAATCCCGCGAATCTCTAGGAAATTTCGCAACTTATACGCATACTACTTCTTAATATAAAGTATTTCATGGAACACCCTATCTAGTCAATAGTCAAGACACTTTAAATTCTCCTAACACAGAAATCTAGCGAATAACTTTATCGACTATACCGTAGGCTACGGCCTCGTCTGCAGTCATCCAATAATCACGATCGACATCTTTTTCTACTTTTGATAACTTTTGCCCAGTGTTTTTTGCCAATATTTCGTTCAATAGTTCACGTACTTTTAATGATTCTTTGAGGTCGATTTCCATATCGGAGACTTTGCCGCGCGTTCCACTCGACGGTTGGTGAATCATTACTTTTGCGTGTGGTAGTAAGAATCTCTTACCTTTTGTGCCTGAACTTAGTAAAAATGCTCCCATACTTGCCTGCAAACCTATGCCGACAGTTGATACATCGTTTTTGATGTGTTTAATGGTGTCATAGATTGCCATTCCGTCATAGACACTTCCTCCAGGACTATTTATGTATATTTGTATATCCTTCTTCGGATCTTCGTTTTGCAAAAATAGTAACTGAGCAACTACTAGGTTTGCGGTATGAGAATTTACATCTGTACCCAAGAATATAATTCGTTCCTTAAGTAGTCTGCTATATATATCATAGGCTCGCTCTACACGACCGTCGTTTTCAATAACTGTTGGGATTAGAATTGAGTTTGTCATAAACACAATTATACAGAACCCGATTAGCACTCGTCAAGTATGAGTGCTAATCGTTAGTCTTAAACCGTTTTTAGATATTGAATGACTTTTTCAGATCGTAGGCGGGCGTTGATTTCACGGCGTGACTCAGGCGCGTCTAATTGGGTCTGCATCTGTTTGTCAGGATATTGTGATTTTAGTTGAATCATTCTTGCTTCTAATTCTTCTTCCGTTACGTCGATTCCTTCTATATCTGCGATTTCACTAAGCACAAGTCCGGCTTTGACTCGGCGGACAGCTTCAGGAGTTACTTCTTTTACTTTGTATTCTTCCTCAGTTGTACCTTGAGATGTCAGAAATTCGTCAAATGTCATTCCACGCTGCACTACGTTCTGACGTACTTCCTGCAAAATAGACTCTTCTTGTTCTTGAATCAGAGTGTCTGGAATAGCAACTTTTGTTTTGTCAGCAAGATCATTGATCAGAGCCGCTTCAAAGTCGCGTTCAATTTTGTGCTTTTGTTCATGTTCTAGTTGTTTTTTGACATCAGCATTCAGTTCCTCTAATTTTTTGAACGGTCCGACTGTTGCTGCAAATTTGTCGTCAAGTTTTGGCAGGGTCACTTCCATGACTTTGTTTAGTTTGACCGTGAATGCGACTTTTGCGTTCTGTAGCTCTTTTGCACCGTAATCTTTAGGGAATGTGACAACAAATTCTTTAGAATCACCGGCTGACATACCTATTACTTTTTCTTCAAATCCTGGGATAAATGCTCCAGAGCCAATTGCTAGCGGGTAATCTTTGCCGTCAGCGCCCTTTATTGCTTTGCCTGCCTTGTCTACGCCGTTAAAGTCTATCCAGGCCTCGTCCGTGTCCTTAACTGCACGCTTAACTTCGGTTTTCTCTGATGCACGTTGTTGTAGGTTGCTTAGAACGATATCTATATCTTTTTTGGTGATATTCATCTCTACTTTTTTAACTGTAGTTTTTTTGTAGTTAGGGAGTTTGACAGTACCAACGACAGGAATTTCATAAGTCGCCTCTAGGCTGGTGAACGGAACGAACTTTGTAATTTCGACCTTTGGGTTACCGACAGGACGTAGACGCTCTTCTTTGAGTGCCGCTACGTACAGTGTATTGACTGCTTCGTCTAGGAATTCTGACTGGAATAACTGTTGGTCAACGTTTTTTTCAATCATTTCAATCGGCGCTTTGCCGTCACGGAAACCACTAAGTTTGACACGTGGTGCTAGTTTTTTGAGAACTCGGTTCTTTATCTTAGCCAGTTCTTCTGGCTCTGCGGATACAACCACATTTGCCTGAGTTTCTGTCGGTCTTTCAACATGTAATTTCATCCCGTTACAACCTTTCTTTCGTTATATTCACAATTTAAATTTGCTAGTACTTATGTTCAATATCTGATATTGCACCTAACCTAATTTTTGGATGCAACGGGATTCATACCGCAACACCAATGCTCTAGTTATCTATAGTCTATATTAACAGATTAGGGCTGACGTGTCGATACACCCAAGTTTCCTATTTTCTGGAATCCTTGACTATGCTGATTATGCGTTTCAGGGAATGTTTTTCTTCTTTGTTTGTTTGTGTATCTTTCAGTACATATCGTTCGCTAGCTACTTCTTCTGTGCCGACGAACAATACGTGTTGCACGCCTGTTTTGATAGCATTTTTAAGCTGTTTGTCTATTTTTTTGCCGGAGTAGTCGACCGAAACATTTATCGACATTTCACGCAGTTCTCCGGCAATTTTCTGGGCTGGTGCAACTGACTCATCTTCTCTAACTAGAATCACTACATCTGTTTTAGGTTTCAGGTCTGGAACTAACTTGTGTGTTTCCAGAAAGTCCATGAACACAACGTCGCCAACTGCAAAACCGACTGTTGGTACTGAGTCGACACCAAACTGCGCAACCAGCCCGTCATAACGCCCTCCGCCCAGAATAGACCTGTTGTTTTCTAAATTTGTGTCAAACGCTTCAAATACGATATCTGTGTAGTAGTCAAACCCGCGCATTAATGTAATGTCGAATTCAACATTTCTGATACCCATGTTCTGACAATTCTGCAGCAAAGTATTCAGTTCTTGTACACTTGGGCTAGCTTGCAATTCTGCTGGTAGTTCTTTGATTGTTTTGGCTTTCAGAAGGGATATTATTTTGTCAGTTTTTGCCATGTTTTTAGTAACTAAATCTACCGCTTTTCTGAATTCTGTGGCTGACATTTTGTTCATGCGGTCGGTCAAACGAATCAACTGTGCTGATTGTTCATCGTTCATTTCGCAGATGAATTCAAACATCGTATTGACTAACACTCTGCTATTGACTCTTACGACGTAGCTAGACCTTTTGGCTTTGAATGCCTGAAACAGATCATCTACAATTTGTAACATTTCAAGCTCGGCAGATACGGAACCAACGCCAAACATATCAACATTGAGTTGCCAGAATTCACGTAGTCTACCACGTTGCATACGCTCATAGCGCCATAAATTTGGGATTGAGTACCAGCGCAGTGGATAGGATAGCTCTTGGCGTCGTCCGGCAACCATACGGCTAACAGTTGGGGTCATTTCTGTACGAATTGTGACGCTTCTGTCTCCTCGGTCTTTAAATGTATATGTTTGTTCATTAACTATCTCTTGACTGCCTTTCATTAGATACAAATCTGTAGGCTCTAGAATTGGTGCGTCGTATTCTTCGTAACCATAGCGCTCAACAACTTGCTTCCAGGTATCGAACAGCCATTGCTGGCGACGTTTTTCTTCAGGGTAAAAATCCCTGGCTCCTTTATACGGCTGTGTGCTGACTTTCATGCTAGTCATTATCTAATACTTGCTGTTAGTTTACAAAACTTTAACAATCTGAAGTTAAAACATGAGGAGTTATACTTTGTTTTGTTAGCAAAATACTCTATAATAGCGAAGTTAATCATTACTAGCTGGACGAATCTGGAATGGTAGACATTTAACATATAGTAGTATTTTCTGGATGCGCGAGTGGTGGAATGGTAGACACGCTAGTCTTAGGAACTAGTGTCGCAAGACGTGGAGGTTCAAGTCCTCTCTCGCGCACCAAATGAAAAAGAACTGCTTAGACTCAGTTCTTTTTCATTCTAGCTCAGAGAAAATTATGACAAAGATTACTGATGTGATTTAGACCTTTCTGAAGTTTGGTGTATGATTTACATATGAATTCATCGTCAAAATATAAGAAATATATTATCAACATACTAACAACTAGTTTGGTCGCAGCATCACTCGTAGCTGTTTTTTCTGTGCTCATAGGGTCGTTCAACGATACTAGCCAACGTATCCTATGGACCCTGCTTGTAGTCGTTACTCACGCCCTGTTAAGCGTTATAATAATTAGTTTCGAAAAGAAGAACCAAAGTCGGCTTGAATTAACTAGAAATGTAATCTTTTTTCTTATACCGGTGAGTGTATTATGCGCAACGTTAGGAATATGGAGCATCCTTTCCTCTAGCCTTGTTGCTGCTCTCTACCAGGCAATTACAGTAATTATCCTTGTATCATTTCATATCAATTTCTTGCAACTGTTACGTAAAGCTAGCAAGTTTATCGATAGATTGATAACTAGCAACATCGCAGTAACAGCCGCTACAGCAGGTTTGATAATGCCCTTGTTATTTATAGCCAACCCAAAGGACACCTTAGGTGACTTTTATTACCGTTTACTGGCAGCTATAGGAATAATAAACGGCACGTTAACTGTCTTGATTTTGATTTTCTTTAGGCTATTTTTACAAAAGCACCCTAATGCAAAAAAACAGATAAAGTTGTTTTCAGGTAAAAGTAAGATAAGTATCTGGGTTTGGATACTATTTATCTTTTTGAGTTTACAAGTTGTTCCATATCTTATATTTGGTTTATTCGAACTTTTTAAAGTCTAGAGAAACTATTTTATACTTATTTTAATGAAAGCTTTTAGCATTCTACTATCAGTAATGGCTTGAATATATTATTAACTTCTGCTGATCATATTACATGTGTCTTTAAGTCAAAATTGACTAACGAGCAAAACCAACGGCAATTTCCATAGCACAAACCACAGAAACCTTAAGATTATATTTGCGGTACTGAAGACCAGGGCGTAGAGTCTGACTATGGAAACATTAGCTAGAGATTCTAATGGGTCACGACTCACAGAACAGTTTGGATTAGAACGCCCTATTCTTGCTTGCCCAATTTCTGAACCGGGGTTATTCCCAACTGTAGGTATAGAAATTGAAGTTCCGTGGCACGTAGAGCTACCTAAACCAGCTGATAGTCTTATGCGCGAAAATTTTATCCATGGTGGACTTCTGACAACGATAAACAGCAACTTGATTCTGAGTTTGATATTCTAGACGCTTACAGAAAACCAGATTTTCAAAAATCTCTTGAAGCTGGATATCCATACCGCAGTGATGCATTCTGGGAATTTGCATTAGATCCAAGCCTACATTACAGCGTGTCGCAAGACAAAGTTAGCGCGTTATACCAGTGTGGTCTTTTAAAACCAGAATTAACTGCTGGTGATGTGTATCCGTTGAACATAACTGTTTCCCATTTGCATAACGACTGGAGACAGGACGGAGTATTGGCTTTTGTTTTAGAGCTAATGGGGGCTACTACGGCTGATAGAATTGTGCTGCCAACAATTGGAACTATGAAAAGCTGGGCCTGCAAAGGATCAGAAAAAACAGGTGGCACAAAACTACGTACTCCGCCTTCGATGCTATATACCCCAGTCGGTACGGAGTTCCGTACTCTTGGATTCGACAAAGAATCCACTGCACTAGAGTCAATCAGAACAGCACAAATATTAGGGCGACTTATGGTCTTGCATAGAAAAGCTGATAAATACAGGAATGAGTACACAAAAATACTTGCAACCTGTTCAGAGATTGCGGAGCCAAATGGAGTAAAATTCATGGATAAATGGCAAGAACCCAAAAAAGCACCTGAACAATGGCGAGACTATGGCAAAATGATCAGCAATATTCAAGGCACATCTGAGTTTGCCAAGTTCCGAAGCAATATACTAGATATCTGTGACGGTACAGAAAATCACGTAACACCCAATAAATATTTACTACTTAGGTAACACGTCCTATGTTAACCTCGGGAATTTTTACTATTTCTTGCGGCGGTGGAATACTAGTTTTGCGTTACCATAGCGTTTTTCATCTAGCAAATCAAAGCCTTTGAACTTGGCATGTTCTGCGGGTGGTAGTGACACAACTAACAGACCGCCAATTTCTACGTATTTTGCTACAACATCTAATGCGTTCATCGACACGTTATCATAAGGTGGATCGGCAACTACAATGTCGAACAATCTATCCTGATTTTTAAGCCATGTTTTGATATTAGCCCTATAAACCTGCATAGATTCTGAATCTGTTACCAAATCACGGTTTATTTGCAATACTTCGTATGAATCAGCATTAATTTCAACTGCGTGAACTCCAACAGCACCGCGACTTAAAGCCTCGATAGCTACAGCCCCGCTTCCAGCAAATGCATCCAAAAATGTCTGTCCCTCAATATCACCAATAACATTGAATAGTGCACCGCGAATACGCTCACTCATCGGATGAGTTCTGTGACCTCGAGGATTTTTAATAATCCTACTCTTAAATTTTCCGGCAATTATACGCATAATCTACCCACTAATTATAGCACTAATGCTTATATATGTCAATATCCTACGGCTGAGACTTATGAATTATATCGTTATGTAAAGACTAGATTATTTTTTGCCTTTAAGTAAACCAGCGTCACGCATGGCACTAAACCAAGTAAGACAAACTGTTTTTATGATAGTTGGTCCTAATTCATTTCGTACATCACGCACTAATCTTCGGCTCCAGCCTTTATTGTGAAATCTTTCGTACATATCTAGCAGTGCAATTTCGCGTGCTGCACGCTTGAAATATTCTTCGTAGCCAATATTAATTAGGTTTTCAATGTCGGTGTCTGATGGGATCCCTGCTTTCATAGATAGCGGAGCTATAATTACTGCTACTCCTGCCTCAAACATAGCATGCATCGACATTAGGCCACCGGCTCCCCACATAGCCCAATTATTTTTGATGAGTTCTCTTTTGGTATCGCCCGGAATAATTAGCTTGTTTTTAATTGAATCGCGCGTGTGCATGCCATCACCACGAAGTTTTTCTAACTTTTCCTCATATGGAAAATGATGTGCCGGAGTTAAACCGTCAACAATTGCATGTGCTAGCCATGCAGTGTCAAATGCCGCACGTTCTGGAGTGCCGTTTTTTAATTGCTTAACGAGTTCATCGTAATGATTTTTTATCAGGACAAGCAGCTGTGTGTCATCTTCATCAAATGGATCATAAAAATGCCAAGGCTCGTCGATGGCAGGACTTTTTCTTTTAATGCCATCCGGACCGTTTTTGCCTTCAAAATGCAGTATGTCCCTCAGAGAAGGAAAGTCTGATAAATTTTCAGTTATTTTTAGCAGATACTTATATGCAGAACGATCAATCTTCTGATGAGCGCCTATTACCGCGCCCGAATAGTTTGTTAGTGTGGATCCTGAATACATATTGGGGGATGGGCAATAGTAAATAGTAGATTGGGGAGTCCCCAACCACCAATTACCGGCTCCTATCTTCTAATTTAGGTTTGTGATGGTGCGAAGTCTATCTACGCGTGCTTTCAGCTGTGGGTATTCTAGCAGACTTTCACCTTTAGTTATAAATTGTTTGGCCGCTTCTCTAGCACTAGATATTAATTTAATATCAGTCAGCTTTGCCACACGCAAATCAAGTTCGCCGTGTTGCATTGTGCCGTAGATAGCCCCTGGTCCACGTAATTCCAAATCGTACTCAGCAAGAACAAATCCATTGTTTTCTGTTTCTAACATCTTGAGTCTAGTTGACGCTTCAGAGTTTTCTGTGAGTACTAAATAGCATCTAGAGCTGTAAGTTCCTCGTCCAACTCGACCACGTAACTGGTGTAGCTGTGCTAGGCCAAACTTGTCAGCACCCTCAATTACCATTACGCTCGCATTCGGCACATTTACTCCTACCTCAATTACGGTAGTAGCTACCAACACGTCCAGTTCTCCAGATACGAACGCTTGCATGACTGCATTTTTTTCATCAGCCTTCATTTTGCCATGCAGTAGTCCAACTCTGTATTGTTTTAGCCATTTTTTGCACAACTGGTCATGTATTTTTTTGACTGATAGCCTGCCGGCTTCGTCTTCCTCAATTTGCGGGCAAACAACGAACACCTGCCTGCCTCTATCAAGTTCTAATGATATATCTGTATATAACTTTTCCCTGTTTTCTGGAATAGATATTTCTGTATTAACCGGCAAACGACCCGGTGGCATTTCTGAAATTATAGAAACGTCCATTTCTCCATAAAGTGTGAGGGCAAGACTCCTAGGGATTGGAGTTGCAGTCATACTGAGAACATGGGGCATTTGATTTGCTTTTGCCTGAAGCTTCTTACGTTGCTCTACACCAAACCTATGCTGTTCATCTACGATGATAAGACCGAGTTTACTGAAATTAACTTTGTCCTGAAATATAGCGTGTGTCCCTACTATCAGCTGGGAATGCCCGTTCGCAATCGCGGTATATGCCTCGTCTTTCTGTTTGGCAGACATGCTACCGGTCAGTAGTAGCAATTTTTCATGATATCCGACGGCTTGCAGAAGTTCATATAGAGACTTTGCGTGCTGACTAGCCAGTAATTCAGTTGGTGTCATGAACGCCACCTGGAAACCTGCCTGCATAGCTCCTAACGCGGCCAGGACTGCTACGACTGTTTTTCCCGAGCCAACATCGCCCTCAACCAGCCGATTCATCGGTGTGCCACTACTAATATCTTGGAAAATAGACCAAGCAACACTACGTTGATCGTTAGTCAAAGTGTATGGTAGTGAGCTGACAAACTTTTTAATTAAAGATTCTTGGAAAGGAATTTGGTAAGAATGTTCTTTTCTGTATGCTTGCTTATTTAGTTCACTCGCAAGAGTTAGTTCAAAAATCTCTTCAAACCCTAATCGACGTTTTGCTAACTCCAACGCTTCAGTTGATACGGGGAAGTGCATTTCCATCAGTGCGCTTGCTTTTGGCATCAAGTCTTCTCGATCTAAAAGCCATACAGGTAGTGTTTCGGCTGGTACATATGACAAAAGAGCAGTTTTAATCACTTTTCTAATCTGTGCACCGCCCAGACCTTTTGTTAATCCGTATTGTGGCACCAGCCTCGCAGTATTAACTGGAAAACTACTAGCAAGTTCACAGGCTGGATTTGAAATAGCAAAAAAACGATAATTCTGAGCAAACTCACCAGAAACGAAATATTGTTCATTGTGTTTTAAAGACTGAGCCCGATAAGGTTGATTGAACCAGACAAGCTTCACTGATCCGGTTTCATCTGACGCCATAGCTTCAGTCATATGCAGTCCTCTGCGGGAATAGCGTGATACTACGGAACCAATCTTTACTTGTAACGTTACAGGTCCTGGTCTAATTTGGCTAATCCGTATAACTTTAGAATAATCATCGTAACGACGCGGAACATAATCAGTCAAATCCTGCACAGTTTCGATACGAAGTCGTTTGAATTTAGAAGCGACGGCTTCTCCGACACCTTTGATATATAAGATACTGTCTTCCGCCTTCATTCAGGCTATTATCTCACGAACGATAGACAAAATTTGCTTATCTACACTTTTCGTAATAAGTAAACGGTCGATGGGCCAAAATATGTCTTGGCGAGTGGTTTCTGCAGTGACCTTTCTAAGCGGACAAGAACACTTTTGGGCAAAATCTTTTTGAGCGTAGGAGAGCGGAAGTTAGATACTGACAATATTTGTTCTACTTTGAATCCTGTTTGAGCGAGCTGCTTTTTAATAGTTTTAGGGTTGTGGTTAACAAATGGAATATCGCTCTCGTGAGTTTTGATATCTACGGGGTCGATGGGCATTTTCTGAAACTTAACAGCGTGCTTTATACGATTCTTAAAGTTGCTATAGTTAGCAAATTCAATCAAGAAATAGCCGTCTTTTTCAAGTACTCTATAAATTTCTTCAAAAGCTGGCACAGGATTTGGTAAATGGTGAATTACTCTAACTACCATCACAAGGTCAACTATTCCGTCTTCAAACGGCAGTTTCTCTGCCTGGGCTAGTACCGCTTCTACTTTTGGTTTTCCTTTTAAGAAATCCTTTGCAATGTCTAACTGTTGTTTCGATGGCTCAGCTAATGTTACTTTGTCTGCGTAATCACGGAGGACAACGGATAGTCGCCCGTATCCTCCGCCGACATCAACAGCTTGTTTGAATTTCATATCCTTTAGTAATCTTCTGATAGCAATTTCTTCTGATGCTTGTTCATAATCTCGACCGTCCCAGTAACGTAGGTAGTTATGTTTAGGATCGTTATATTGGTCTGCTTTGTTTAGTTTGTTTGAGGTTGTTTTATTCATCCCGTTAATTCCTTGTTTTCTGATGAGCAATTTTAAAATTATTGATTTGATTTCCCAATCTTGAGGATTTAACGGGATTCATATCGCAGATGAGTGTAGCATCATTTTACTAGTTCTACCAAAGCATTTGCGTTTTTACCACGGCGAATGATAGCGTAACCTGCAACAAAATCATCAGAATCTAGAGTGGCTTTTTCAAGTGACAGTTGGTAACCATTTATGTGTATTGCGTTACTCTGTAAAAATCTACGAGCATCTCCCTTTGAAGTTGCTAGTCCTGAATCGACCAAAATCTGAATTAAGTCAGATCCAGCTACTGCAGAGATAGTCGTTAATTCGGATTTAAGTTCTATAAAATCTTCGTCAGTCAACATCAAATAATCTTGACCACCAAATAATGTTTCGCTCAGTTTTTGAACCGACTGTGCTCTTTGCTCACCGTGAACAATCTTTGTCACTTCATAACCTAGAGTCTTTTGGGCTAATCTGTTGCTTCGAGCTTCATTGTGTGATGACATGATATCTTCGATGTCGTCGCTGGATAACTCAGTATAAACTTTCAGATAGGTTTCAACTCCTCCGTCGTCTACATTTATCCAGAATTGGTAAAACTTGTATACGCTGGTTTTAGTTTCGTCTAACCAGATAGCACCCTCTTCGCTTTTACCGAATTTTTTGCCCGTTGCTTTGTTGATTATTAACGGAAGTGTAATTACATTAACCTCTGCACCCCGTGCTTTTCGGACCAAATCAACACCTGACAGACAATTCCCCCATTGATCAGAACCACCCAACTGCATTGTGACGTTATGAGTATCATACAAATGAAGATAATCCATGCCTTGCAAGAGAGTATAGCTGAACTCTGTATAACTAATTCCTGCGCCATTTTCTCCTATTCTCTGTGCAATATAATCCCGTTGTACCAGCTGTGTCATTGAGAAGTGCTTACCGATATCTCGCATAAAATCCAAAACTTTCATATCTTTTGTCCAGTCAAGGTTATTAACTAGGGTAAATTCTGAATCACCAAATACTTTTTGTAGCTGTTTCTCTGCGCTAGCAACATTGAACGCTATGGTTTCTGTGGTCTGCATCGGACGCTCTTTGTCTTTGCCTCCTGGGTCACCGATAAGGCTAGTGGCGCCTCCCGCAAGCAATATCGCTTTCCAGCCATGCCTGATGAAGACCTTATCAAACATCATAGCTGCAAGATTACCTATCGTCTGGGAATCTGCGCTTGCATCGAAGCCGTGATAGAAAGTCTGCACTTCTCCATCTAACTTCGTTATGTCGTCCAGCGTTGTTTGTTGTATAAACCCGCGCCACTCTAGTTCTTCTGATAATGTCATAATACATATAGTATACAGAAGTAATGAACGTGCTACAAAACA
>Ga0105047_10012846_pt1 | contig 13441 bp, 13 predicted proteins | sample MAT04_FD_78384 | JGI IMG/M metagenome (GOLD analysis project Ga0105047, IMG submission 78384) | Freshwater microbial communities from Lake Fryxell liftoff mats and glacier meltwater in Antarctica - MAT-04 (megahit assembly) | ecosystem: Environmental > Aquatic > Freshwater > Ice > Liftoff...
ATGGCTATCTGGGCTGGGGCAAATCGACCCCGCTTGGCAGCGGTCTTGGCCTTGCGATGGGGGCCAAGCTGGCAAAGCCGGATTGGGTCTGCATTAACTTCATGGGCGACAGCAGCTTTGGCATGGTTGGCATGGATGTGGAAACCGGCGTGCGAGAGAACATTCCCGTGCTGACCATCGTTTTCAATAATGGCCGAATGGGCGGCTATACCCGGCACCATCCGGTCGCCACCAAGACCCACGGCATCGATCTGCAAACCGGACGCTACGCTGATGTCGCGCTCGCTTTGGGGGCTGCGGGTCAGCGGGTGGAGAAGGTTGCCGATCTGGAACCAGCGCTTTTGCGGGCAATCCGGTCCACTCAAGACGGCCGGTCCGCTCTGGTCGAGGTGATCACCCGCGAAGAACCGGAGTTTCCGCATATCCGCAGCTATGGCTGAGGCACGACAAGATACATAACAACCAAGGGAGGACTGGACGATGAACACCAACAGGATGAACCGCCGTCAACTTCTGGCTCGCGCCTCGGCGCTTGGGCTTGTGTCGGTCGGGGCCGGGGGGCTGCTGCGCCCGGCCCGCGCGCAAGGCACGGGGCTGACCGTGATGGACTGGACCGGCTACGAAGTGCCGGAACTGTTCCAGCCTTACATCGAAAAGCATGGTGCGGCGCCCGACATCACCATATTCTCGGACCTTGAGGAAGCCTGGCAGAAGATCGCCGGCGGGTTCCGCCCCGATATCATGCACGCGGACCACTGGCAGATTCCGGCCCGCCGCGACACCGGCATGTTCGAGCCGTGGGATACCGCGCGCCTGCCGAACTTTGCCGATCTCATGCCCGATCTCGTGAACCTGCCGACCTTGCAGCATGAGGGCAATCAGTACGGCATTCCTGCCGATTGGGGCATCAACTCCGTCTGTTACCGCACCGACCTTATCACGGTGGAAGAAGAAAGCTGGAATACCCTGTGGGACCCGGCCTTCACCGGCAAGATCGCCCAGACCGGCCAGATGGACAACATGGTGGGCTCGGCGGCGCTGGCTTTGGGGATCGAGAACCCCTTCGTCAATGACCCCGAAATCATGAAGGCCATCGAGGCCAAGATGACCGAACAGCGCGCGCTGCTGCGGTTCTACTGGACCGATCCGACCCAGCTTTCCCAGGCAATGGCGACGGGCGAGGTGGCAATCGCCTTTGCCTGGCCGTCAGTCTACAAGGAACTGAAGGCGCAGGGCGTGCCGGTCAAGTACATGCGCCCAAAGGAAGGCGTGATGGGCTGGGCGCAGGGCATGCTGCTGATGAAGGACCGTGACGGTAACACGCAGAAGGCCTATGATTTCATGAATGCCTGGATCGCGGCTTCGACCGGGCGCTGGCTGATCGAGAACTATGGCTATGGCCATGCCAACGTGAAGGCGGTTGACGGCGTGGCACCCGAGATTCTCGCCGACCTGATGCTGGAAGACCCGACGAAGACGCTGCAATCGTCGTTCTTCATCCGCGACATGCCGCAGGATGTGCAGACCGCCTATGTGGCAATGGTCGAGCGCATCAAGGCGGGCGGCTGAGCCATGCCGGGGCGGGTGCTGTGATCGGCCTTTGGCACAGATCGCCCGCCTTTCGCGGGTGGGTGCTGATCGCGCCCACCCTGCTGATCCTGACGGTGATGCTGGTGATCCCGCTGGGGATGCTGGTCGCGCAAAGTTTCTGGACGCAGACCGGCCTGACCATCGACCGCACGCCCGGCTTGCAGAACTACGCCCTGCTTGTCGCACCTGAGGGGGCGATCTATCGGACGCTGCTGGTCAAGTCGCTGTGGATCTCGTTCGCCTCGGCTTTCGTCGTTCTGCTGTTCGCCTTTCCGGTCGCCTATTTCATCGCCTTTCATGTGAAACGCTCGAAGCTGACCTGGATTCTGCTGGTGACGGTTCCGTTCTGGATCAGCTACCTTCTGCGTATTTTCAGCTGGAAGATCGTGCTGGGCTTTGGCGGGGCGCTGAACTCCGGGCTGATTTATCTGGGTCTGATCGACGCTCCGATCGAGGCGCTGATGTACAATCAGGCCGCCGTCATCCTGACGCTGGCGCACAGCTGGTCGGCCTTTGCTGTGCTGCCGATCTATGTGTCGTTGCAGAAGATCGAACCCCAGGTGCTTGAGGCTGCGTTCGATCTGGGTGACAGCGCGCTGCAGCGTCTGCGCCGGGTGATCCTGCCCTTGGCAATGCCGGGGCTGCTGGCCGCCTTCCTGCTGGTCTTTGTGCCTACGATGGGGGACTACATCACGCCGTCGCTGGTGGGTGGCACGGATGGGGTTATGGTGGGCAACGCCATCGCCACACTGTTCGGCAAGCAGAACGACGCACCTTTGGGCGCTGCACTGGCCGTGGCGACGATGGGTGCAGTGGCGGTGCTGGTCGGCTTGATCCTGGTCGCCGCGCGCGCAAGTGGCCTATGGCGGAACCGCTCATGAGTGGCCGCAGCCTTTCCCTTTATGCGGTCTTGTATCTGGTGTTCATCTACGCACCGATCCTGCTGCTGCCGGTATTTTCGTTCAACGACAACATATTCGTGACCTTCCCGCTGAAGGGCTTCACCACCGATTGGTACGCAGAAATGGCTGCAAACGCGCCGCTGGGAAAGGCGCTTCGGTCCAGCCTTATCATCGTCGGCCCGGTGGCGTTGATCAGCACAAGCCTTGGGCTAATGGCGGCACTGGCCCTCGGGCGATCCCCGATCCGGTTCAAGGCGGTGATCATTGGGCTTTTGATGCTGCCGCTGGTGGTGCCGACGCTGGTCCTGGGCGTGTCGCTGCTGACGCTTCTGCGCGGTGTACTGGGGGTGCAACTGTCGCTGGCTACGGTGGCTGCAGGGCATGTGCTGCTGTGCCTGCCCTATTCGGTGGTGATCCTGCTCGCCCGGCTGGACGGGTTCGACCGCAGCCTGGAGGAGGCTTCGCTTGACCTTGGCCAGTCGGCCTTTGCCACCTTTCGGCGGATCACATTGCCCCTGATGATGCCGGCAATCGTCGCCAGCCTTCTATTGTGCTCCGTCGTGTCCTTCGACGAATTCCTGCTGGCGTTCTTTCTGTCCGGCGCGGATGCGACCCTGCCGCTGTACATCTGGGGGTCGCTGCGGTTCCCGGCAAAACTGCCCTCGACCCTGGCGCTGGGCACTTGCCTGCTGGTGTTTTCGGTCTGCATCGTCGTGCTGGCCGAATGGGTCCGGCGCAGGGGCGCCCCGGGTTCTACGGCGGCAACCGGGCTATGAACGGAACACCTGACATCATGATCGAGATTACTGGCCTGACCAAGGCTTTCGGCACCTACACTGCCATCGACGCCCTGTCGCTGAAGATAGCCAAGGGTGAGTTCTTTGCCCTGCTTGGGGCATCGGGCAGTGGCAAGACCACGCTGCTGCGGCTGTTGGGCGGGTTCGAGTTTCCGAATGCCGGCCGGATCGTAATCGACGGGAAGGACGTGACTGACCTTCGGCCAAACCAGCGCCCGACGAATACCGTCTTTCAGTCCTATGCGCTGTTCCCGCACCTTACGCTGGCCGAGAACGTGGGCTATGGCCTTTTGAACCTGCGGCTGCCCAAGGCCGAACTTGCCGCGCGGGTCGATGAAGCGCTGTCCCGCGTGCGCCTTTCAGGCTTTGGCGCGCGGTTTCCGCACATGGTGTCGGGTGGACAGCGCCAGCGCGTGGCCCTTGCTCGCGCGCTGATCTGCAAGCCGAAAGTACTGCTGCTGGATGAACCCCTAGGCGCACTGGACAAGCGCCTGCGTGAAGAGATGCACCTCGAGTTGCGCGAGATTCAGCGTGCGGCGGGCATCACCTTCGTTCTGGTGACCCATGACCAGGAAGAGGCGATGAGCCTTGCCGACCGCATCGCAATCATGGCGCGCGGACGGCTTTTGCAGATCGACACGCCGCGCGCACTGTACGAGGCCCCTAACTCGCGCGAGGTGGCGGAGTTCATCTCGAACGTAAACCTTCTGGACGGCACCTGCCTTGGCGTGGACGGGACCGAGGCGCGGATTGCGGTGGCCGGGATCGGTGAGGTCCGGGTAAGCACTGACGCGGGCGCGATTGCACCCGGCGCAAAGGTGACGCTTGGGATCCGGCCGGAAAAGCTGCGCTTTGTGACCGCGCCCGATCCGGGTGTAAATGCGCTGACAGGCAGCTTGCGCGTCGTGACCTATGCGGGGGACCGCAGCCACGTCGTTGTCGAGGTGCCGGGCCTGACGCGGCCCTTGCTGATCACCACGCCCAACCGTGCCCGACTTTTGTCGAATGCCGACGCTGTTGGCGCCACCGTCATCGTCACCTGGGACAGCGCCGCTGCGGCAATCCTGAACAGCTAACCTCCCGAAAGGACCATCATGCGCTGCCAACCCACCGCGTCCCATTACATTGCCGGAAAGCCTTTTGAGGACCCGACCGGTGCGGTCATGGACAGCGTCTATCCCGCCACTGGCGAAGTGATCGCGCGGCTGCACGCAGCCAGCGACGCGACGGTTGACCGTGCGGTGCAGGCTGCAGCATCGGCGCAAAAGGCATGGGGGGCTATGCCGGGCCGCGACCGGGGCCGCATCCTGCGGCGTGCCGCCGATCTGATCCGCGCCCGCAACCGTGAATTGGCAGAACTTGAGACGCTGGACACCGGAAAGGCATTGCAGGAAACGCTGGTGGCGGATGCAGCGTCAGGCGCGGATTGTCTGGAGTATTTCGGCGGGCTGGCCGCCGGGATCGAAGGCATCCATGTCGATCTGGGCGGGGCGTTCCTTTATACACGGCGCGAGCCTCTTGGCGTGGTCGCGGCGATCGGGGCCTGGAACTATCCGATTCAGATCGCCTGCTGGAAGGCGGCGGCGGCGCTAGCCGCAGGCAATGCCATGGTCTTCAAACCGGCTGAGGCGACACCGCTTTCAGCGTTGAAGCTGGCCGAAATCCTGACCGAAGCGGGGTTGCCGGATGGCGGTTACAACGTGGTGCAGGGGGCGGCCGATACAGGGCGGGCGCTGGTGCGCCATCCCGGCGTGGCCAAGATCTCGCTGACCGGGGAAAGCCGGACCGGCCGCTATGTCATGCGCGAGGCGGCAGAGACGTTGAAGCATGTGACGCTGGAACTGGGCGGGAAATCGCCGCTGATCATCTTTGACGATGCGGATGTGGAAAACGCAGTTTCTGCCGCGATGCTGGCGAACTTCTATTCTACCGGTCAGATCTGTTCCAACGGCACCCGGGTGTTCGTTCAGCGCGGCCTCAAGGCGGCCTTCCTTGACCGGCTGGTCGCGCGCACCCGCGCCATACGGCTGGGTGACCCGATGGACGAAGCAACGCAGCTTGGCCCCTTGGTCAGCCACGCCCACCGCGACAAGGTGCTGTCCTATCTGATGCTTGGGCGCGAGGAGGGTGCCAAGCTGCTGGTCGGCGGCGATGCGCCCGTGTTGCAGGGATTCGAAGGCGGGGCCTTCGTGTCGCCCACGGTTTTTGCCGATGTCACCGACTCCATGCGGATTGCCCGCGAGGAAATCTCCGGCCCGGTGATGTGCGTACTGGACTTCGAGACCGAGGATGAGGTCATCCACCGCGCAAACGGCACGCCCTTCGGTCTGGCAGCCGGGGTGTTCACCCGTGACATCGCCCGCGCCCACCGGGTGATTGCGCAACTGGATGCCGGAACGACCTGGATCAACACCTACAATCTGACTCCGGTCGAAATGCCTTTCGGCGGGGTCAAGCAATCAGGGCTTGGGCGGGAAAATGGCAAGGCGGCGCTGGACGCGATGACGCGGGTGAAAAGTGTCTATGTCGAGGTTGGCGATGTCTGGGCCCCTTACTGAACACAAATGGAGGTTAGGTGAATGAAATCTGTTTCAGACTTTCACGGGTCTATCCGGTTGCCTTTGCGCTGTTCGGCGCTGACGGGGCCTTGAGTCGTGGCGCTGTCCGCACACAGGTGCAGGCGATGGTGCGCCATGGGGTGCACGGCATCACTGTGCTGGGCCTGGCCAGCGAAGTGCACCGGCTGTCGGCAGTGGAACGGCAGTGCCTTATGGAATGGGTTATCGAAGACGCCGCCGGGCAAGTTCCCGTAGCCGTGACCATAGCAGAGCCGAGCGTCGAGGCGCAGGTTGCCTTTGCCGGGCGTGCTAGGGCGGCTGGGGCGGCATGGCTGATCTTGCAACCGCCACCGGTTAAGGCGGTGCCGGAGGCCGCGCTGATCCGCTTTTTCGGCGCGGTAGCAGACAAGGTCGACTTGCCGCTGGCGATACAGAACGCGCCGGAATATTTGGGCGTTGAGCTTTCGACCGCCGGGATTGCCGCATTGAACCGGGCGCATCCCAATGTGTCTATGGTCAAGGTCGAGGCGACGGCCGCAGCGGTCCACCGGCTTTTTACCGAAAGCGAAGGCCGGATGGACATCTTCAACGGTCGAGCCGGGAACGACATGGTGGAATCGCTTCGGGCGGGTGCGGTGGGCTTTGTGCCGGGCGGCGAAAGCTATGATGTCTTGACTGCGATCTTCAACGATCTGACAACCCCGGAAGGCAACCCCGAACGCGGGCAGGCGCGCTATCGCGAGATCCTGCCGCTTCTGGCCTTCCTTATGGAGTCGGTGGATCACTTCCTGCTTTACGGCAAGCATCTGCTGGCGCTGCGTCTGGGAGGAGACCTGGCGAATTTCCTGCCACGTGCGCCATGTGCAGACCCGACGCCGTTTTCGCTTGCCTTCCTGCAGGCCGAAGCGGTGCGGATGGGAAGGCTTTAGAAAATGGCGGGTTGGGATATCGGGGATTTTGGTCGCGTCATCGCGGATGACGGGGCCTACCATGTGCTGGTGGTGGGGGCTGCCAGGGGCATCGGGCGGGCCACGGCAGAATTCCTCGCGGAGTGCGGCGCGACTGTCACGCTGGCCGACCGGGATGGCAATGGGGCGGCTGCGGTGGCCGACAACATCCTGCGCGCCGGGGGACAGGCACTGGCGGTTTCGTTTGATGTGACAGATGCGGGCGAGGTCGCCGACAGGCTTGCTGGTCTGGTCGGCTCGCGCGGGCCGTTCCACGCCATGGTCAACGCCGCCGGAATCACGGGCACCACCAACGTGGCCGGGCACCTGGTGAGCCTGCCGGACTTTGACTGGGTCGTAGCAATCAACCTGCGCGGCGCTTTGGTGCTGATTCAGGCGGTCCTGCCCGCAATGCTGACTGCGGGATTTGGGCGCATCCTTCACATCGCCTCGATTGCCGGAAAAGAGGGTAACGCCGGGATGGCAGCCTATTCGGCCAGCAAGGCGGGCCTGATCGGGCTGGTTAAGTCCATGGCCAAGGATTGCGCCACCAGTGGCGTGACCATAAACGCCCTTGCCCCGGCGGTGATCCAGACCCCGCTTGTCGCCGCCCTGCCCGAGGCGACGTTGAACTACATGACAGCCAAGATCCCGATGGCGCGCTGCGGCACGCTGGAGGAGGCTGCCCGCATGGCGGCCTTTAACATCTCACCCGCCTGCGGGTTCACCACCGGCATTACGTTCGATCTATCCGGCGGACGCGCCACCTATTGAAAGGACTGCACTATGGACGACAACGACTTGCGGTCATCTGGCTGGTTTCGCGGCAGCTACAAGGGCGCCTATGTCCACCGCAGCTGGATGAAGAATCAGGGCTTTCCGCCGCATCTGTTTGACGGCCGACCGGTGATTGGCATCTGCAACGGCTGGTCCGAACTGGCTCCCTGCAATGCGCATTTGCGCGACCTCGCTGATTTCGTGAAACGCGGCGTGTACGAGGCAGGTGGCTTTCCCGTCGAATTTCCTGTGATGTCATTGGGCGAATCCAACATGCGGCCGGCGGCGATGCTGTATCGCAACCTAGCCAGCATGGATGTCGAAGAAACCGTGCGCGCCAACCCGATCGATGGCGTGGTGCTGCTGGTCGGCTGCGACAAGACCACGCCTGCGCTGGTGATGGGGGCGGCAAGCTGCAATCTGCCGACCATCGTCGTATCGGGTGGCCCGATGCTGTCCGGCATGTTCCGGGGCGAAAAGCTGGGGTCCGGCACCGACATGTTCCGTCTGAGCAAAGAGGTGAAGGCCGGCCGGCTGAAGGCCGAGGATTTCCTTGCCTCCGAAGCGGCGATGAGCCGGTCACCCGGCAGCTGCAACACGATGGGCACCGCCTCGACCATGGCCTGCATGATGGAGGCGCTGGGGTTGGCGTTGCCGGGTAATGCGGCCATTCCGGCAGTTGATGCGCGGCGCAGGGTCCTGAGCCAGATGTCAGGTCAGCGCATCGTCGCGATGGTGCGCGAAGACCTGCGAATTCGAAAGATCGTCACTCGCCGGTCTTGTGAGAATGCAATCCGGGTGAACGGCGCGGTCGGTGGATCGACCAATGCGGTGATCCACCTGTTGGCGATTGCGGGCCGTCTGGGTATCGACTTGGGCCTTGATGACTGGGACAGCTTTGGTCGGGGGGTGCCGACGCTGCTGGACCTGATGCCATCGGGCCAATTCCTCATGGAAGATTTCTTTGCCGCCGGTGGCCTGCCGCCGCTTCTGCGCCGGCTGATCGAGGCCGGACTGGTCGATGGTGCGGCGCTGACCGTAAGTGGTCGCACCCTGGCCGAAGCGGTGGCGGGCGAAGAGGTTTTCGAGGATGCGGTGATCCGGGGGTTCGATAACCCCGTCGCGACCGAAGGCGGGATCGCTGTCCTGCGCGGGAACCTTGCCCCTTCGGGCGCGGTGCTGAAACCTTCAGCCGCCAGCCCGCACCTGATGCAACACGAAGGTGCTGCACTGGTCTTCGACTCGATCGAGGACTACCACGCCCGAATCAACGACCCGGCGCTTGAGGTGGACGAGACCTCGGTCATGGTCCTGCGCAATTGCGGCCCAATGGGATATCCCGGAATGCCCGAAGTTGCCAATATGGGCCTGCCGCCCAAGCTGCTGCAACGCGGGATCACTGACATAGTCCGCATCAGTGACGCGCGGATGAGCGGGACGGCCTATGGCACGGTCGTGCTGCACGCCGCACCGGAAGCGGCGATCGGCGGGCCGCTGGCACTGATCCGCACTGGCGACCGGATCCGGCTGGACGTGCCGGGGCGCAGTCTGACGGTGGATCTGAGCGATGCCGAACTTGCGGTACGGCGCAGTCTGTGGACACCGCCCGAGATGGACAGGACCGGCTTCCTTGCCCTCTTTCGCGATCATGTGATGCAGGCTGACATTGGGTGCGACTTCGATTTTCTGCAAGGCGCGCGTGAGGCTGGAATTCCTAGGGTGTTCATTTGATGCAAGTCACCTGTCTGGCCGGGCGCGGTTCGATCCTGGGCGAAGGCCCGCTGTGGGACGCCACACGCGGTTGCCTGTGGTGGATCGATATCGAGGGACGGACGCTGCATCGGCACGATCCGGAAACCAATCTCAACAGCACGCAGGCTCTGCCGGGCCGTCCTGGGTTTGTGGCTTTGCATGCGTCCGGCCAGCTGGTCCTTGGCATCGAACGGGAGATCGTGCTTTTCGATCCGGGTGCCGAGAGGGGTACCAGCCTCGCCGAAGTTGGCGTGGACGGTATCCGGATCAATGACGGGTCCTGCGACCACGCCGGTCGGCTTTGGTTCGGCACCATGGATGACAAGGTGGCCTCGCCCATCGGCGGGCTTTACCGGGTGGGTCCGGACGGGCCCGAGGCGGCGATCAAAGAGGTGATTGCGTCAAACGGCCCGGCATTTTCGACCGACGGGAGGTGGCTGTTCCATTGCGACACGCTTGGCCGCAGGATCCTGCGTTATCCGCTGCGGCCGGAAGGCGATCTGGGGCTGGGTTCCGTCTTCCGGACCTTCTCGCCAGAGGAGGGTTTGCCGGACGGCATGGCCTGCGATAAGGATGGCGGACTGTGGGTCGGCCTATGGGGCGGCAGTTCTGTCGTGCGGCTGGACCGCAGCGGCTCAATCTCAGCCCGGGTGGCGGTTCCTGCAGCCCAGGTGACCGCTTGTGCCTTTGGCGGGCCCGATCTGGACGTTCTGTTCATCACAACCGCAGCCATGGGCCTGGCGACCGATGACCTTGCGGCGGTACCGGAGTCGGGCGGACTGTTCATGTGCCGCCCCGGCCATCGTAGCCGGGTACCAACCCCGATGCGGGACGCGCCACCCACCCAAGGAAGGACCACAGGGACATGACACTTCTGACCCAGAATGTTTGCTATGACAGCCTCAAGAACGCGGTCGTCGTCGTCACCGGAGGCGCATCCGGCATCGGGCGCGGTATTGTGACCGCATTTGCGGCACAAGGTGCGCGGGTTGCGTTTCTTGACCGCGACAGCGCGGGTGCTGCGGTGACGCTGGCCGCCTGTCTGCCCGCCGAGGTTACATTCCTGCCCTGCGATCTGACCGACATCGCGGCGTTGCAGCAAGCGCTGGATATGGTGGCCGCGCGGCTTGGCCCGATCCACGTTCTGGTCAACAATGCCGGAAACGATGACCAGCACAGCACAGCGTCGATCACGCCCGCCTATTTCGACGAACGCATCGCGCTGAACCTGAAACACTACCTCTTTGCAGCCCAAAGCGTGCAGGCCCAGATGGCGGCAGCGGGCGGGGGCAGCATCGTCAACCTAGGCTCCATCGCGTGGAAAATGGCGGATGGGTCGGCCCCGCTGTATGTCACCTGCAAGGCCGCAATAACCGGCCTGACCCGCGCGTTGGCACGCGAGTTCGGGCGGCAGGGCACGCGCGTCAACACGGTGTTGCCTGGGTGGGTAATGACCGAACGGCAGCGCAGCCTTTGGGTCGATGCGGCGGCGGAGGCTCAGATCGACGCTGCCCAGTGCCTGCCCGGGCGTCTGGTCGAAGAAGATATCGCCGCCATGGTCCTGTGGCTGGCATCGGACCAGTCGCGGATGTGCACCGCACAGGAATTCACCGTCGACGGGGGCTGGGTGTGACGATCACAACCCAAAGACAGCCCTGGGGTTCGGACGAAGGGCAGGAGGTGCGGCTGTTATCGCTGATCCGCGACACCGACCTTGGCCCGATGACGATCCGGGTGGCGGAGTATGGCGCGACCTTGCAAGCGGTGCTTCTGCCCGACCGTGATGGTGCGCTGCGGGATGTGGTCCTCGGGCATGACAGCCTTGCTGACTACATCGCCTCGGATGCCTATTTCGGTGCCGTCGTGGGCCGCTTTGCCAACCGGATCAGGCGGGGCGAGGTGACGATTTCCGGCAAGGTTTACCATTTGCCCTGCAACGAAGGCGCGCACCATCTGCATGGGGGCCCGCAAGGGTTTGACCGCCGGTTTTGGGCGGGTGCGGTCGAGGATGGGGCGCTGGTGTTCCGCCGCACCTCGCCCGCCCAAGAGATGGGCTATCCCGGCATCCTGACAGCCGAGGTCCGCTATGAGCTGACCGCCGACGCCCGCCTGCATATCACGATGCGTGCCGAAACAGACGCGCCGACGCTGTGCAATTTAGCCCATCACGGCTACTGGAACCTTGCAGGCGCGGGTTCGGTGCTGGATCATGTCCTGACCAGCCCCGCCGCATTCCTGCTTGCCACGGATGCCGATCTTTTGCCAACGGGCGAGGTGCTGACGGTCGCAGGCACCGGCTGCGATTTCCGTGCCGGGCGACGAGTCGGTCAGGATTTCGACGCCGTTTCCCTGCGCCCGAACGCAGCAAGGACCGTCGGGGTCGGCTATGATCACGCGCTGGTTCTGGGGTTACCTGAGGCGGACGGTCTGCGACTGGCTGCGCGGCTGTTCAGCCCGGAAAGCGGGTTGGGCTTCGATCTGCGCACCGATGCGCCCGCGTTGCAGGTCTATTCCGGCGGCGATCTTGGGGCCTATCTCACGGCCAAGGGCGGAGTGCCTTTCGTTCTGGCCGGGGGCATAGCACTGGAAACCCAAGGCTTTCCCTGCGCCCCTGAATTCGCCCATTTCCCGACGACCATGCTTTTCCCAGGCCAAGCGTTTTTGCACCGTATGGAGTTTGTCTTCTTCTACGGGGCAGGCTGACATTCAGCCCAGCAGGAACGCCGCATCCTGCACACCGTGAAACCCGGCGGGCAGGACAAACGTGGCACCGTCATCGGTGTTGGGCGGGGCCGCCCAGTAGCAGGAGGTTACAGCCATTCCGGTCGCACCGGCCCCGATGAACACTGGGCAGGTAAGGTTCTGCACCAAAATGCGGTCTGATGTGTCAGCTGGCTGTCCGGGTCGATAGCCTCTAGGACAACTGCACCGCAGCGCGCACTCCACAAGGTTCCGTTACGATCAACTACTGCGCCATCGGGAACGCCCGGACGGGCGCGGCCATCATGGAACAGCGTTGCCGGGCCGTCTGGCAGCCCGGTTGCCAGGTCGGTGAGGGTTGCGAATATGCGACCATCATCGCTGTCGCACCAATAGGCAGTGTGGCCATCAGGCGTGAAGGCGATGGAGTTCGGTGTCGTCAGCCCATCGTAAAGCACACAAACGGCCTTGCCCCGCACATGGTAGATGCGCCCGCGCTCCGGCGCGCTGTTGCGCGACATCGACGAAATCCACAGCGCACCGCAGGGATGCACACGCCCGTCATTGGTGAACAGATCGTCCCGCTTGCCGCCGTTCAGCGTCACCCAAGGCGTCAGTCCGCCAGCCACCGTGTCGCGCAACCAAAGCCCGTCGTCCATGGCGATCAGTTGCACGTCACGGTCGGTTTTCGCCAGGACCGACCCATAATCCGGCAGATCATGGCGCTGCGTGGTTCCGGAGGAAAAGGGGTGCTGATAGAGCGCCGCACCCGAGATGCCGAACCACCAAAGCGTGTCGGTAACCGGGTCGTACGAAGGGCCTTCGCCAACTTCGCAGCATGTGGCATCCAGCCTGCGAGCTATGGCTACCAATTGGTATAAGACCCGTCGCTGCGTCGCAGGTGCTGCGGCTCCCACGCCTTGGCCGTGGCATGGATCAGCGCTTCTTCGTCAACCTCGATCCCCAGAACGGGGCCTGTGGTAGGACGTGCCTTCCAGCATGGGCTGAACCGGGAACATGCGGGCGTCGTGAAAGGCGTGGCCGGCGTTGAGGGTCTGATGAGTTTCGGTAGCGCAGAAGATTGCCGTAGCCGCAGCCATGTGCAGGGTCGCGGCGGTTGATACGGCACCCAAGGGATTGTGCGGCATCGCTTCGATGTAGTGGGTTTCAGCCATGGCCAGTACCTTCATCGCCTCGGTAAAGCCACCGATATTGCAAATATCTAGCCGCAGATACTGGATCAGGTCGTGTTCCAGGTACGGTGCGGCCTGCCATTTGGAATTGAACTCCTCACCCGGCTTTGTTGCACAAATCCCATGAGGGATTCATCTTGCGAATCCAGTGTGGTAGCTGGGCTGCATGAGCAAACCCACATCTCCCGCCTACAAGACCAAGAACTGGCCCGCATACAGTGAGCC
>Ga0105047_10012848_pt1 | contig 13440 bp, 10 predicted proteins | sample MAT04_FD_78384 | JGI IMG/M metagenome (GOLD analysis project Ga0105047, IMG submission 78384) | Freshwater microbial communities from Lake Fryxell liftoff mats and glacier meltwater in Antarctica - MAT-04 (megahit assembly) | ecosystem: Environmental > Aquatic > Freshwater > Ice > Liftoff...
TCCTGCCGATTATTTTGCCAGGCATCGCCGGCGGATTTCTGCTGGCTTTTATAAACAGCTTTGACGAAGTCACCATGACGATTTTTGTAACCTCGCCTTCGACAATTACTCTGCCAGTGCGGATGTATATGTATGCCACTGATTCGATTGACCCGTTAATGGCAGCGGTGGCAACTCTGAATATTATCTTTACCGCCATCGTCATGGGGTTGATCGACCGCATTTATGGTATGGAAAAGCTATTGGTGGGCAAGGGGTAGGGATCTCGGTTTCGTGGGTCCGGAAATAGTGTATTGGTTTAATGTCTAACAACCGCTGGAGTTCCCCCGGCTTTTTCGGGGATTGTTACGGACAGTAATGATGAGAAATAAAATATTATGGTTGCGTAAAGAGGAAAAGCCAGGCGAATGGCGGGTTCCGCTTACTCCCGAAGGCGCCTCCGGATTAGTACAAGCTGGCATTGATGTCGTGGTGGAGAAATTTGATCGTTGTATTTTTTCCGATCGGGAATATGAGCAGGCCGGTGCTCGTCTCACGGATGAGTCCTGGCCGCAGGCGCCCAAAGAGGCGATTATTCTGGGCTTGAAGGAACTCAATGAAGACTGTTTCCCCATCGGCCATCGGATGGTTTATTTTTCCCATACCTTCAAGGGCCAGCATGGTGCCAGGAATGTCTTGGAGCGATATGCCAAAGGCGGCGGAGAAATTTACGACCTGGAATTCCTCACCGACGAGCGCGGAGCGCGGGTTGCGGCTTTCGGGTATTGGGCGGGATACGTCGGGGCGTCTCTGGCATTAATGGGCTATTCCCACTTCAAGAATAACCCACTTCCGTTCCCGGCTCTTGAGCATTTCAGAAACAAAGAGGCGCTGATAGGCCACATTCGTGGGCAGTCAAATGACGTCCTGCCAAAAACCATGGTGATGGGCGCTTTGGGACGCTGCGGGCGCGGCGCGATAGATTTACTCAAAGCGGTTTCTGCGGATATCGAAATTACCGCATGGGACAAGCGCGAATACGATTCCAGCGCCAAACCGATTGCCGCGATTATCGAACACGATATTTTTATCAATGCCGTCTATCTGCGCGAGAAAATCCCCCCGATGATCGACCACGGTTTGTTGTCGAAAAACAAGCGGCTGTCTATTATCAGTGATGTAAGTTGCGACCCCAATAGCGATAATAATCCCATTCGCGTATATGATCGTATCACCACGCTTACGTCGCCCTTCATCAAGGTTTCCCGATCCGGCAATGATGTCTTTTTACAGGCCATCGACCATCTGCCGACAATATTGCCAAAGGAATCGTCGGAAGAATTTGGCCGCGACCTCTATCCACATCTTCTGGCATTACTGACGAACGATAGTCTGCCGCCCGTCTGGAAAAATGGGCTTGATTGCTACACAAAAGCCCTGACAGGCTATGATTTGCCATATCGACCGTGGCAATAAATCGCGTTGAGTGCGGTGGCGCGTTGGCTGCGCCGCAATATTCAGCCGCTCATCGATCCTTGTTACCGATTGGTCTCTCGCGTAGTCAATTGAAAGCGCTCAACTTAAAACTGGTGAGAATCGAAAATATCACAATTTAGGCTGCGAGATACTGCCAAATCGAATCTGCAAGACCTTCAGTAACCTATTTAATTTTAAATCAGCCGTAATCTCGACTTAAGCGGCGTCGGATAGAAAAAAAACAGCAGGGCTTAGGGCTGCGGCTTAACGCCCAGGTCGATGCGCCGGCTCTCGCCGTGCTTGAAGACCGAGAAGCGCTCGGGCGCGACGCCGTGCTTGGCGAGCGCGAGCGCCAGATCCTTGGGCGGCTGGTCGAAGGCTTCCTGGGTCAATTCGAAGGTTCCCCAATGAACGCCGAGCGCCTGCCTGGCGTCGAGGTCGCGCACGATGAGCACCGCCTCCTCAGGGTTCACGTGCTGCGGGCGCATGAAGTCGCGTGGCAGGTAGGCGCCGATCGGCAGCGCGAGAAAATCGACCGGGCCGAGGCGTTGCCGCATTTCGGTGAAAAGCGGCGAATACCCGGTGTCGCCGGTGTAGGCGAAGCGCCAGGGCGCTGCTCCGGCCGCCGCGCCAGGCGGCGTCCACTCGACAGCGAAGCCACCCCACAGCGTCGTGTTGGTGTCGAACAGCGTGCGCTTGCTCCAGTGCTGCGCCGGGATCAGGCGGATGGTCAGCGGGCCGTCGTCGCGCTGGTCCCACCAGTCGAGTTCGCCGGCGCCGGCGATCCCCTGCGCGGCGAGCCAGGCGCCGACGCCGAGCGGCACGATCCAGCGCGGTTTGAAGCGCTGGTCGAGGGCGAGCACCGTCGGCAGGTCGAGGTGGTCGTAGTGGTTGTGCGAGATCAGCACGAGGTCGATTGGCGGCAGCTCGGCGACGGTCAGCGGCGGCGGCACCCGGCGTTTCGAAGCCAGCCAGGAAACGGGTCCGGCATAATCGCCAAAGTGCGGATCAATCAGGATGTTACGCCCGCCGACCTGGAGCAGCATTGCGGCGTGGCCGAGCCAGGTAATGACCGGCGCCTGATGGCGCTCGCCGATCAGCGCGTGGTCGACGTCGGCGCGCCATTTTTCGTTGAACGCCGCATAGCCGCCTGCGGGCTCGCTGGCCGGGGCGAAATCGCCGCGCACGTGGCGCACCAGCACCTCGTACCACGGCACCTTGGCCGGCGTCGCCGACGTGCCCGGGTTTACGAACCCGTGTGGCCGGTGATGCGCCTTTTCCGGTTGGTAATAGGCATTACGGCTGACACAGCCGGCAAGCCCGACGAACCCGACGAGCGCTGCGAGCAGCGCCAGTGCCAGGACCCTGCTGCCTGTGATTGCCTCGAACATGAAGCGCCTTTCTGCAATGATGTTGTGGCCACGGGTTTTCGTGCGCGCGACAAGCACAGCGTGCGTCAGAATGCCAAGCCCGTGGTCAGGGCGCAAGGGCTTCGGCCATTGTAGCTGGCCAGCCGGTGACCGCTTGCGCCGCTATCGGCGATGAACCGGGGGAGACCGCCGACGGTCATAGACGACTGCACGCTGGCCGAAGTTCCGGACTGCCTGCGCCGCGGTACCCGCGCCATCGAGTCTGCCATGGTCTATCCCTTGCTCGCCGACATCGTCGTCCTCGTTCATCTCGCCTTCGTCGCCTTCGTCGTGCTCGGCGCCGGGCTGGTCTGGCGCTTTGCGCGCCTCGCCTGGCTGCACCTGGCGGCGGTGACGTGGGCGGTCTTCGTCGAAACCACCGGCCACGTCTGTCCGCTGACGCCGCTCGAAAACAGCCTGCGCCGGGCCAGCGGCGAAGCCGGCTATAGCGGCGGTTTCGTCGAGCACTACCTGTTGCCGCTGCTCTATCCTGAGGACCTGACGCGCGGCCTGCAAGTCGCTCTCGGGCTCGCCATCGTGCTCGTCAATCTTTTCGCCTACGCCCTCATCTGGCGGCGCGCACGGCGCCGGCGCAGCCGGCCTTGAGTGCCCGAGGAACACGCACCGTGGGTCGCGGTTCGCGTGTTCCTCGGGCGAACACGCCGGGCGCTGCCCGCTATACTGCCCGCATGCGTATCGTGCTCGCTTACCGCCGTCTGCACCACCGCCTGGTGCTCGCCCTCATCGCCTGCCTGCTCGGCGCTCCGGCCGCCTTTGGCCGCGACGTGGCGATCGCTGTCTTCGCTTATCAGGGCGAACGCGCGGCGGCCGCTGACTGGTCGCCGGTCATCGACTATCTCAACCGGGCGCTGCCCGAGCATCGCTTCCGGCTTGCCCAGTACGACGCCGACGGGCTGCGACGCGCAGTCGCCGGGCAGCAGGTCGACCTGCTGATTACCAATCCGGGGTATTACGTCGCTATGGAGGCCGAGTTCGGCGTGAGCCGGATCGCCACGCTCGACACGCACGACGCCGACCCGGCGCGCGCCTTGGGTTCGGTGGTCCTGGTCCGCGCCGACCGCGGCGATCTTCGCGAGCTCGCCGATCTTGCCGCAAAACGCGTCGCGGCGGTCGCCGCCGACGCCTTCGGCGGTTATCTGATCGCTGCCCGCGAAATGCTGCGCAAGGGTGTCGACCCCGAGTCGGATTTGCGGGAAACGCGCTTCGTTGGCTTACCAATGAGCAAGGTGATCGACGCCGTGATGAGCGGCGAGGTCGACGCCGGCATCGTCCGCGCCTGCCTGCCCGAACAGATGGCCGCTCAGGGAACGCTGCGCCTCGCCGATTTTCGGGCGCTCGGCGCACAGCCGGGACTGGACTGCGCGCTGTCGACGCCGCTCTATCCGAACTGGCCGATCGCCGTTACGCGGCAGACCGACCCGGTGCTGGCCAAGGCCGTCGCCCTCGCGCTGCTGGCGATGCCGGCCTCGGCCGGCGTCAGCTGGGCGGTGCCCGCCGATTACCAGCCGGTGCACGAGCTCTTCCGCGAGTTGCGCAGCGGCCCCTACGCTTATCTGCGCGAGACCACGCCCGAGGGGCTGGTTCGCCGCTTCTGGCCCTGGCTGTTCGGGGTTTTCGCCATTCTCTTCGCCTCGATCGTCCATACCGTCCGCGTCGAGCAGCAGGTGCACCGGCGTACTGCCGAGCTGCGCGACTCGCTGGCCGCGCGCGAGCGCGCCGAAGCGCGCACGCGCGAAAGCCAGGAGCAGATGGAACACCTGTCGCGTCTGTCGATCCTCGGCGAGTTGTCCGGTACCCTGGCGCACGAACTCAACCAGCCGCTGACGACGATCGGCACCTACGCGCGCAGCGTGCTGCGCCGCCAGGAGAGCGGCAGGCTGTCACCCGAAGCGATCACCGAGGCCTGCGCCGAAATCGCCAACGAAGCCGAGCGCGCGGGCGGCATCGTCAAGCGCATCCGGCACTTTGCGCGCAAGCGCGTCGCCCGGCGCGAGTGTGTCGACCTGGCGGCGATCGCCGACGACGCCCGGCGCCTGGTCGTCGGCATGCTGGCGCGCGCGCCGGCGATCGTCATCGATGATCGCCTCGCCGGCGGCTGCGACGTGCTTGCCGACGGCGCGCAGATCCAGCAGGTCTTTCTCAACCTGCTCAAGAACGCCATTGATGCCGGCCGCGATCTGCCGGCCGAACGGCAAAGCCTGCGCGTGCTCATCGAAGCGGCCGAAAGTCGCGCCGTGGTGCACGTCATCGACTGCGGCAGCGGCCTTTCAGCCGATCAGCTGGCCCGTCTGTTCGAACCCTTCTTTACGACCAAGCCCGACGGCCTCGGCCTTGGCCTGCCGATCTGCAAGACGATCATCGAGGCGCACGGCGGACGGCTGTCGGCGGCAGCCAACGCCGATGGCATCGGCATGCGTTTTTCTTTTTCGCTTCCCCGGACGACTCCCTTTCATGATGATGAACTATCAGCCTGAGCAGTGCGTGGTGCACGTCGTCGACGACGACGCCGGCCTGCGCCGCTCGCTGCGTTTCCTGCTCGATTCGGTCGGCTGGAGCGTTTGCCTGCACGCTTCCGCCGAAGAATTTCTCGACGCCGTCAAGCCTCCCGGCGCGCCGTGCTGCGTGCTGCTCGACATTCGCATGCCATCGATGAGCGGGCTCGAACTGCAGCAGGTGCTGCGCGAGCGCGGCATCCGGCTGCCGATCGTCTTCATGACCGGCCATGCCGATGTCTCGATGGCGGTCCAGGCGATGAAATCGGGCGCCTGCGACTTCATCGAAAAGCCGTTCAAGGATCAGGTCGTTCTCGATGCGGTCGCCGCCGCCATCCGGTGCGGGGCCGAGGCTTTGCTTGACGCCGGACGGCGGCAGCGCGCGCAGGCGGTGCTCGGCGCACTCTCACCGCGCGAACAGGAAGTCGCGCGCCTGGTCGCCCGCGGTCAACCGAACAAGCAGATCGCCGGCGCGCTCGGCATCAGCGAAAAGACCGTACATATTCACCGCCAGCACGTCATGGAGAAGACCGGCGTATCGTCGGCCGCCGAACTCGCGCGCCTGGTGCTGCGCGCCGATCCGGCGGCGCTCGACTGAAGCCGCAGCCGGCCGGGCAGGGCAAGGCAATAGCATTCCACGCCTGAGGCGGCACAGAGATAAGCCACCGCGATGAAGGAATCGCGGGATTTACCCGCTCTTCGTTCTCTGCCTTCCCGCTGTGTCTCTGTGGTGGATTAAGGCTTTAAGTCAGGCGCCTAAGCCCGGCGAATTTTCGCCGGCAGTCCGTTGCGCACCGATGCGCCGGAAATCGCGTCGACCCACGGCGCCTTGTCGGGCCGCGTCGGGTCGACAAGGCCGATGTCGTTGAGGTTGACGCCGGCCGCCAGTCGCTTGTCCTCGGGCTGGCTGGTGCCGCCGATCCGGTGCGCGCGGGCGCCCAGTTCGCGATGGCCGAAACCGTGCTCGACGGCGGCGACGCCCGGCCTGATTCCGGCATGGACCATGACGCGCGCCGTGATGCTGCCGCCCGGTGTGCTCAGCTCGACGCGATCGCCCATCGCCAGTTGCAGGCGACCGGCGTCTTCTGGATGGATCAGCACCGGGTTCTCCGGATGCACGGCGAGCAGGCGCGTGGCGCCGATCGAATAAGGACTTTGCAGCGCCGACTTGTAGCTCACGAGTTGCAGGGGCCACTCACTCGCCGGATAGATCGTGCGCATCGGCGTGCCGTCGGCAAAAGCCGGTTCGCTCCAGCTCGCGCAGCCGCTGTTGCGCTTGCCCGAGAGGCTGTTTTTCGACGTGCCGACGTTCTCGTTCCAGATATGGCACATGGCCTTCATGGCGTTGCGCATCCACTGCGGATTGTCTTCGTCGTAGGCGTCCTTGCCGGACTGAAAGCGACCGCCGCGACTGAGCAGGAATGCGACCTTGGCGACTTCCTCGGGTTTGAGCGTTTTTTCGAGCAGCGGGCGCAGGCGCTCGACGCCCGAGAGGATCATGTCTTCGTCGCTGGCGTCGGCGACCGGCTCCTTGCCGAGCCAGGCGATGTTGGCGCCGCCGCGCAAATACCAGTCTTCGGGCGTGTTGAGCGCGTAGCTATTGCCCTGCGCGTCGCTGATCGCCGCCTCGCCGAAACCCGGAAGCTTCATCGCCTTGGCCAGCGCGATGGCAAAGGTTTCGAGCCCGACCGCCTGCCCGTCGGCGCTTTTCGTCGCCTTCGGCTCGAGCACCGGCCAGCGCGCGCTCATCGCCTTGGTCGGCACGCCGTTCCAGGCGGCAACCCAGCCCCAGCTTTCGTACATCAGCGAATCGGGAACAATGTAATCGGCAAAAGCGTTGCTTTCGTTGATGAAGGGGTCGATCGAGACGATCAGCGGCAGCTTCTTTGGGTCGGCCAGATCTTTGGCGATCTTGTTGCGCAGACCGGCGATGCCGTAGAGCGGGTTCGACGACCAGAGCACCAGTGCCTTGAGGCCGTAAGGATAGCCGGCGAGCCCGCCGGGCAAGAGCTCGGTGGTCAGGCCGGGCGCGTTCGGGAACCACGGCGCGCTCGCCGGGTAAGGCCGGTTGGCGGCCTTGCGGACGGCAAACTCGGCCGTCTTCTCGTAAGCCACGTTGCGCCCGAGCGGCGTTCCGGACGGTTTGGTCATTCCGGCGAAGTGCTCGAGGTTGTAGCGCGGCCCTTCGCCATCGTCCTTGAAGCCGCCGCCGTTGCCGATGAAACCGCCTTTCCAGTTGATGTTGCCGAGCAGCGCGTTGATCGACAGCAGCGCATAGGCGTTGTAGAAACCGCTGCCGCTCATCATGCCGCCGTGGGCGACCACCGACGACTTCTTGCCGTGCGCCGCGAGTTCGCTGGCCAGGCCGGCGAGCGTCTCGGCCGGGATGTCGCAGGCCTGCGCGTAATCGCTCATGGCAAAGCGCATCGCCTCTTCGCGCAGCAGCTGCAGCGACGATTTGACGCGCACCTCCTTGCCGTCGACGGCGATCGCCTGATCGACGAAAAGCTGCGCCGGACCCTTGGCCTGGTCGTGGAAAACGTGCCGGCCAGCGGCGTCGAGGCAGACGAAGGAATCGCTCTCCTTGTAACGCTGCTCCTCGCTCATCGGCACGCCAAGATCGGAGGCGCGCAGCATGCGCCGCTCGCGCGGATGGCCCGGTTCGACGATCACCAGATGCGCGGCGTTGGCGAACGAAGGTTCGCCGTTCTGGCGGGCCAGCGCCGCATTCGGCCAGCTGAGAAAATGCGCGTCGATCGCGTCGTTCTCGAACAGCCAGCGGATGATCGCCATGGCCAGCGCGCCGTCGGCGCCCGGGCGGATCGGCAACCAGCGGCCGCGCTCGGCGGTCGCGCGGTTGTCGGCGTGGGTCAGCACCGGGTCGACGACGACGTAGGACAGCGTGCCGTCGGTGCGCCCCTTGGCAACCAGCGCGCCCTGGCGCTTGAAGGGATTGCCGGCCTGCCCGGGCGCCGTGCCGACGAACAGTATGAACTCGGCGTTGGCAAAATCAGGTTTGCCGTGCGGCATCGCCCGCGTGTCGCCAAAGAGCGCGCCCGATCCCGAACGATAGGAGCCGCCGCAATACGAGCCATGGCCGATGAAGTTGAGCGTGCCGTAGGACTTCTGGAAAAAACGGCGGGCGAAGTTTTCGCGGCCGTCGTTGACGCTCGTCAGAACGGCGACCTGATTGACGCGCGGGCCGAGCGCCGGCTGCGCGGCGTCGATCGGCGTCGTCAGGTCGCGCAAGGCGGCGAGGCCTTCGACCGGGCCTTCGCCGAAGAGATTGCCGCCCTCGACGACTTCGCTGACCAGTTGCTCGAAGGAGATCGGCTCCCAGCGGCCGCCGTTGCGGGGACCGACGCGCTTCATCGGGCTGAGCACACGATACGGCGAGTCGATCTGCTGGGCGATCGCGTTGCCGCGGCCGCAGACCGTCGAGCGGCCGTCGAGGCCTTTGTCGGCGAGCGCCGATATGGCGATGAAGCTCTCGCGCACGCTGGCTTTCATCGGCAGGTGCGGGTCGGTCGACAACGGGCTGTAGGGGTTGCCGGCAACGCGCAGCACCTTGCCGCTCGCTCGTTCGCTGCGCACGCGCACGCCGCACATCGTGGTGCACCCGAGGCAGGTGGTGTAGCTCACCTGCTGCGCCGGATTGACCTCGAGATGGCCCTGCGCGTCGACGCGAAACTCGGGCGCCGGCGCCTCGCCGGCCGTTTTGTGCTTCGCCGCGTCGCGGCCGAGCAGCTTGCCGACCAGTCGACCGGCGGTTTCCGAGTAACCGGCGGCGAACGCGGCGATGCCGCCGAGCGCGAGTACCTGACGACGTCTGCTGATTTTCATGATGCATCTCCTGCGGCGGGGGCCTTTTCATCCCAAGGGATAAGGCTGGTCAGTACGATGTACAGGGTAAGGCAGAGGCCGATCATGCCGACGATGCCGAGCAGGCTGTCCGGGGTCAGCGTCAGCGCGTAGCTGGCGCGGGTCGCGCCGATCTTGGGCAGGCTCTGGCCGCCGATGAAGACGATCCAGCGGATCAGCCAGCTGCCGTGGAGCGCGAGCAGCGCCAGCGCCAGCAGCGCGTCTCCCGGCCGGCGCGCCAGCCACAGGGTGAGCAGCGTCGAGCCGAGCAGCCAGGCAGCGGTGAGCAGCCAGCCCGACGAAGCGCGCATCGCGGCGAGCGCGTCGGCGGCGCCGTCGGCCGCGCCGGAAAGGCCGGAAACAAGCCACGCGGCGAGCAGCAGCAAGCTCGCCCACTGAGTGCGCGCCAGCCAGCGCTTGAGCGTGGCCGCCGCCTGCCGGCTGCCGGCCAGCGTTTCAAAAAAAGCCGTCATGCCGATGCCGCCGGTGAAGGCGCTGACGGCCATGACGAGCGGCAGCAACGGGCTGTCCCACAGCGAACGTGCGCGCACGGCCATCACTTCCATGCCGGTGTAGAGCAGGACCAGAAAGGCGCCGAGGGCGGCGACGATCGCGGCGAGCATGATCGCCGAGCGGTTGTCATGGCCGCCGTAGGCCAGCGTGCGATAGAGCGCCGCGAGACGGCGGTCAGTGCGCCCCAGTTCAGCGAATTGCGGACGCAGACAGAGCCAGGCGAAGAGCGACAGGCCGCCGAGGTAGACGGGAATGAAGAAGGAGCCCCAGGCCATCCACGATCCGGCGTTCGGGTACAGGTAGAAGTTGAGGAAGCGTCCCGGTTGGTGCAGGTCGGCGAGCAGCGCGACCGGTGCCGTCAAGCCGCAGACGAGCGCGGCGAGCAGCGCCCGGCGCGACAGCCCGCGCCACTGTGGATGGCGCCAGACGAGGCCCGGCAGCGACAGGAAGAAAGCCGCGGTCGACACGCCGATCAGGAAGAAGTACTGCACCGCCCACGGCAACCAGCCGGGTTCGCGGGCAAAACCGATGATTTCAACAATCGCGTTCATGCTCATGCTCCTGCGTGGCGCGGACGCCACATCATGTCGGCGGCCGAGTCGCCGTCGACGCGGCCGTCGAGGTGTTCGTCGAGACCGATGTAGAAGACGCGGGGCACCGTGCCGGCTTCGGGCTTGAGCACGCGAACCTGGCCCTCGGCGGCTTTGAGGCGGCGACTGATCTGGCTTTTGGCGTCGTTGAGATCGCCGAAGATACGCGCACCGCCGACGCAGGTCTCGACGCAGGCCGGCAGCAGCCCGGCTTCGACGCGGTGGCTGCAGAAGGTGCATTTGTCGGCCTTGCCGGTGACGTGGTTGATGAAGCGCGCGTCATACGGGCAGGCCTGGACGCAATAGGCGCAGCCGACGCAGCGATCGCCGTCGACGAGGACGACACCGTCCTTGCGTTTGAAGGTCGCGCCGACCGGGCAGACCGGGACGCACGGCGGCTCTTCGCAGTGGTTGCACAGGCGCGGCAGGAGCGAGAGCCCGGTCTTGCCGCCTGCTGTCACCGCGTAGGTCGCGACGACGGTGCGAAAGCTTCCTTCGGGCGATGCGTTCTCGATCGCACAGGCCATCGTGCACGCCTGGCAGCCGATGCAGCGGCGGGTATCGACGAGCATCGACCAGTGCGGGTCGGCGTCGCCGGCGGCCTGGGCGGGAACCGCCAGGCCGGCGGTGACGGCCGGCAGCGCGCCGAGAAAGGCTCGCCGGGAAAGATCGGGGTGGGCGCTCATGCCAGAAACTCCGTAATTGGACGGAGCAAACAATAAGCCCTTGGCGGTTTTGTCGGTATTGGAAGAAACCCGCAGAGCGCTAGGTAAAAATCCCTATCCGGAGCGAAGAGGCCGCCCGCTGCCCCCGTTCACAGCGCCGCGCGGAAGGCGCGGCGCACTTCCGAGGCGCCGATCAGGCTCGGCTCTTTGGTCTGCGCGAACCACGAGGGGTCGCCGCTCAGGAAGTGGGCGTGCAGATCGACGAGCCGGCCGTGACGCTGCGCGAGCCGGGCGATGACGTCATTGTCCCGGCCGTGGTTGGCGCGCGCGACCTTCGCCGCGACGCCGAGAAAGTTGCGCGCACATCGCCGAAGGTCGGGTCGGAGACGGTGCCGAGCAGGACCGGGCGAATCGGCAGGCGACGCAGGGACTGATCGAGCGCGTGCTCGAAGGCGCGGATGGCGGGGCCCTTGTCGGCGGCCAGGCCGCCGATCAGGCCCGTTGCCGCCGATCGCCAGCAGGGCCGGCGCATCGTGCCGCCGGGCGATGCCGCGCGCCTGGCCGGGCAGGCTGGCCACGCTCGCCCCGTGTTTGGCTTGCACCGCTCTCTCCTCATGATTACAACACAGCACGCAGCAGTACGCGCTGTGCCGGTCGCCGTGCGCCGCGGCTCGGCGGGAACGCGACTTGCAGCAGCGAGGCGTGCAGCGCAGATCTGCGGAGTATCGTGATGAAGATGATCGAGGGTGTGACGACCCGGCAGTTTTTCAGCGAGCTATATCAGGAAGCCAACGAAGACGACATCTTCAACGGCGCCGCCGTGCTCGGCTTTTACCTGACGCTGGCGATCTTTCCGGCGATGATCTTCGTCATGGCGGTGATCCCCTACCTGCCGATTGCCCACGTCGACCAGGCGATCATGGACCTCTTGCGGCAGGCGCTGCCGCGCAGCGCCGCCGAGATGTTCGCGACGGTCGTCGACGAGGTCACCGGCGAGCAGCGCGGCGGGCTGCTCTCGCTCGGTTTTGCCGGCGCGCTGTGGGCGACGTCGACCGGCATGTACGCGGTCATGCAGCAGCTCAACATCACTTACGACGTCAATGAGAAACGCAGCTTCATTCGCGCCCGCCTGACCGCGGTCGCGCTCAGCCTGCTCTTTGCCGTGCTCGTGCTCGGCGGTTTTTCGCTGATCGTTCTCGGCGGCCAGATCCAGGACTGGCTCGGCGCGCGCTATGGCATGGGCGACGCGTTGCTGACTTATTTCGTCGGCTTCCGCTGGCTGACGATCGTCTCCGGCTTGCTGCTCGCCTTCGCGCTAATTTACTACCTGGCGCCGTGCGTCAAACAACGCTTCGTCTTCATCACCGTCGGCAGCTGCGTCGGCGTCACGCTGCTCGTCCTCGCGTCGGGCGCTTTTGCCTGGTACGCGCAGAATTTCGGCAATTACAGCGCGACCTACGGCAGCATCGGCGCGGTCATCGTGCTCATGCTCTGGCTGTACATCGCCGGACTGGCGATTCTGATCGGCTCGGAGATCAACGCGCTCATCGAACACCACTCGTCGGAGGGCAAGGAGAAGGGCGAACACGCGCCCGGCGAAGCCGAGCGTGATCCGGCTACCCGCGCACGCGTCGAGCGCGCGGCACCCGAAAGCCACACCGACGGCGAGCAGAACGATGCGCAGATCCGGCCGCAGGACCGGCGGCCGGAGCGCCAGTCATGAAGCGCCGGGCGACCGGCAGGCCGCGCCACTTCGACCCTCGCCATGCTGGAGCGGCGGCGACCACCGTCCACGACAAGCAAGCGGTAGAGATCAACTCGGTGCGCGCTTGCCCCCCTTGCCAACGGCGACACAGTTCGGGAGTGAGCGAGAAAACGTAGCTGGCGGCGATGCACGGCGGCGGTCGTCGCCGCCTTTCGCAGCCTTACTCGGAGTCGAGCAGGAAGCCGGCCAGCGACGCCCACCACGCCGGATCGACGCCATCCGTCCAGTCGTTGTGTCCGGCGGCGGGAACGGTCCATGAACGCTTGTTCGGGCCGAGACTCGCATAGAGGCGTCGCGCGTACTCCGGCGGCACGATGCTGTCGTGCCCGGCAATGACCATTGCCACACGACCGCCGTAACCGACAAGATGGGCAGCGCTGTCGTAGCGGTCGCGCAGCAGCCAGCCGGTCGGCAGCCAGGGATAGTGATGCCGAGCGATGCTGGCAAGCCGGTCCCACGGCGTGATGAGCAGTACGGCCGACGCATGCGTGGACTTGGCGATGGCGGCGGCAACGCCGGCGCCGAGCGACTCGCCGGCAACGATCAGCGGCCCGGGAAACGCGCTGCGTACGAGCGCCAGCGTGGCCGTCGCGTCGGCGACCAGCGCCGCTTCACCGAGCGTGCCCGGACGCGCGCCGTAGCCCGGATATTCAGCGAGCAGCACGCGCA
>Ga0105047_10012852_pt1 | contig 13438 bp, 14 predicted proteins | sample MAT04_FD_78384 | JGI IMG/M metagenome (GOLD analysis project Ga0105047, IMG submission 78384) | Freshwater microbial communities from Lake Fryxell liftoff mats and glacier meltwater in Antarctica - MAT-04 (megahit assembly) | ecosystem: Environmental > Aquatic > Freshwater > Ice > Liftoff...
CGATGGACGCCTTTCCCAGCGGCGACGGGCATCTCGGGCTGGCGCGGCGTTTTCCCATCGGCGTCATCGCGGCGATCACGCCGTTCAATTTCCCGCTGAATCTCGTGGCGCACAAAGTGGCGCCGGCGCTGGCGACGGGGAACACGATGGTGGTGAAACCGGCGACGAAAACGCCGCTCACGGCGCTGCTGCTCGCGGAGGTCCTGCACGAGGCGGGCGTGCCGGCGGGCCAGATGAATTTCGTGACGTGCTCGAATGAGGACGCAGCGCTTTTGGTGACGGATGCGCGGGTGAAAATGGTGACTTTCACCGGCAGCCCCGCGGTGGGCTGGCAACTCAAGGAACGGTGCGGGAAGAAGCGGATCACGCTCGAGCTGGGCGGCAATGCGGGCGTGATCGTGCATGGCGATGCGGATGTGGCCGCGGCGGTGCCGATGATCACGACGGGGGCGTTCGCGTATGCGGGGCAATCCTGCATCAGCGTGCAGCGGGTGGTGGTTCACGAGTCGCGGTACGAGGAGGTGAAGGCCGCGCTGGTCGCGCACATCTCGGCGAAAGTGCTGACGGGCGATCCTTGGGAGCGAACGACGGTGGTGGGGCCGATGATCACGCCGGAGGCGCTCGAGGCTGTGCGGGTGCGGATCGCGGCGGCGGTGGCGGCGGGCGCGCGAGTGGTCTGCGGGGGCGAAGTGCGCGGGCGCTGTCTGGAGGCGACGGTCTTGGAGAATGCCAATGCGAGAATGGCGATCTGCGCGGAGGAGGCATTCGCGCCGGTGCTGACGCTCCACCGCTATGGCGCGTTCGAGGAGGCGCTGGAGTTTGTGAATGCGTCGGACTTCGGCTTGCAGGCCGGTGTTTTCACCCGCGACCTCGGGCTGGCGCTGCGGGCGTACGAGGCGCTGGAGGTGGGCGGGGTGCTGATCAATCAGGTGCCGACTTTCCGCGTGGAGAACATGCCGTACGGGGGAATCAAGGACTCGGGCTTTGGGCGCGAGGGCGTGCGCTACACGATGGAGGAAATGACCGAGCTGAAATCGCTAATCATCAACCGGGCATAGATGAATCTTTTTCCAAACGCAGGGACGCCAAGACGCAAAGGTCGCGGAGAGATTTGCCTCATCGTGTCCGCAACCTCTGCGCCTCTGCGTCTCTGCGTTAAAATCATCGGCATCCTCGGGCTGGCGGGCGGCCTTTCCGCCAGCAAGCCAGAGTCGCCGAAGCTGCCATCCATGCGAGAGGCGGCGACGCCGCGCATCGCCGCGTTCCAACTCCCCGGGCAAAAAAAGACGATTTTCGGCGTCGGCGTGGGCTTTGCAAGAAACGGAGCGGCGGAAGGCGCGACCATCTCCACAGTCCTGCCCAAATCCCCGGCGGCCCGCGCGGGGCTGGCGGTGGGATGCGTCATCACCGAGATCAATGGCGAGTCCACGGTGGGCCATGAGGGCGACGATTGCGCGCGGATGATTCGGGATTCCTTCGGCCCGGTCCGGCTGAAGTATCTCGATCCCGCGCTCAAGGAAAAGGCGCTCACGCTCGACAAGGCGTGGCTCACGCTGCCGGAGTGAGCACACGCCTTGCGCCGCCGGGCGCGGCTGCGTACTTTCGCCGCCATGTCTGAACAAACCATCTGGCGCGGCACCTCGTCGCAGTTGAAAAACTTCTGGCCGTTCGTGTCGTGCCTGCTCGTCCTCCCGATCCCGTGGGCCATCTACCGCTGGCTCGAGGTGAAAACGACGACGTATCAACTCACGACCGAGCGGCTGATCACCGAGCGCGGAATTTTGAACAGGACGACCGACACGCTGGAGCTGTATCGCGTGCGCGATTTGCAGGTCACGCAACCGTTTTGGATCCGGCTCTTCGGGCTCGAAAACATCCACATGATCACCGCGGACACCTCCACGCCCACCGTCATCCTCGACTGCGTGCCAAAGGCGCTCGGGCTGCCGGATCAGTTTCGCAAGCAGGTCGAAGAGGCGCGCATGCGCAAACGCGTGCGCACGGTGGACATCGAAGACGATACGCCCGGCGATGCCGCGCCGGATTTCAACTGACCCCGGAAATGGCGACTCTGTTTTTCGACAAGGACGAAAGCGGCGCGGGCGCGACTCCGACGCGGGATCAAGTGCTAGCGGGCGATACTTGGGATCTCTCGCTGCTCTACCCGGCGCCGCAGGACTGGCAGGCGGCATTTGAGAAAGTGCAGCGCGACTATGCGAACGCCGCGCAGTGGAAGGGCCGCGTCGGCGAGTCCGTGGCGACGCTGCGCGCGGTGCTGGAATTTGAGAAGGAGCTGAGCCTGCTGATCGAGCGACTGGGGCACTACGCGAGCCTGCTCACTTCCGGCGACAGCTCGAACGCGGAGCACCTCGCGCGGGAGGCGCAGTTTGAAAATCTGATGACGCTCATCGGCGAGGCCACGGCATTCATCGCGCCGGAAATCCAGGCGCTGGATGACGCGACCTTCGAGAGCTACCTCGCCGACGAAGCACTCGCGGAATGGCGTGTGGCCTTGCGAAAGCAGCGCCGCTTCAAGCCGCACACGCTCACCGCGAACGAGGAGCGCCTGCTCGCCCTCGGGTCCAGCGCGCTGCGCGGACACGGCGAGACTTTTTCACAACTGACCAACGTGGACATGACCTTTGGCGTGCTCACGGATGAAAAGGGCGTCGAGCGCGAGCTGACGCAGAGCAGCTTTTCGTCGTTTCTCGTGCAACGGGATGGCGACGTGCGACGGCGCGCGTTCAAGCAGTTCTACGCGGAGTTTGACGCGCACAAATTCACCGTCGCCTCCACGCTCGCGAACTCGATCAAGGCCGACGTCTTCAACGCCCGCGCCCGCAACTACCCGAGCGCCCGCGAAGCCGCGCTTTTCTCCGACGACATGCCGGTGAGCGTGTACGACAACCTCATCTCGACCGTCCGCGCGCACCTCCCCGCGCTGCAACGCTACTACGCCCTGCGCCGCCGCCTGCTGAAGCTCGACGAGATCCACCACTACGACACCTACGTGCCGATCGTGGACAAAATCGAAACCGACGTGCCGTGGGACTCGGCCTGCGATCAAGTGCTGGCGGCCCTCGCGCCGCTCGGCGGGGAATACGTCGCAGCGCTCGGCGCCGGCCTGCGCGGGCGCTGGTGCGACCGCTACGAAAACAAAGGAAAGCGCAGCGGCGCGTTCAGTTCGTCGAGTTTCGGCAATCCGCCGTTCATCATGATGAACTACAAGCGCGACGTTTTCTCCGACGTGTACACGCTCGCGCACGAGGCCGGCCACTCCATGCACACCTGGTACGCGCAGCGCACCCAGCGCTATCAGGATTACAACTACCCGATCTTCCTCGCAGAAGTCGCCAGCACCTTCAACGAAGAGCTGCTCACCCATCATCTCCTCGCCGAGACCACCGACCCGCGCATGCGCGCCTACCTCATCAACCGGCAGATCGACGACATCCGCGGGACGATCTACCGCCAGACGATGTTCGCGGAGTTTGAAAAACTCACGCACGCGATGGAGGAAGCCGGCGAGCCGCTCACGCTCGATAGCTTCCGCGCGACCTACCATGGGCTGCTCGACGCCTACTTCGGCGCGGACTTTGCCATCGACACCGAGTTGGAACTGGAGTGCCTGCGCATCCCGCATTTCTACAGCGCCTTCTACGTCTATAAATACGCGACTGGGATCAGCGCGGCGGTCGCACTTTCGCAGCAGGTGCTCGGCGGCGGCGACGTGGAGAGGTATCTCGGTTTCCTCCGCTCCGGCGGTTCGAAGATGCCCCTGCCGACGCTCGCCGATGCCGGCGTGGACATGTCGAGCCCCGAGCCGATCGCCGCCGCGCTGGCCGTCTTCGGGCAGCGCGTGGCGGAGCTGGAAGAACTGCTCGGCTGATGCTGGAAGGTCACGAACGCACACTCCTCGCGGCGCAGGGTTATTCCGAACTGTCGATGCACGACGACGCGGTCGCGGAACTCGATTCCCTGCCGACCGAAACTCTCCGGAACCCCGCCGTCCTCGAGCTGCGCGCCGTGATTCTCATTCAGGCGAAACGCTGGAAGCCGGCACTCGCCACGAGCCGCGAGCTGTGCCGGACGGAGCCGGGAAAGACGAGCGGCTTCATCCACACCGCCTTTTGCCTCCACGAACTCGGCCGCACCGAGGAAGCGCTCGAATGCCTGCTCCAAGGCCCGGAAGCGCTCCACGCCGAGCCGACGTTTCACTACAATCTCGCCTGCTACGAGTGCGCCCTCGGCCACCTCGATCTCGCCCGGCTGCACCTCGACAAAAGCTTCGCGCTCGACAAGAAAATGCGCGACTTCGCGAAGAGCGATCCTGACCTGGCGGCACTGCGGGAGTAGCGCCGCCAGCTTCGGCAGCGTGAACAGTGGCGGCGACGGCGAGTGTTGCTGCGAGTTCCTCTCGGAATACTGCGATGGCCGGCTCTTAGGGCAGCCGATTTTTACACTATCGCTGTTGTGTGCTGAACAGAGCGCGGCGCTGGGCGCGGCTCCTGCCTCTGCGCGCGTTTCGTGGGGGGACGAACGCGAGCAGGAGCCGTGACCAGCGCCGCGCGCAGCGGTTCGCGCAAGTCAGCCGGCGTGCCAGCCGCGCGGTGGGAACGGGGCGGGAGGGGGTTGGCGGTCCGTTGCGCGGCAAGCAGGCAGCGTGACCGCGCAGGATGCGCGCGGTTAAGCGGGGCGCATGCTGCGTGGGCGCGATGCCTGCACGGCGGTGCGTGAGGAAGTAACAATTTGTCTGTCCCTCATCGGCCTCGGCTGGTGCGTTTCGGACTTGGAGGAAAGTCGGGCGACGGACGGCAGTTTGTTTCCTGGATTCACGAAACGGACTTCATCCGCGCGATCGGTTGGCTGATCGAGCACGACGACGTTTCCGGGCCGGTGAACCTCGCCGCGCCACATCCTTTGCCAAATGCCGAGTTCATGCGCGTGCTGCGCGAGGCGTGGGGCATTCGCCTCGGACTTCCCGCCGGGGCGTGGATGCTGGAGATCGGCGCACTTTTCCTGCGCACCGAAACGGAACTCATCCTTAAGAGCCGCCGCGTTGTTCCCGGCCGGCTGTTGCAGCAAGGCTTTCACTTTGAGTTTCCAAGCTGGCCCGATGCGGCGCGCGATCTTTGCGAGCGCTGGCGCAAAGCTGCGCATTGATCCGGCGCTCGTCAGCTATCCGCGACGTTTCGCAGCGAGTGCCACGATCACAATTAGGGCGGCGAGTCCGACAACCCACGGCCACACCGGAGCTTTCCGTTCGGAAGGGACAGCGGGGGTTTGCGCCATCGGCGTGGTTGAGGGCGGCGAAGGCGTTGATGTGATTCTCGGTGTCGCCGGCGCTGGCGACTGCTCGGGTGCGGGCGTCGGTGGCGCAGCCGGTGAAGAAGGCGAGAGAGCCACCGGCCAAAGATTAACCGGATTCATAGGCTGTAGAGCGCTCGGTTGCGGCTTCCCTGCCTTGAGGGCTTCCAGCGTGATCCGGGCGAGATTTCGAATGTCCTCCGGCATCGCCTGGTCAGTGACTAATCTTTCAAGCACCGGGATCGCACGAGCGGCCCCTTGGCCGTAGGCCGCCAACGCTTGCAAAGCATGTCGCTGTGATGGCGACGCTTTGGACGCTAAGGCAACTAAGGTATCCAGCGCGGATTCCGGGCGAAGATGCGCTAAGACTTTGGAGGCAGAGTAAATCGCTTTGCTGTCTGGACTGGGCTGAACAAGCGCCGTCGCCTCGGCAATAAGCTGTGGGGATTGATAGCCTGCCTGTGCCATCGCTTCGATGACAGCGGCTTTAATCTCCGGGACATGCTCAGCTTGAACTCGGGCTAAGAGCAGAGTTTCAATCGCCGGATTCGGAGCGGCGGAGTAAGCGAGAGCGGACGCTGCGGAGATGCGAATGCCAACGTCATTGTCATTGAGTAGGACAACCAAGGTTTGTTGAAGGGATGCCGAGTCCTCACTTGAAAATGTTGGCAGCTTTCCGCTCCCCTGAGCGGACTGCAATCCCATGACAAGGAACACGGCAGCCTGAGCGGCTGTCCTCTTAACCACGGGCGACGGATCGCGGAGGCCAACCGTGTAAAGGCGAAGTAGCTGCCCCGAGTCGTCCAATGACCGCTCGGGCTTGCCAGTGAGGACCTTCACTTTCTCTTCCTGCGTCTTCGCCGCAAACTCCTCAACCGTCATTGCTGAAGCAGCGATTGCCATCGCAGAGACTATTACAGCCAAGATGCAGGGCCGTTTCATGGCAGGGGCAGATTTCGGTGGGAGGTTGATTCATTCACGTCGTACTCTTCATCCGGGAAGAGCGAGCCAAGCCCGTCTCCGGTAGCAAGAGGGTCGTGTTGATAAACGCGCTTGCCGTTGATGTAGATTTCATAGGCAGGAAAGCCGTCGTGACTGCCTTCAATAGAGTAGGTGCCTGCCGTCTTATCGATTGTAATCGTGATTGTGTAACTGATCGCGGGAGCACTGGTAACGAGGGGGTTGGTTGCTTCGCAGCGACACTTCACCGCGAGCTTCTTCGGTCCCAGGTAAATGGTGCTTTCAATCCAAACTTCAGTCTTCGGAGCTGTTGCCCTCGCGATCATCAACGGATCGCCCGGCGTTGTGTCGGCAAGCGCTGCCGCAGTGAGGTTGCCCGTTCCGTCAACGGAGGTATCGGGATCAAACGACTTCGTTTCGCCGATGTCCACGAAAACGGTCGTTGTTGCCTCCGCCATCCGCGTTCGGCCCGTAAGCATTGTCAACGAGTCCATTAGCGTCGAGAGCTTGATCCGCAATGACCTGGAACTTCTGCTGTGTACGATGTGACCCATTCTCATTCCAAGTTGCGCGGTCAGGCGAACCTCCGTGACGATTGTCACCCTTGAACAGGGTTCCATTAAATGGTCGAGCGTCTTCTACATTGTTGTCCGGAATGAAGGTATTGATGGTCACTGTCTCCACTGGCAGGAGGGCAAACAGCGTGCAGCCGTCGATGTCGGGAGGGGTGAGGCCGCTTTTATAGAAGGTCTGGCTGTATTTGAGCATCAGCGTATAGACGGTGTCTTTGGCGAGCATGACGGTAAAGACCTTCCAGGATTTGGCGTAGTCGGCAATGGCCTGGCCCTGGCCGGCTCGCTCGACGAGCTTTTGCTCCGCCCCATTGATCGTGATGGTGAGAGTGCAACCGTCGTCGGAGAGCAGGGCCAGCATGCGCGGGCCATCCGTGAATTTGACGGTGCCGGTGAAGGTTGTCTCATATGGAGTGGCCCCAGCGGCTACTTCGGTGGTGTTGGATTTTCTCAGCGGTTTGGTCCCTTTGGCCTGAGCATCCCGCTCCTTTTCCGCATTCGCCATGCTGGATGCTTTCAGATCCTGCATCACGTCGGCGAGGCTCCCCGTCACCACCATCGGGTCTGCGGGTTGTTGCGCCAGGCTCGAATGGACCAACGCGAAGCTCAAAATAAGACACGTCCAGACTTTCATGGTTTTTTCTTCGGCTTCATTTCTTTCTCGAGGGCGGGAATGAGGCTGCGCACTCCGGCGAGGTCGCCGGCGGAGTTGATGGCCCGGAGCGCGGCCAGGGCGTCGGATTTCTGGCCATGTTCATGAGCGAATGAGGCCAGGCGATAGCGGGCGGCGTCGGCCATGCCCGGGGAGTCGGCGAATTTCATGGCCAGCTCGAAAGCCTTTTTCTTGCGCGGGTAGTCCCGCGGACTCATGAGATTGATGATCGTGAAAGCGACATCGGAGCGGTTGCGGTAGGAGCCTTTGTGGGACGAGGCAAAGGCCACATTCGGCATGAGGTAAAGCTCGGCGAGGACGGTGGAGAGATCGTAGTCCTGAAAGGTATCGGCGGCGCTTTCGGCCACATCCAGGATCAGCAACAGGGCCACGCACCTCGGCTCCCAGTCGCCTGACCGTAAGCGCGGCACCGCGAGGTCGAGAAGGCCGCTGGCCGTGGCATAGAACTGCGGCGGTTCGCCGACGAAGGGGAGCAGTTGATGCCGTCCCCAAACGTGGGCGTCGCGGTAGTCCGGCGCTTCCTGCGGGACCGGCGCGAGCCCCTGCCTTTTTTGTGCGAGGTCCTGAGCGAGCAACTCCGGGCCTTTCAAAACGAGCATGCGATCCGCGGCGAGCGCCCAGCCCGGCTCCAATGGGGGAAGCGGAGACGGACCGGCGGCGGGGGGCAGCGAGAGCGGCCCGCCAGCCTTGCCCTCACCCGATGGCACCGAGCCCGAAGCAACCGGCGGCGACTGCATCCGCCGCGCGGCCTCAATCACATTGGTGGAATCTGCGGGAACGAGCTGCGTGGCTCCCTGAAATGAAAGCGTGAGACCCTGCGCGGTGATGGCGAGGACATCCACCGCACGGCCCGCAGGAAGAGTCACACTGCCCAATGGGCGCTGGTTGACCCCCACCGGAAAGGCCACCGGCTTCACCAAAAGAACCTGCTTCGGCCAGAGGGCGCGGTTTTGGGCAATGGCGACCAGACCCAGCTCTGGAATGGAAACGCTGCGCGGCAGTTTGGCGGTCTGCTCCGCAGGCTCGGGTGTTTTTTTGATCTGCGGCTGAACGACCGAAACCGGCGTGGTCGGGGAAACTGTCTCGATGACGGGAGCCGGCACCGGCTGGGAATCGTTCTCGCTGGATGCAATGGGCCCGGCTTTTTCCAAAGTGGAAGAGCGCCAAAAATACAACCCACCTCCGATAACCAGAACCACCGCAAGGAATGTGACAAACCCTTTCACGCGGCGCTGTTTATTGAGGACGCTGCGCCTGAACAAGACAACTTGTGACGATTTGATGGCCGCGCGTCATCCTGCGGCATTCGCCGGAGCCCGTCCGCATCTCGACAAAAGCTTCGCGCTCGACAAGAAAATGCGCGACTTCGCGAAGAGCGACCCCGACCTCGCTGCCCTGCGGGAGTAGGCGGTCAGCTCAGGGTCAGCTTTCGCTTTTCTCGAGGTTGGCCTTCTTCTCCGCTTCCGAGAGGCGTTTAAAATGGAGCTGGCCGATCCGGCGTCCGTCGGTCTGGGTGATGGTCACTTCGTAGTCCTCGATGCGGACGTGCTCTCCGTGTTTCGGCAGGTGGCCGATGAGATGGGTGACGTAACCGCCGATGGTGCTGACGTCGGCGCTTTCCAGTTCAAGATTTGCGAGGTCTCGCAATTCGTAAAGGCCAAGGCTGCCGAGGACGTTGAACTCGTCCGCATTGACCCGCTTAAACTCGGCGTTCTCGGCGTCGAATTCGTCCTGAATTTCGCCGACGAGTTCCTCGAGGACGTTGTCGAGCGTGACGATGCCGACGGTGCCGCCGAACTCATCGACGACGAGTGCGAGGTGGGCGTGCTTGGCGAGGAAGAAGGTGAGCAATTTTTCCAGCGGCATCATTTCCGGCACGGGAAAGATGTCGCGCCGGATGGTATGCATGTCGGCCTGGGACTCGCGCATGAGCTTGAGCAGGTCTTTGATGTGAACGAGGCCGATGGTGTTATCGAGGTGGCCGTCGCAGAGCGGGAAGCGGGTGTGGCGCGCGTCGAGGGCGCGCTGGAGGTTTTCCTCGAAGGTGTCCTCGGTGTTCAGAAAGACGACCTCGCCGCGCGGGGTAGTGATGTCGCGAACGACGCGGTCGGCCATGTCGAGCGCGTTGATGAGCAGGGATTTTCCGAGCGGGGTCACTTCTTCGGCGCGTTCACTTTCCGCGAGGATGACACGCAATTCCTCCTCACTGTGCGCCAACTCGTGCTCGCTGGCCGGTTTGAGCTGAAAGACATACTTGAGCACGAGGTTGGCGGCGCCGTTCAAAAACCAGATGGCGGGGCGGAAAATGAGGTGAAAGAGGGCCAGGGGCCGAGCGATCCAGAGCGTGGTGGCGACGGATTTACGGATGGCCAGCGACTTCGGCGCGAGTTCACCGAGAACGATGTGGAGAAAAGTGATAACGGAAAACGCCACGGCGACAGAAACCGTGCGGATGAAGGTCTCCGAGGTAATGCCCGCGAGGTAAAAGAACGGCTGGAGCATTTTCGCGAGAAAGGGCTCGCCGGTCCAGCCCAGCGCCAGACTCGCCAGGGTAATGCCGAGCTGTGTCGCAGAGAGATAGGCGTCGAGATGCGCGGTGACATGCCGCGCGAAAGTGGCCTTGGTTTCGCCGCCCTCCTCGAGGGCCTCAAGCTGGCTGGCGCGGACTTTGACGATGGCGAACTCCGACGCGACGAAAAAGCCATTCAGCAAGACCAGAAAAAAGACGATCGCGAGTTGAAAAAGAATCGTGGCCCCCGGCTCCCAGGAGGTGGCCAGCGCATCGGAGGATGCGAGGAGCAATGGAAGAATAGTCATCGGCCCAAAACAAAACGAGCCGCGGGTGGCAAAACCCGCGACTCGAAAAAGGATCGGAAGCTTGTGGCTACCAGCTCGATTTCGTCACGCCGGGGATCATCCCGTTCGAGGCGAGTTCGCGGAAGGTAATACGGGAAAGCTGGAAGCGGCGGATGAAGGCGCGCTTGCGGCCGGTGACCGCGCAGCGCCGGCTGAGGCGGGCCGCGCAGGCATTGCGGGGAAGTTGGGACAGGCCGAGGTAATCGCCCTTCGCCTTCAGTTCCGCGCGCAGGGTGGCATACTTCGCGACAGTCGCGGATTTGCGTTTTTCTCGTTCGAGCCAGCAGGTTTTAGCCATAAGATTTAGGGCGCGGAAAGTAACGGGGCCGGGAGGCTTTGCAAACAGTTTTTTCGGAGTCCTTTCACCTCTGGACCCGGCCTCCGCTGACTCCGGCGGCGAGGGCTTCGACCTCGTCGAGCGCGAGGCGGGCATAGTCGCCGGGGATCGTGTGCGCGAGCGTACTGGCGGCGACGGCAAATTCCACGGCCTTCGCGGGGGCCTCACCGCGCATGAGCGAAAAAATGAGCGCACCGGTGAAGGTGTCGCCGGCGCCGACGCGGTCGACGACGTCAATCTCATGGCGGCGGGAGAAATGCGGGATGCCATCTGCCAAGAGCATCGCGCCCCAGCCGGTGGAGCAGGCAAGTGCGCCGGAGCGCTGCGTGAGGGCGACGGTTTTGAAGCCGAAACGGTCACGAAGCTTCACGGCGGCATCGCCGGGGTCGTCGGTGCAATCTATGCCGAAAACGGTGCGCGCTTCCTCCGCGCTGGTCACGCAGAGATCGACATGCCGCATGAGCGGAATCAACGCCGCGCCCGCTTGCTCGCGGGTCCAAAGCTTGGCGCGGTAGTTGAGGTCGAAACTGACGGTCAGGCCGAGGCGGCGGGCGGCGGCGCAGGCCTCGGCCGTGATTTCCACGGCGATGTTGGAAATCGCGGGAGTGATTCCAGAGAAGTGAAACCATCGCGCTCCGGCGAAGATCGCATCCCAGTCGAAGGCACCCAGCTCCGCTTCGGCGATGGCGCTGTCCGCACGGTCGTAGATGACTTTCCCAGGGCGCTGACTCGCCCCCTGCTCCAGGAAATACACGCCGATCCGCTCGCCGCCGCGGGAGATGTGCGCCGTGCCGACGCCGAGCCCGCGCAGCTCGTCGATCGCGCGCTGGGCGATGTCATTCACCGGCAGCCGGGTCACGAACTCGGCGCTGCCGCCGAGCTGCGCGATCAGCACGGCGACATTCGCCTCAGCCCCGCCAAACGTGATCTCGAAATGCGGAGCCTGGGCAAACCGGAAGCGGCCCGGGGGAGTGAGGCGAAGCATGAGCTCGCCGAAGGTGACGACATCGGCCATGGGCGGAAAATTCGCTACGCCGCGCTCTGCTCCTGCGCCTGCTCCGCCTCCGCGGGTTCGAGCCATTCGCAATACTCCGCGCGGGTCGCGGCACCGATTTCGAGAAGCCGGAACTGGATGCCGTCGAGATACTGGTGGAGCCCGCTTTTGATGATATCGCCGATCCTCGCGTAGGTCAGGTCCGAGCACAGCTTGCCGGCGAGACGTTCCGCCTCATTGGCATAATGCGAGCGGCTGGTGCCGGAGATGGTATGCAGCGCCGTATCGAGCTGCTCTGCGCAAAAGTGGATGCTGCGCGGGAAATCCTCATGCAGCAGGATGAACCCGGCCACACTCCATGGCGTGACCTGGCCGGTGTGGATCTTTCGGTATGCCTCGAACGCGCTGCACGACTTCAGCACTGCCTGCCACTGCACGGTATCCACATTGCCGCCCACCTGCTCCCCGTGCGGGAGCAGGATGTGGTACTTCAGATCGAGCAGGCGCGACGCGCTGTCGGCGCGCTCCAAATACTTGCCGACCTGGAGGAAACTCCAGCCTTCGCCGTGCGAGAGGGTGGCATCGGTCGTGCCGTGAAACTGGTGCGCGTAATCCACGAGATGCCGATAGAAATCGATCGCGCTGCTGGCAAAAATCTGCCGCGCCTCCGCAGAGCTGAGCCAAAGGTAGAGGCTGTTGATGCGCTCCCACATTTCGCTGGAAATAAACTCGCGCACGGTGCGCGCGTTCTCGCGGGCGGACGCCACGCAGCAGCGGATCGAGTTCGGGTTCTCTTTCGCGAAAGTCAGGAACTCGCAGACCGCCTCGGCGTTCGTGACCGCGTAGAGCTTTTGGAAAAGTTTCTGATCTTCGAGCGTGGCGAGGATTGGCTGCCAATCCTCGCCACCCTCCCTGCCGGCGTGGTCGTCGTCGAGCGTGACCTGCAGGTTGACGTCGAGAATGCGCGCGATGTTTTCCGCCCGCTCAATGTAACGGGCGAGCCAGTAGAGGGAGTCAGCGACGCGGGAGAGCATGAAAAAAGAAAGGTGGTGAAAGCGCGGGCGACTGTCTCCTAACAGATTCATCCTGTTCCGCGAAACTCCATTTCGCCGCGTCCGAAATTTTCGAGAAAGCATGGCGATCAAGATTGAGTTTCCGGGAGAGCCCTTCACAACTTCCGACCTCCGCTTTTCCACCTGCCGATGAAATACACCTACGCCGAACTCGCCGGGATGATCGACCACTCCCTGCTCCACCCCACCATGACCGACGCCGATCTTCGTGCCGGTTGCGAACTCGCGATGAAATACGGGGCGGCGAGCGTCTGTGTGAAACCTTACGCGGTGAAAATGGCGGCGGAACTCCTCCACGGCTCGGTCGTTGCCGTCGGTGCTGTCATCGGCTTTCCCCACGGCAATAGCGCCACCGAGGTGAAGCGCTACGAGACCGGGGTGGCCTGCCGTGACGGAGCTACGGAAATCGACATGGTCATCAATGTTGGCAAGGCGCTCGGGGGAGATTTCGCTTTCGTGGAGGCGGACGTGCGCGCGGTTTGCGACGAGGCCCACGGGCACGGCGCGATCGTGAAGGTGATTTTTGAAAACGACTATCTGCCGGGCGATGAAATCAAGATCCGGCTCTGCGAAATCTGCGAACGGGCAGGCGCGGATTTCGTCAAGACCTCGACCGGCTACGGCTTCGTGAAGCAGCCCGGCGGCGGCTACAACTATCAGGGCGCG
>Ga0105047_10012853_pt1 | contig 13437 bp, 11 predicted proteins | sample MAT04_FD_78384 | JGI IMG/M metagenome (GOLD analysis project Ga0105047, IMG submission 78384) | Freshwater microbial communities from Lake Fryxell liftoff mats and glacier meltwater in Antarctica - MAT-04 (megahit assembly) | ecosystem: Environmental > Aquatic > Freshwater > Ice > Liftoff...
GTGGTCAGCATCGAAGAGACTCTTCGTTTCGCGCAGGAGTGGACGATTCGATTGATCGACCCCGTACTCGATCGCGTCATCGAACACACCTACCGGGTCGACGTCCTGGCCACAGAGGTTCTCAACGATGGCTCAGTCGACGGCGGCATCGTGGCCGGGGCCGCAGTAGCCGGGTAGTGGCGGCGGCAGCTGCAATATGCCGAATCCTTGGCCGGATGTGCCGTTGCGGGATCCATGGTTATGGTGAAGGAAGACCGTGATTGACCCCGTGGCATCACGGGGTGGTCGCACCACATCGGCCGAAACGCGGTCGTTGCGGTTCAGCCGGATCCACCGGCATCAGCGAAGGAGCGATGGCGCGATGGCGGACGTCGTGCGTGAGGGGCGCCTTGCGCGATTGGTGGATTCTGATCGATTTAACGGTGTCATCGCCGGCGTCATCGTGGCCAATGCCTTGGTGCTCGGCCTTGAGACTTACCCCGGGGTCATGGCAGAGCATGGCTCGACCCTCGTGCGGGTGAATGGCTTGTTCTACTTGGTATTCCTCAGCGAGTTGGTTCTGCGCTTCGCATCGTATGGCCGACGACCCCAAGACTTCTTTCGTAGTGGCTGGAACGTTTTCGATCTGCTCGTCATCGGATCAGTAGCCATCCCTGCTGTGCGCGAGCAGGCGCAATTGCTGCGACTCCTGCGGTTGGCACGGATCGTTCGGATCATTCGGTTCCTCCCTGACGCACGCATGCTGGTGCGCACCGTCGTCAAGTCCATGCCCTCGGCCTTCAGCATGGTGGTGCTGACCGTCGTGCTGATGTTCGTGTACGGAATGGTGGGATGGTCGATCTTCGGTGCAGCGCTTCCGGAGTCGTGGGGAAACATTGGCCGTTCGATGTTGACGATGTTCGTGCTTCTCACGCTTGAGAACTTCCCGACGTACCTTGCGGAGGCTGAGCAAGTGACGCCCTTCGCGCCGGTCTTCTTCGTGTCGTATGTCCTGCTTGCTGCCTTCATCGTGTTCAACCTGCTGATTGGTATCGTCATCGGTTCGATGGAGAAAGCGCGTGAAGAGGAACGCGATGAGCAGTTAGCGCAGACGGGTCCAGAAACGGTGGACGCAGATGTGCTGGCCCGTATTGCCCTTTTGAGGAACTCGTTGGACCAACTAGAATCCGACCTCACCCGCAGTGGCCGTGCGTAGGCAACTCCGTTCGGCTTGGCGCCGCACGCCCCGCGGGCCTAAGAAGCGGGCACGCCGTGCTCTTGCTACGTTCGGAAGAGACCCATGTGGGCACGTTTTGCAGTTCCGCGACGAAGGAGTGACTGGTGCTTGAGTTGACCACTGGGGTGTGGGTGGGCACGATCGGCCTGATCGTGGGCCTGTTCGTGCTTGACCTGGTCGTCTCAAGCCGTAACCCCCACGCGGTCGGCTTCAAGGAGGCGGTGGCCTGGTCGGTGTTCTACATCAGTGTCGCGCTCGGCTTTGGCGTCTGGATGTACGTGCGCTTCGGCTCAGAATTCGGCGCACAGTATTTCGCGGGATACATCGTCGAAAAGTCGCTGTCCGTCGATAACTTGTTTGTGTTCGTCATCATCATGAGCGCCTTCGCTGTGCCGGCCATGTATCAACATCGTGTCCTGACGTTCGGCATCGCCATGGCGCTCGTGTTGCGAGCGATCTTCATCGCGATCGGCGCGGCTCTGCTGAGTCTGTTCTCTTTCATGTTCGTGGTGTTTGGTTTGATTCTGATCTGGACAGCGGTGAAGCTATTTCAGCATCGTGACGAGGATCCCGATGTCAAAGACAACGGCCTGGTGCGGCTGACGCGACGCCTTGTGCCGGTGACCACCGAGTACGACGGTTCCAAACTTGTGACCCGCTTGGACGGTAAGCGCGCGGTGACCCCGCTCTTCATCGTCCTGGTCGCAATCGGAGGCAGCGACATCTTGTTCGCGTTGGATTCGATTCCGGCCGTCTTCGGCGTCACAGACGAGGCCTTCATCGTTTTCACCGCCAACGCATTTGCGTTGCTCGGGCTCCGGGCCCTGTTCTTCCTGGTGAAGGGGCTTCTGGACCGATTGGTCTATCTGTCCACCGGGCTCGCGATCATCCTGGCGTTTATTGGAACCAAGCTGATCCTGCACTTCGTCCATGGAATCAACTCGAGCGTGCCTGAGATCCCGACGCCTGTGTCACTAGTCGTCATTCTGGGCATTCTGGTGATCACGACGGTTGCCAGCCTGGTCAAGGTGCGGCGCGATCCCACCGCGGTGGCGCACGCAGGGGCCTTGCGCTCTCCTCACGAAGAGCCGTCTGAGCAGGATTGACCGTGCTAGTTGTCGGCGAACGGGACGTTCTGACCGCGGTACTGGAAGCAACCGACGGCGTCCTTGACGGGGTTCTTGCAGGCCTGGTCATAGACGAGCACGCGGCCGATCGTGGCCGCTGAGTACTTGCCGGGTTGGAGTGTTCCACCGAAATTCAGTGATGAGCTGTAGGCGGTGCTGACTTGCCACGCTGCGTCGCGGAACGACTGCGGGGTGAGTTCCTTTGGCGCGCGATCGATCACGGCTTTGAGAAACAGTGCAGCGTCGCAGTACTGCAGACCCGACTTGTAGTTGGTCCGAACTCCCTCGGGTGGGGTTGCCCCGGCCGCGTCGATGATCTGTTTGCACAAAACCTGATTGGGCATTGCGGGATCGGGGAACGGAAGCGATGGATCGTCGCGAATGTCACCGGCGGGCATGAAGCCGAATCCGACCATGCCATCCAAGGTTGAGGCGACGACCGAGCCAGGGTTGTCTTGCAGGAACAGGGGACTGTCGTAACTTGAGATGGCGAACTTGGCTTTTGTTGTCGCGGCTTCTTGCGAGCCCACCAGGATCGGCAGGATGCGCGATCCTCCGATCACCACGATCCGATCGAGACCGCCGGACGCCACTCCATTGAGGGCTGACGTGGAGCCCGCGCCTAAGGAACCCACATTGGACGTGTCGACGAAGTAGGTCGCCGTCTTGCTGACGCCAGCCTGTGTGAGTGCTGGTAGCACCGTGTTCTGGATCTGTCGCCGCGTGACTTCGCTGTCGACGCCGACGATGGCGACGCCCTGCGAGCCCTGAAGCCAGCCGCTGTTGGCGAGCTCGCGCATTTGAGTACGCAGAAATGAGCCGTACTCAGGAAACGTGGGTGACCACAGGAACGGCGCGAACTTCTCGAACTCGGCCTGGTCCTTGGAAAACAGGCCCTGGTCAATCATCAGGGTGCGACGGGCCGTGTAACAAGGGCGCACGTTGTTTTGGAACTGTCCCTCAAAGATGACAGCGAATACCTGATCGTCGCTTGTGAAGGAGTTGCACAATGACTCTGCGTATTCAGGCGAGTCTTGGCTGCCCTCGTAACTCTTGATGTCGGCGATGACCTTGCGTCCGCCGAGTCCACCGTTGGCGTTCACGGCGTTGACGATTGCGTTGATCTGGGCGGTGACCCCTTCTTTGCCGCCGTAGTTGGCTTGCTTGAAACCCAGTTGCTCTTGAACCTTGCCGAGGTCGGTGATGAGAAAGCCGATCGTGATGCTGTCGGCGGTTACGCCGGGGGATGCGTCGTTGTCGACCTGAGCGCCAGAGGCGGCTGCTCCCGATCCGCCGGAGCCAGCGACTCCCGTTGTGTTGCCTGGACTACAGGCGGCGCTCGCGGCTCCCAGGAGGGCGACGACCGCCAGTGCTGATGCCGCGCGCTTGATGGAGCCCCACATGCGGAGCCGACCCCGTGATGATCCTGTGGTCGACCTCATGTCGGTATCCCTTGTTGTGTGGAGGCCGGAACAGATGCTTCAACACTTGTGGAGGACTAGTGGCCGATCAAAGCACAGCGATTTCTCTCGTGGGCCTGTTTCGACAATCGCCCTTGCTGCCAGTCGTGCATGCTGGCGGCGACGCGATCGGAGAGGATCAGGGCGTGATATCTGCCCGTTGCACAGGAGGTATGACGTGACTCGGCTGTTTCCCAGCACGATCGCTGGCAGTCTGCCCAAGCCCGCGTGGTTGGCGGAGACGAACAAGTTGTGGCCCCAGTGGCGCGCCGAGGGCCCTGATCTTGATCAAGCGAAAGTCGATGCCACCGTCCTATGGATCAAACTTCAAGAGGACGCTGGCCTGGATGTCGTGGGTGATGGGGAACAGTCGCGTCAGCACTTCGTGCACGGATTCCTCGAACAAGTGGACGGCATCGACGCCGTCAACAAGGTGACGATGGGGATCCGGAACAACCGCTACGAGGCGCAGGTTCCGCAGGTGGTTGCGCCGCTGACGTTGAAGGGTCGCGTCCACCAGCTGGAGGCGACCACGCTTCGCGCTCACACCGCCCGACGTACGAAGTTCACGCTGCCTGGCCCGATGACCATCGTCGACACTGTGGCCGATCGGCACTACGGCGATCGGGTCGCAATGGCGATGGCCTTTGCGGATCTGTTGAATGCAGAGGCGCGTGGCCTGGAGGCCGATGGCATCGACGTCATCCAATTCGATGAACCTGCCTTCAACGTCTACACCCGCGAGGCCGCTGAGTGGGGGATCGAGGCACTTGAGCGGGCCTCTCGCGGTCTGACCTGCACGACTGCGGTGCATGTTTGCTACGGCTACGGCATTGAGGCGAATACGGTTTGGAAGCAGACGCTTGGGCAAGAGTGGCGGCAGTACGAGAAAGTCTTTCCAGCGATCAGTGCGAGCTCCATCGATCAGGTGAGCCTCGAGTGCTTCCACTCCCACGTTCCGCCCGATCTGATGTCGTTGCTCGTGGGCAAGGACGTCATGGTGGGTGTGATTGATGTCGGCAGTGACGAAATCGAAACCCCGGAGCAAGTGGCTCAGACGATCGACATGGCCTCGCGTTACGTTCCCGCCGATCGCATCATCGCGTCAACCAACTGCGGACTCGCTCCGGCTCGACGCGATGTGGCTCAAGCGAAACTTGTGGCACTGGCTTCCGGCGCAGCCCTGGCCCGCGGCGCAACCTCCTGAGCCCGGCGCGGCTGAGGGCAAGACTCGCTTCAGGAAATCTGGTTTTGGTTGAACTCTGGGCCTACGCGAGCGAGTGCATCAATCGCCGACGGTGCGCTACGAGATGTTCTCGATTCAACTCGTCTGAATGCGCATCTGAGGCTGCGGTGATCGCTAGGGTCCGGGTAGACCATTTCTGAGTGCAGGGGGCTGTCGTGAGTGATCCGCAAACACCGAGCACGGTTCCGGCGGGCTGGTACCCGGACGGTTCGGGCCAATCGCGTTATTGGGACGGCTCGGCGTGGACCGAAAACTTCCAGCCGCCCGCACCGCCTGCGGCGCCACCTGCCGGTGCGCCCACGGCCGGTGCGCCCTATCCGCAGGCCATGAAGAATGCGCTCGGCACGACCGGACTAGTGCTGGGCATCATCGGCTGCGCCGTCGGCGTGATTCCGTTCCTCTTTTTCATCTCGGGCACTCTTGGCTTAATCGGATTGATCCTGGGTCTGGTGGGCTGGGGGCGAACGCGCAAGGGCACTGCGTCCAACGGGAAAGTGGCGGTCGCCGGTGTGATCCTCAGCCTCATCGCGATCATCTTGGGAATCGTGGGCATCGTGATCACCGTCACCGCGACGAAGACGGTGGTCGATTCGCTCAGTGGCCTTGCGAGCAAGCCGGGCATCAGCGCCTCGTGTGCTGGAACCACGTATGCCGATCAGCAGACGACAGACGTGTGCGCGGCTTCGGATGGCTCGGTCACCCTGTTTGGAGTAAAGGTCAGCGCTGCACCCTTGGCCCGCACCACCGATTCCTCGGGCACCGCCGAGATCTGTTCGAACGTCACGATCGCTAACGCTGGCACCGACTCGGCCACATTCAACGAGTTCAACTTCAAGCTGCAGATCCCCTCAGGAGAAGTGCAGTCCTTCGCCTTCAGTTCGCAGAGCACGCTGGGATCAGGAGATCTCATCGCTGGCGGCACCAAGTCGGGTTCAGTGTGCTTCCCGGATCAGCCCAACGGGAGTGGCCAGCAAGTGCTGATCTACAAGCCGAATCCTTTCGATTCATCGCGTGGCATCTGGATCGGTTCCCTCTAGGGAAGCCTCTGAGTCTGGGGTGTCACTGCCCAGAATCTGCGCGACATAGAGGGCAGCTGTCTGCCACAGTTCTTCCATGGCATCTGCCTCTGACGACCGCGACAGCACCAGCGAATCGGCGTGGCTGGCCGACAATCAAGCATGGTGGGACGAACGTGCTCCCGCACATGCGGCGTCGGACGAGTACGGCTCGGCGCGGTTCGCTCAAGACCCGAGCTTTATCAGCGACGTCGTCCGGTTTGATCTTCCGCTCCTGGGCGATGTGACGGGCCTGCGCGGGGTGCATCTGCAATGCCACATCGGCACCGACACGGTGTCGCTTGCGCGCCTTGGCGCGCACATGAGCGGGCTTGACTTCTCGGGGGCCTCGATTGCCGAAGCCCGACGAATTGCCGAGCAAGCGCACGCAGACGTCGACTTCGTGCAAGCCGCGGTCTATGACGCACCTGCCGCCCTAGGCCATGAGTCGTTCGACCTGGTCTTCACCGGCATTGGTGCCTTGTGTTGGTTGCCCGATATTGGTCGGTGGGCCGATGTGGTCGCCTCGTTGCTCAAGCCGGGCGGCCGGCTCTTTATCCGTGAGGGGCATCCGATGATGTGGGCCATCGATGAGCGCATCGAAAATCAACTGGTGGTCGGGTATCCCTATTTCGAGGACCACGCTCCGCTGACAGAAGAAGGAGACGGAACCTACGTCGTCACCGATACCGAATTTGAGCTCCGCATGGTTCATTCCTGGAACCGTGGTTTCGGCGAGATTGTGTCGGCACTCCTCAAGCGCGGCTTCACCCTCACCGGCTTGGTCGAACATGACAGCGTGCCGTGGGAGGCGCTGCCCGGGCAGATGAGCAAGCAGACCAATGGTGAGTGGATGCTCAAGGAGCGACGCGAGCGGCTGCCGATGAGTTACACGTTGCAGGCTGTCCGCAGTTGAACGTCGATCAATTCGCATCGCGCCTTCGGGCGTGCGCCATCACCTGCTCGGCGAAGGCGCTCGACAGACCCAACGCCTTTTCGCGGTACTCGTCGGCGTACGTCGCGGTGAGCTCGCGCATCTGCTCGATGTCGACGCCAGCGGCGTCCATCTCCTGGCGGTAGGTACCCAGCCATGCGTAGACGACTGCTGGATTGGCCTCGATGTGAAACTGGATGCCCCACGCATGCTCACCTACGCGGAAGGCCTCGATGATGTCTCCTGAGCGCCCAAAGATGGTGGAGTTGTTCGGCTGGGTGAACGTGTCGTAGTGGTACTGGAACGCGTGGAATTGCGACCCCAGGCCGGCGAACAGTGGATCGTTGATCGCATCAACTTCCATGTCGACCGTGCACCAACCGATGGCTTCCTGGGGGGCGCGCCTGAACTCTCCGCCGGCGGCGGCGGCCAGAATCTGCGCACCAAAACAGACGCCGAGCACGGGGATTTCTCGCTCGAGTGCTTGCTCCAACAGGCGGCGTTCGTTCTGCATCCAGAGGTGATCAGTCTCGTCGCTCACACTGGCCAGCGCACCCATTGAGAGGATGCCGTCGTACTCGTCGACGGAGGCAGGTGGCTCCGCGCTGACGAACGTGCACCACGGGTCAATGTGCAAACGGGCCTTGGCCAACGGTCCGGCCAGATCGTTCATCGAGTCGTCGAGGTCGTGCTGAATGACGAGCAGTCGGGGACCCATCACGAACTGCTACTCACGGCGACCTTCGGCGTCATACGCCAAGCATCACCCATCCACGTGGGCGCAGCAGCAGGGGCGCCCGGAATAGTCCGGACGACCCTGCTGGTCAATCGATTCCGAGCGGTCCGATCAGCACCGGGACGGCCGAACTCCGAACCTGTGCGTGGCATGTGCTCCCCGCACGGGAGGTTGGTTGGAGGACATGGATCAAGTCTGCTTCCGGACGGACTCAGGCGGTCGACTTCTCGGTCTTACCTTCGTCTTCCTCGCGGCGAATTCGGGCCATCGCGATGAGCGAGAGCGCAACGAAGCCGGCTCCGACCAGCGTGGCCTTGGCCACCGAATCAGAGAAGGCTTCCTTGGCCGCCTGCTGAGTCTGAGCATCGAACAACGCATCGATGCGATTGGGAGCAGCGACGTCGGGGCTGTTGATCGATGCTCCGCTGGTGGCCGTGATGGCATCGCGCACCGCCGGTGCGTCGTCCACGCGGCCTTGCAACTCGGCGCCCAGGGAGCCCCATAGCACGGCACCAAGAACCGCGACACCCATCGCGATCCCGATCTGGCGGCTGGTGCTTTGGGTGCCCGAGGCCTGTCCGCTCTGGGCCACCGGCACGTCGGCCAACACGAGGTTGAGCAACTGAGCGTTCGTCAACCCAACACCCAGACCGAACAGCAACAGCCACGGGATGAAGCCGAGGCCCGAGGCATCGGCCGAGTAGTGGAAGGCGATGCCGATGAGTGCAATGACCTGCAGGACCAGGCCGAAACGCACGACGGTGGCTGCTCCTCGCCACGTGACGAATCGCGCCGAACCGATTGCGCCGGTCAGTCCACCCACGGTGATGGCCGCGATCGTTGCCCCGGCCTGCAGAGCGTTGTAGCCGAGCACGTTCTGAAGGAACAACGGAAGCGTGAGGATCATGCCGAACTCGCCGAACATAATCACCAGTCCGGTCAACGTGCCGGCGGCGAACGAGGGGATCTTGAAAAGTGTGAGGTCAAGCACCACCGGTTCGCCGCGGTCGCTCCGGCGTGATTCGAGACGCAGAAAGAGCAAAGTCGCGGCGATGCCGACGACGGCCGCCACGACGACGGGGGATAGCGCGGTGAACGGCCAAGTGACCGGGCCGAGATCGATCTCGCCGCGGGGCCGCCACCAGCCGAACTCGGAGCCCTGAATGATGGCAAACACCACCGAACCCACGGCAATCGCCGAAAGCAGTGCGCCGACAAGGTCGTAACGCACCTTGGTGGTGGAGCGTGCGCGACGGTCGGAAGTCAGAAGCACTCCCGTGATGGCGACGATCGCGATCGGCACGTTGATTCCGAAGGCCCAGCGCCAACTGAACTGCTCGATGACGAAACCGCCAAGCAAGGGCCCGAGCGCGGCCACCACTCCGATGACCACGCCCCACACCGCGAACGCAGCACCGCGGTCCTTGCCAACGAAGCGTTCGTTCACCATTGACAGCGTGGCGGGCACCAGCATCGCGCCGCCCACTCCTTGCAGAGCACGACCGACGATCAGTACCGACGAGGAATCAGCGGTGGCCACGATCAGGCTTGCAAAGACGAAGGTCAAAACGCCGGTGATGAACAGGCGCCGGTAGCCAACCTGGTCGCCGGCGCGGCCCATGGTGATGAGCAACGAGGCAAAGACCAGCGAGTACATCGCGTTGAACCACTGCACGTCCGCAGGTCGAGCGCCGATGTCAGAGGCGATCTGCGGCACCGCAACATTCAGGACGGTGGCATCGATCATGACCAACGTCATGGCCACGCTCAGGAATCCGAGCATCCACCAGCGACGCTTGTCGCTCGTGTGCGCAGTCGGCGATCCGTGGGCTTCTGGGGTGGCCGTCTGGTCATCGCTTACAGGGGTGGTCACGGGACGCAGTCTGGCACTCCCCTTGCAGGAGGCGGCGGAGGAGATGGTGTGGGGCGTTGTCGGCGGTGCCGGAGCCAACTAGAGGGACGCCACCTAGGTGGTGCTCGCCCTCAGAGCGCGGTCGGACGGGCATGATCGTTTCGTGAGTACGCCGTCTCAGGACCCCCAGAGCCGGCCTGACGCGATCGTGGTCGAAGGACTATGCGTCGACCGCGGCGGGCATCGTGTCGTTGACAACGTGTCTTTCACCTTGCGTACCGGCGAGGTCACGGGACTGCTTGGACCCAGCGGTGGTGGAAAGTCGACGGTGATGCGCTCGCTCGTCGGCGTGCAGGTGGTGGCGGCGGGTTCGGTGACCCTGCTCGGGCGCGCGGCCGGGGATCGCGAGCTTCGCCCGCACGTCGCGTACGTCACCCAATCGCCATCGGTCTACGACGACCTGACTGTGGCCGAAAATGTCGCGTACTTCGCGAAGGTGCTGGGCGCTCCTACCTCGCGAGTGGCGACGGTGATCGAGCGAGTCGATTTGAGCACCCACACCAAGAGCTTGGTCGGGAGGCTTTCGGGTGGCCAACGCTCGCGGGTCTCGTTGGCCACAGCTTTGCTGGCCGAGCCCGAAGTGCTGGTGCTCGACGAACCGACGGTGGGGCTCGATCCGGTCCTGCGCCGAGACCTCTGGCAGATGTTTGGCCGACTGGCCACTGAAGGCGCTTGCGTCCTGGTCTCGAGCCATGTGATGGACGAGGCGTCGCGATGCGATCGATTGCTGCTGATGCGTGAGGGCCGCCTCATGGCTGACACAACTCCGAGCGGTCTGCTCGCGAGCACCGGGCAGGATTCGATGGATGCCGCTTTCCTGGCCCTCGTCGAGGGTGATGCGTCATGAGCACCACTCGCACGCTGGCGACGACGAATCGTGTGCTGCGTCAACTGCGCCACGACCCGCGAACCCTTGGGCTGCTCCTTGTGGTGCCTGTTGTGTTGATGGCGATTTTGGCGTGGATCTTGAGCGATCAGCAGTTCGATCGGTGGGGCGCGCCACTGCTGGGCATCTTTCCCCTCATCGTGATGTTTCTGGTCACCTCGGTTGCCACGCTTCGCGAACGCTCGAGCGGAACGCTGGAGCGGTTGCTCACGATGCCGCTGGCGAAATCGGATTTCGTCTTGGGATATGCGGTCGCGTTTGGGGCGTTGGCGATCGTCCAAGGCCTCGTCGTGTCTGGCGTGTGCTTCGGGTTACTCGGACTCGACGTGGTGGGCTCACCGTGGTTGGTCGTGCTCGTCGCTGTGGCCGACGGCTTGCTGGGCACAGCGCTTGGACTGTTCGTCAGCGCATTCGCAGCAACCGAGTTTCAAGCCGTCCAGTTCATGCCGGCGCTGTTGCTGCCGCAGTTGCTTCTCTGTGGCTTGATCGTGCCGCGCGATCAGATGCCGACAGTGGCCCAATGGATCTCGAACGTCATTCCGTTGTCGTATGCGATCGATGCGACGCAGCGCGTCACCACGGAAGCCTCGGTGACGGTTGAGTTCTGGGGCGACCTGCTCGTAGTGGCTGGTTTCGCGGTGGTTCTGCTCGCGTTGGGTGCGGCCACACTGCGTCGGCGAACACCGTAAACATGCCCGGCCCGTCGAATCTGCTGACGGGAGGAACTGGCAACCGGTAAACAGTCACCCGGCGGGCAGATCCGTCAACGGGTGAGGTCGGGAGCGCTTGATGAGCAGTGATGGCCAAAAGTCGGGCACGAATCTGGTCGCGGACCAGATTCCGGACAAGGCACCGTGGGTGCTGGTCGCGCTGATTCTGGGGGCGGCCGTTGCGAACCTGAACCTGGCGGTGGCCAATGTCGCCCTGCCATCGATCGGTGTCGCCTTCGACTCATCACAGACCCAGTTGAACCTGATCGCCGTCGGGTACTCACTCGGCTTGGCGGCGTCCGTGCTTTACCTGGGGGCGGTGGGTGACAGGTACGGCCGCAAACGCCTGCTCGTGCTGGGTGTTGGGTTGTCGATTCCGGCATGCCTGCTCGCGGCGTTTGCGCCGAGTGCCGAGGTGTTGATCGTGGCGCGCATCTTCGGCGGCGTCTCCGCCGGCATGGCCTACCCGACGACGCTCGCCCTCATCACAGCCCTCTGGGGAGGTGCGAGCCGCACCAAGACGATCGCCCTGTGGTCGGCGGTTGGTGGTGCCGTCACTGCGCTTGGCTCCTTGGCGTCGGGACTCGTGCTGGAGTATTTCTGGTGGGGTTCGGTATTCCTCTTAACGCTGCCGCTAGCTGTCGTTGCCGCGCTCCTGGCAGTGCTCTTCGTTCCCTCACACGTTAATGAAAGCACCGAACCGATCGACAACCTGGGCGGCATGCTCTCGGTCGTGCTGGTCGGTTCGCTGGTCCTGGCGATCAACTTCGCTGGGGTTCCCAACGCCCGCGCGCTGGTGCTCGGGCTCGCGGCCATCGCTCTGGCGACAGGGGTGGCCTTCATCCTGAGGCAGCGCCGAGCAGCCAATCCGCTCTATGACCTAAAGATCGCAGCGCGCACCACATTCTGGGTAGCTGCCCTGGCCGGGATCATCGTCTTCGGCTCGCTGATGGGCGCGATGTATATAGGCCAACAGTTCCTGCAGAACGTCCTGGGCTACGACACCTTGACCGCCGGTCTGGCAATCATTCCCGCCGCAGTGATGCTCGTAGTGGTGGCGCCGCGTTCGGCCAAACTTGTCGAGAGTCATGGTTCCCGCTTCACGCTGCTGCTCGGCTACGTCTTTGTTCTGCTCGGATTCCTCACGATGCTGCTGCTGTGGAAGCAAGGCAGTGATCTCTGGCAGGTGGGCCTTGCGTATGCGCTGGTGGGGACCGGCGTCGGATTCGCTGGAACCCCTGCGTCGCACTCACTCACGGGTGCGGTTCCTGTGCGGCGGGTCGGTATGGCTTCGGGCACCGCCGACCTCCAGCGCGATCTCGGAGGGGCAATCCTGCAATCGGCCTTTGGTGTTTTGCTGGCCGCCGGCTACGCCGCGTCCGTCAGATCGATTGTTGCGGCCTCCCCTAACGCCGACCAAGTGAGCGCGAGCGTCCAGTTGCAGTTGACGAAGTCGTTCGCAGGTGCAGACGCCGTTGCGACGCAGTACCCGCAATACGCTTCAGCCATCACGCAGGCCGCAAAGGAGTCGTTCCTTCAAGGTGATCAGTGGGCCTACACCGTTGGCATCGTGGCCGTGATGCTCGGAGGGCTCTTGGTGTTCACGAAGTTCCCGAAGAAGGAGGCGGAGACCTTGATGGTGCAGAGTTTCATGGATGAGGATTCAGCCACGGAGTCAGCTTCGTCGTGATCTGGTCCGCGGTGCTGGCTTTCGTTCTACCCTCTTCGCATGTGCCGAAGCATCAAAACCTTTCGCCCGCCGTACACCAACGCGACGGTGGACCTGCTAGCGCACCTCGAGGTCAAGGGTCACACGTCGTCAAGCTGACGTCGATTGCCTGAAGCGCTACGCCTCTGGTGGTGCGTCAAAGGCAATCACCATGAACATGCCACCGACCGGATCGACGATTCCGGCGAATCGGCCAGGCCCCATCTTCATGGGTTCGAACAGGGTGGATCCACCTATGGCGTTGGCCATCGCCAGCGTGGCATCGCAGTCGTCCACCGCGAAATAGGTGAACCACATGCTGGGCATCCCCGGAGGAGCCATCGCTGGCAGCGGCATCGCACCGCCATTGCTCTTGTCGTCACCGGTTTTGGCGTCGAGGTTGGTGACCCAGTAGTCGACGGTCGCATCGTTGAGTTCCCAACGCCA
>Ga0105047_10012854_pt1 | contig 13437 bp, 18 predicted proteins | sample MAT04_FD_78384 | JGI IMG/M metagenome (GOLD analysis project Ga0105047, IMG submission 78384) | Freshwater microbial communities from Lake Fryxell liftoff mats and glacier meltwater in Antarctica - MAT-04 (megahit assembly) | ecosystem: Environmental > Aquatic > Freshwater > Ice > Liftoff...
CGCTGGCAGGTGATGCGCAGTTCGTCGATCCACATACGGTTGTACTGGCCAACGGGGCGCCGCTTGCTGCAGAAAAAATTATCCTCTGTGTGGGCGGCCATGCCCGGCGGATGTCGATGCCCGGCAGCGAATACGTGCTGACTCACAGCGACGTCTGGCGCATGCGCCAACTGCCTAAGTCGGTAGCCATCATTGGCGGTGCGGCGACTGGCTGCCAGCTCGCCTCCATTTTCGCTGCATTCGGCGTGGATGTGACCCTGTTGGAGATGGCCCCGCGGATCCTTGCCGCCGAGGACCCAGTGGTTTCCGACGCCATGCTGCAGGCATTTCGGGGGCACGGCATCGTCGTACACATGGGGATCGGGGGCGTGCAGCAGGTACAACGCGGCGACGCCGGCCTGCAACTGGCCTTTGTCACCGACAATACGCCCGCCACACTGGATGTCGAGTGTGTGATTGGGGCAGTCGGTTGGGTGTGCAACACGGCGAAGCTAAACCTGGATGCTGCGGGCGTGCGTGTCGAACGCGGCTATATTTGGGTAGACGACACGCTGCGCACCTCTGTCCCCCACATCTATGCTGCCGGGGATAGCAACGGGCGGATGATGTTGGTGCAAAGTGCAGGCTATGAAGCGCGCATTGCCGCAGAGAACGCCGTGCTCGATGGGGAACAACGGTATCAAACCACCGTGGTACCCCACGGCAGCTTTACCGACCCTGAGTATGCCAGTGTCGGGCTGACCGAGGAGGCAGCCTTGGCTGCGTACGAATGCGCCGTGGCGGTGGTACCCTACGCAGATTTGGATCGCGCTGTGATCGATGGCTGCACCGATGGCTTTTGCAAGTTGATCGTTGATATGGGCACGCGGCGTCTCTTGGGCGCGCACGTGGTGGGTGAGGACGCGGTCGAGATCGTCCATGTTGTGGCTGCAGGCATGGCTGCGAATATGGGCGTGGAGCAACTGGCCGAATTGGAGATTGCCTATCCGACATTGACAGCGGTGCTGGGGTTGGCAGCACGCAAGATTGTGCGCGACCTGGGCTTGACCGAAGTGGCGCCGCATTGGCGAGCGTTGGGGCAGTTGCACCCGGCAGAGTGGGAACAGCGAGCGGGGTGAGTGCAGGCTTCGCCCTTCACTCTACGACCCGCACGCTCGGGATATACAACTCATGTGCCAGCCCGCGCTGGTGTGGACGCACCCAGATCAGCCGGTTGCCGGGCAATTTGCGCAGATGGCCACGAACATCATAGCGATGGCCATGCTGCATGCCGGTGGACTCGCCGTCGTCCTTATGCCGGTAGGCCGGCGCCACGACCACGGTGTAGTAGGCCAGCAGCGGCGGCTTGCCGTCCTTGGCGCGCCGTTTCTGCACCTTATTCGGCGCCTCCTGACGCTCCAGGGTCAGGTTGATACAGTTCAGATAGGCCACGCACGCCACGCACAGGTTGCGCAGGGCGCGCTTGTTGTCGGCAAATGTGCGGTCGCTGTTGGGCAGCCAGCCCAGGTTGTCGCCGTGCCAGTGTACGCGGTTGAGGGCGGTGCTGGCGAAAAAGGCCACGGCCTGGTTGTGAAGAACGCCGTCAATGTCGTCCTGCGCCAACAGCAGCGCCACCAGAGCGTCGCCATCGGCTGGCGTCCAGCCATGTACGGACTGGCCATGCTCGTGCCACAGGCGATCAATCATCTGCAAGTGGGCCGGATCGCTCTGGTAGGCATGCTCTATCGAGAAGAACTCGTGTTCGGGCAGCGGGCGGTCGAATTGTAGGATGACCTGCGGAAAGGGCAGGCGATATTCCACAGTTTCATCGAAGCGTTCGAGCGCAGGGCGCAGCGCCAGTGCCTGATCGGCGGAGAAGACAATGGTCTGTGCGTGGACGGCGATCAGGGCCGCGATTTCAAAGTCGCGGAACGTGTCGACGGTCGTCTTGGCGACGGTGGCGCAGATATCGGTGATGAAGGGCTGGTAGATTTGCATAGGCGTGACCTTGGGCCGTGTCGGATGGAACATGTGCCGGCGCTGCTGGTGCGACGGGTAAGGGTATTGTCGATCACGCGGGGTTCGGCGTCAAGATGAGGAAAGGCCATCAAGCCAATGACAGCACAACGGGAGGATTCTATCGACACAAAGAATGAGGAACAATTTGAAAGGAGTGCCGCCGCCATTCAACAGAGCCTCAAGGCGCGTGCAGATGCGAAACGTAGCTTAGCTGCGCGGCTGGCTGACCGTATGACAGCCGGCTTTGGCAGCGTGCTGTTCTTGGCGGTCAATGCCGTGTGGTTCGTGGTCTGGATTGTTGCCAACATCGGCCTGATTCCTGGCCTGCCCGCGTTTGATCCGTTCCCCTTCGGCCTGCTGACCATGATTGTCTCCCTGGAGGCCATCATTCTGGCGATTGTCGTGCTCATCTCTCAGAACCGCGCGGCGCGGATTGCCGATCTCCGCGAAGAGGTAGCTCTGCAGGTCGAGGAAATCAGTGAGCAGGAAATTACAAAGCTGTTGGAGTTGATGGTCAAGCTCCTGGAAAAACAGGGTATTGATGTTTCGCCGGATGAGGAGTTGCGGGCAATGTTGCGGCCGACCGACACCGATAGCCTCACAGAGAGGCTTGAGAAAGAGGTATGACGGTGGGCGAAAGTGCCATGCCGGCAACCGTCGCCAGCAACCCCGCCAGCGCTGATATCCCACCCGTTACCGGAAACGCAGACGCCAACCACTCCCGCACCCGCTCCGCCGAATTCAGCCCCTTGCCGATGAGGATCTGCGCCAAATCGCGCCCGCGTAACACCCCCACCGGGTGTAGGTCCTGCCGGAGCTCAGCGTCCGCCGACTTCCTATGCGTTCGCGGCCTGGAATTGAATTTGTCCACCGGCGAACTTCCTCAAGAACGGGCCGATGGACTGCTCATCGTCCGACCAGTCTGCGATGGCAAACAAGACGTGGTCAAAGGCGCCACGGAAATTCTCTTCCAGGGCCTGCCGGAAGAGACCTGCGATCTGGTTGCCGTCGTTGCCGAACGCACCGCATCCCCACGCGCCCAGCACGAGACTCCTGTGCCCGTGTCGCTCGGCGACGGCGAGCACTTTCAGAATCCGCTTCCACATGACGGGTCCAATCTCTCCCAGCCGGCCCGGCACATAGCGCTTCACCCCCGACGCGCGAACCGCCGGCGACGTCAGGATGGCGCACGCGTCCGGCGCCTCCAACAGCACGCCGGTGTCATCGCGCAGCACGGGAACCTGCGGTGAATAGATCACGTAGTCGGAATAGAACGGATCCTGTCGCTCACGGTGGAAGGCGTACATCGGATTGTCACGTAAGCATGCCCATAGGGCCGAGGATCGTGCCAGGTACTCTTCCTGTGCACGAGCACCCGTCAAGAAACCGCCACCGGGATGCGTGGCCGAGGCAAAATTGAGCGCGGCCGGATCATAGCCCTGCGCTTGCAGCGCCCTGACGCCTGCCAACGTGGTTGTGTTGCGCACCTCGACCGTCATCCCCCCCGTCTGGGGCGACTGCTGCGGCAATTCGTCTTTGGGCGCATAGATGACGGTCGCACGCACCGCCCTGGCAACCTGTTCTCGAATGTCCACGCGTGTGCCCGTGGGGGTGACGTAATCGCCGGCCTCGAGAATGGCCACGGTCTCGTGGCCGAGCGCCGCCGCGCGTTCGCGAGAAATCATGATGGTGTCGGAATATGCATCGTGCATTTTGACCTCTCCGCTTGATTCAAAGGTGAATTCCTCGATTTTTTCGAACCGTCCAGCGTGCCGCCCCGCGCACAATCGCCCCCTACGCAGCGCCCTTTGCCGGCCGGCTTTGCGAAAACCGCCCATGCTGCCGCAGCGTCAAGCCGAATCCCTCGACTCGGTGCCCTTGCCGGCACAACAGGCACGGCCCGGAATATTCGCCGCCATGCTTGGCGCTCCTGCGCGTCAGCGTGGTGTCGCGGGCGATGAGGGTGAAGAGGGAATTCATGGCAGTGCCCCTTGCCGGGGCCGACGATTTTGGGTTGTTATAGGGTGTGATAGGGGTCATTGGCCGGTCTGTGTTCATGATGTTTTTTCCTGTTGGACGGTTTTGCGCGAAACCAACCTTTTTACATGAGGTAGCAGGCGGAACAGGTTTACCATAATCATTTCTCGGTGCGATTTTGGCGGGTATGCCCGAATACCCTATACCCCTATAACAACTCACCCTCTGACCCCATGTAAACCGTGAAAATGCTGTTATCGGTTGTTATAGGGTATTACAGGCGTCGCGCCCTGCCCGTTTCCCCTACAAAGCACGGTAATAGACCTGTCCATACACTTCCGTGCGCTCCACCAGCTTGTTCTGCACCAGGCTCTGCAAGCGGTTAAAGAGATTGCTGCGCTTTTGCCCGGTGGCATCAGCCACGTCACGCAACTGCACCTTGCCCAGCGTCCGCAACGTCCCCAGCACCTCATGCTGGCGCGTCGAGCGTTCGGCTTTAGCGTCTTGACAGGACAGTCGTCGTCGCTGGCAAGCAGCGTGATCATGGCGGGATTCTGACGGGCGAGGGCGACAAAGGCGCGGTGCACCACGTGCGAGGCACTGGCCAGCCTGTTCGTTACTAGGCAAGCCAACTTGGCCAGTGCCACGCACGTTACCAATATCGTAACCAACCTTGTCCCCAACCCGATACGCTCACGCGATCGAGGTTCAGGGTTTGTCTGCACTTGTGCGGTGATGCGGCTGCGTGGCTGACTGTTTGGCGAGCAGTACTTCGATCTGTTCGTGCAGGAGAGCCATTTCTTCCGGCGCAAGTCCCGCCAGACGATCTTCCGGTGGCGCACTGGAGATCGCCTGCTTACGCACGTGTTCGCTAATCTCATCGAGGGATGCACTGGCCATTATCTGCTTGCGCAGTTGCTCGCTGATCTCGTCAGGCGATGCACTGGCAATCGCCTGCTTGCGCAACTCATCGCCGATCTTGATCACATCCTCTACCGTCATTTCCCGGCTCATCGTTGTGTCCCCCAGTTGATAAACCCGCTGCAAACCAAAAACCACCGACCAAAACGGTTCAGGCCAATTGGCGGGCGCTTGCTGCAACACACGGCCAAGGGTCTCTTGGCGCACTTGCTGCCGGCTGGCAAAAAGACGCAAGAACTCGTTGTGTGGCGCGTCACTCAGTTCGTTCAACACCAACAATACGACTCGTTTGGCGAGCGGCAGGATGGTGACATAGCAGTATACTTCCTTCCCCCTGCCGTCGCAAGCAAATGCCTAAGCAGGCGCAAACCGGCGCTCGTCCGTGCGGCGTGGCCAGCGGGCGTGACGCCTGGCCTGCCGGCGATGGCGCTCAACCTGCTGCTGTTGTTCATGCTCAAGGAAGTGGGCGGCAAATCCGGCGGCGAACTACCGGCTGACCGCGGCGCGCTGATGCAGAAATTTGTGCGGTCATCGCAGTTCCTGGGCAGGATCGCGCGCAAGGATGTGCGGGAACGCGCCGAACGTTGCCTGGAGGCGTTGTTCTGGCGCTTGCAGACGGAGGACACGCTGGAAACCGATGTGGACGGCTTTACAGCCGCTCTATCCGGCGTTGCGGGCGTCGACGTGGGCAGGCCGTCGCTGCTCAGCTATTGCCTGGTCGAGGTGGCGGCGGCCTACCGGCAGGCCGGCGAGGGCAGCGGGCAAGGCACACAACATGGGTACAAATACGATGTCGCCGGCCATTTCCGGCGCCTGTCCAGTGGGCGGCTGATTTGGGTACGGCCGCTGTTGAAATTCAACTCCACTGTGTTAGTATCTGCGAGGTATTAACTTGGGAACGTCAGTTCGCAAGCTCGCCAACACAGCGCTCTGTCTATCACAATCGAAGGAGAAATCCGTATGACGCTTACACGCATCCGCTGCTGGGTGCCGCTCTTGATCATGGTTGTGCTGCTCGCCGGCTGCCAACCGGTTACGGCGCCGGCGGCACCCATCACTGGGACTGCACCGATCAACGGGATTGAAATGTACTATGAAGTACACGGCTCAGGTGAACCGCTCATCCTGATCCACGGCGGCCTAGGCAACGCCAACTACTGGTCCAACCAAGTGCCGGCTCTGGCGGAGCACTACAAAGTGATCACCCTCGACAGCAGAGGCCACGGCCGGTCGACATTCAACGACCAGCCAATCGGATATGACCTGATGACTTCCGACGTCGTCGCCTTGATGGATTACCTGAAGATCGACAAAGCGAATATCGTGGGCTGGAGCGATGGCGGGATCATTGGGCTGGACATGGCCATCAACTACCCCGATCGTCTCAACAAGGTGGTCGCCTTCGGTGCCAATTACGACCCATCAGGTGTGCGCGCTGACATTGGCGAAAGCGAGCGTTTCAATGCCTATATTGCCCAGGCGTCCGAAGATTATCAGAAGCTCTCGCCGGCGCCAGAACGATGGGAGGAGTTCCTGAACAACATCGGCAACATGTGGGCCACCGAGCCGAACTTCACGCCGGAGCAGTTGGGCGCCATCACTACGCCCATACTTATCTTGGACGGCAAAAATGAAGAAGCCATCGACACCGATCACACCAAGAAGATGGCCGATCTGATTCCCGGCGCCGAGCTGCACCTCATTCCGGGCACGGGCCACTTTGCTATGTTGGAGAAGCCCGAAGAATTCAACCAGATCGTCCTGAACTTCCTCGCCAAGTAACTGGCTGTTCCGTACACCTTTCCAAAATGAGATGCCGGAGCCTCTGTTGCTCTGGCATCTCGTCTTATGTTGTTGAAACCGCTCGGCCGGATTGAGGGAGACGGAACGTGTCAAGCCCAGTGAGACAGCATAATGGCGTGAGTTTAGTGTAGCATTGTGATGTACGCCGGCTCCACCCCATGTCCCGCCGCAGCCAGCCGATCCGCCGCCCTACGTCATCGCCAACCTGACGCCACCTGCCGACGCGCAAGCCGTCACCGCCCTCGAACAAGCCCTCCTCGACCGCATCGCCGGCGCCCAGACCCGCATCGACTGTTGGTAGAAAAGTTCGTGCGCGGGGCTATTGCGCCTCGACCGCATCGCCGGCGCCAACCCAACGCCACTTGCCGACGCGCATCTTGCGCGCATCCCCGATTCCAACGCCAAGCCGGCCCCGCCCCCTATCCCGTCGCAGCCTGCCAGCCCCACCCCAGCCGCCACCGTCATCGCCACCACGCGCGCCCGCCCCTGCACCTTACACCCCAATCCTATCCCCTTGACCGGTGACAACCTCGCACCCCCGTGCTATGATCTCCTCATGCGCACTGCCTATTCTTGCCCCCGAGGAGGCTTTATCTCATGTCCCGTCGAATCATTCCCCCACTGCTGGCCCTGGCCGTTGCGCAGGGGCTGGTTCTTACCGCGCTGGCGGCGCCACGCACCGACCCGGCCACCTATTTCACAGCCAACCTAATGATGTCCAATGCCGGCGCTCAAACTCGCATCGACGCCGCGCTCTACGACTTCGACCGCGCTTCTTTGCGCGACGCGCCTTGGCTGCAAATTGGTGGTGCAAGTTGGGGGTTCTCCCGCACTTTGTGTGATTCTATCAGCAACCGTGCAGTGCTCGCCTGGCCGGCGAGAGTGTTTACTCTGGCGCCCCTGCGATGCATGTCAGTTCGGTGCTCAGTTTTCACACAAAGTGCGGGAGAACCAAGTTGGGGGTGCAATTTGACACTGATCGCCACCCACGGCTGCGGCGTGCAGATCCGCGTGCGCATGTATCCTTGGACCAGTGCGGTGCCAAGTGATACGTTGTCCAAGTACAACGGCCAGAAGATCGCTGTGGGCAGCTATCCCAACGGAGCCAACCCGTACGGGGTGAATGAAAACGGTCAGACTGTACAAGCCAAGGGGAAGGTGGGGTAAGATGATCCACGATCCCAATCTTCTTAGCCGGCGTGAGTGGGAAGTGTTGGAGCTTGCCGCCGAAGGCAAGAGCAATCAAGAAGTGGCAGACGGTCTATGTATTTCCGTGCATACGGTTGAGCGACACCTGACCCACATATTTGAAAAACTGCGAGTTAAGAACAGGACTCAGGCGAGCAAGATGTATTGTCAAGTAATGAGAGATGACTATGATGGCGGAAATCCGGGATGGATTTCGGGACTTGGTTGTGCTACCGTAATATTGTCCAAATGCAACGAGATTCTATGTCATGGACATATTTACTGCACAATGGCACATACCCTGTAAAAGGAGATTAGCATGAACACTGTACGTAGTTTGTTGCTGGTTTTCGCTGTTATTCTTATGCTGACTTTACCTCCAAAGTCGGCTTTCGCTCAATTTGATTCGTCCTCTCCGGCGCCAAGCTCGGATCTTGTGCAACATACCGTACAAGTGGCAGATTCAATCGATTTGGTGCAAGATGAGAATAGCGACGGCATTCCTGATGCGCTGGCGTCAGAAGTTGAGAACATTCGTGCATTGGGCGAAGCCGTTCAGGCAGCCAGCGCGGAGGACGATCAACAAGCTGCACAAGTGGCTTTGGCATCGGCCATAACAAGTTTCAGTGAACGCTTACCCTATTCTGAACAAACCCGTGCGCTGCAGCAGCGTGCAAATGAGATTTCTATACAACTTGGAAACACAGATAATCCTACGTTGTCTGCTCTGTTGCTTGCTGAGCTAGAGCAGATTGAGCGCCAAAAGATGTCTGATCCAAACTACGCAGAGGTGATGATCGCCTTAACTACTTTGCTTGGGCTTCCTCGAGAATCAGTATCTATTGACCAGATGCTTGTACAAAGGATGTATCTACCCATTGTCTCATTGGACAATACCGGTGACGCACAGCTTGCCGCTGCATCTGTAAGTGCTGCGCCAAACTTTGGAGTGTTGTCGCGTCATCATATTATGTTCATTAACAGCGCCAGCAAAACCAACTTTGCATATGCCATGACCTATTCCCACGTAGGTGTTTATGATGGCAGTAACTTGGTCTACGAATCTAACCAAGATGGCGTAAAGCTGCGAGCGCTAAAGGAATGGCAGACCAAAGGAAAATACGTGGGTCTTGCCCGAAACAATCGAACATCCATGGTCCAAAATAACAACGCTCTGAATTGGGCCAAGACCAAGTGGAAGACCAACGGTGAAACAGCCTATAACACCTGGTTCATTGACAAGAACACAGATAGCAAACTATATTGCTCGCAACTGGTGTGGAAGATTCAGAAGTACAACAATGTCGACGTAGACAGCAATCACTGGACGTACATGTTGTGGATGTCTGCGCGCTACTGGTTGCTCTTTGGTGTTGGCGTTCCTGTAGCGGTTACGATGATGGTTGCCCCTGATGAAATTGCCCTTGATGGTGACATTACGATCTACTCTACCGGTAAAAATTAAGGCAGAACCGTAGCAGGCGCTGGTTGACCAGCAGGGTTGCCTCGGTAATCCTGCTGGTCTTTACGCATTAGAGAGCAGTGTATTTGGACATTGAACAGGTCAATCGATGGATTTGTGGCACCCTATGGTGGCTCAAAAGAAGCGATCTATCGACAACACCAGATTGCCGCTAAAATATGCTACTTTCTTCCAGATGGCCGAACTGTGAGTAATCTTGGGGAAAAGGGATAATCAATTGCTTAGAGAGTATACATTTGGAGAGCGACGCCACTTTTCCATTCTCGCCTTGCTCGCGCTATTTCTGGTCTCCTGCATGAGTACCCCCGTGCAACGATCAGCATCCTCTGAGTCAATTTACGTTTTGTCCGCACAGAACGATCAGGGTGACCATAACCTGTCAATGATTAATCCGAAAACCTGGAAAGTGTTTCAAACTGTTTCAATCCCTAATTCACGGTCCGATTCCTTTAGTCTGGATCCGCAAGGAAGAATTTGGATCGGGTTTTCCGGCAACTTTGACGTTATTGACAACCGTGTACAAGTTTACACAAGCGAAGGTAAGTTGGTCACAACGTTGACACCGTGTGATAGTCCGTCTGCTGGCATCAGTTTTGTTGCCAATCGCGCCTTTATTGGCTGTGCGGAAGATGGCTCACACGGTACTATTGCGGTGATTGATTTAGATACTTTTGCGATGATACGAACCATCAATTTGTCTGTGCCAGAGCAACCTTACCTTTTGACTGCTAGTGCTGCTACTGAAAACGCCATTTTAGTCAGTGGATTGACTTCAGGGCCAAAAGAGACCGGATATGCTGTCTTGACGTTAGTTGATCCCAACAAATTCGCCATTGAAATGCAGAGCGAGCCTTTGCAAGATGCTGATATTTGGCAAATTTTGCCTGAACAACAGCAGTTTTACCTGTTGAATGTAGGCGGATGGCGGGTGCCTGGCGTACAAGATTTGTTGAAACTCAATGAGAACAATAGTTCAGGTTTAGAGCGTTTGGGTTTGGCAGAGGCTCCCTTATGGGGCGAAATCGCTGATAACTACCTCTATGCTTATCATAACCCAACCTATAATCAACCTAACAGTAACCCGCATCGCCAACTCTCGCGCCTGGAGTTACGTACAGGCAAGGTTGAAACTTGGCCGTTGCCAGATTATTGGGATGCAGGCGATCTGGCGCTGGCTGATGGGAAAATTCTCCTAACAGCCTGGATGGGAAATGGCGATGATAAAGATGGTCTATATCAGTTTGACCCTGAAACCGGTGAATTACTGCAGTTGACTCATATACCTAATGCCGATAAATTGATTGTTGTTCGATAGCGACTGCGATATTTTATAGTGGACGCAGGAATTTGGACAGTTGGAAATGCCAGAATGAAGTCTTGTACAAATAATGTGATGGCATCACCACGCCGCGCCAGCCAATCGCTAACAGTAGCTCGCTGAGCAGACCGGCACCAAGGCCAGGCATCCATCCAACGCAACTGACAGATCGCAGAAGAGCATCTTGACCAGATAGCATTCCACAAGCGCATACACCCGTCCGAACACGCCACCTTCCGCCCCAATCTTATCCCCTTGACCGGTGACGACCCCACCTACCCGTGCGCGGGCGATGACGTGAAGAAAAATGAGCAGTACCCATCACGCGCCAAGTCTGCTATGATGGTGACACGGTCATCGATCATCGACTGAACTAGACCCGACGCAAGCCTGCGGGTTTGCCAATAGTCCCAGATTCAGCTAAGCTAATACCATTCAGGGAACACAAATTGAGCTTTTCTCAAAGACACGAAAGCTTAACTTGACGCCGTGCATTGGAAATAATCATTCCGTAAGGCTATTTTGACCCACTGACGAGGGCTGCCTGCAGATGCGCTTTACATGGAATCCAGCCAAAGCAGCCAGTAACCTGGTCAAACATGATGTGGGGTTTGAGGAAGCTGCAACGGTGTTCGATGATCCACTATTCATCACGGTATTGGATGATGAGCACTCGCTGGATGAGGAACGCTATATAACGATCGGCATTTCGGTACAGAGCCAGCTACTAATCGTGGCTCATACTGATCGGGAAGGCTTGATTCGCATGATCAGTGCAAGGAAGGCGGCGCCACGTGAGCAAAGATACTACGAAGATGGACCCTGACAATTACGATCTGCAAGATGAATACGACTTGTCTAAAATGCTCGTAATGCCCAAGGGAAGATATGCGCCAGAACGAAAGGTCGGCAAAAACCTGGCCGTGCTTGATCCCGACATTGCCGCCGCTTTCCCCGACGATGAGTCGGTGAACAAGGCTCTTCGGATGATCTTGGCTATTTCCAAAATACCCCAGCCGGCGGCGCCTTGACCCCGTTTCGTCTCAAGGACCCCATTCCCCATAAAAAAAGCCCCCCGCCAAGCGGGGGGCTTTCTGATTCTGACGCTTACATTCGCTCGACCGTAAACGACTGGCTGTTAATCCGAAAGTCACTGGACTTCGCCAACACCTTCGCCACAAACTGCTCCGGCACATCTACCACCGTGTGATGATCCTGAATGTGGATCTTCCCGATGATCGATTCCGGAATGTCGGCATGGAAGGCAATCGTGCCCACCACGTCGCCCGGGCGCACGCCTTGCAGTTTCCCCTTGCTCAGGGTGAGGCTGACCATACCAGCCTCCGGCACACCCGCCGCCCGGTGTTGGCGCGGCTTGCGGTCGTTCGGCCGCGTCTCGCGTACATCGCGCACATCCCGGCGATACCGCTGCTCCTGCACCTCGGTGAGTGGCAAAATCGGGCGCTGTCCCTTGTCGACGCGCACCAGGCGCAGCGCCGCCGCGGCAATCTCCATCGGGTCGTGGCCGGCCTCTACCAGGTTCGTCAGCAGGGCGCGCTCTTGGCCGAGACGGCCGCGATTCAGCCATGTCGTCACCCGCTCGAGCAACTGGGCCTCGCGGTGCGCTTCGATTTCGGCAACGGTCGGCAACGTCGGTCGCCACGAGTACCTTGATGTCGTTGCGACGGAAGCGGTTCAACACGCGCTCGCGCTGTTCCTGCTCCAATTCGCCGCTTAACGCTTCCGCTGGGAAACCGCGTGCCGACAGCTCCGCCGCCAACTCGCCGCAGCCATACCCAGGATGACGCGGGTCCGCATGAAGTGGCGCTGGGTGTAGATGCCGCCCATTTCTTCGATGCCTATTTTGGCGTAACTGCCGGGCAGCCAGCACGCTAGAACCTGTTATGCACTTTGGGCCATGGAAGCGTGGATTTTGCTATGTGAAGACGGTACAGCCGCGCTGCTCCAACTGCGCCAGCCAGGGCGGGGCTACCTTTGTCCAGCGCAAATCAAGCTTCTCGAGCTGTGGTAGATCCCCGAGCGTCGGCGGCAGCTTGATGAGCCGGTTGGCGCGCAGATCAAGGGTGCGCAGATTGCGCAGGTTGCCGACCGAATCGGGCAGCGCGGCCAGTGCGTTGTTCCTGAGGTTCAGATCGGTGAGGGCGGCCAGGTTGCCAAGCGACGCGGGCAAGGAGACTAGTCGGTTATCCTGCAGGTCCAGGCGCCGCAGCCTCGTCAGATCGCCCAATGCGGACGGCAGTGAGACCAACTCATTGCGCATCAGGTGCAATTCGCGCAACTGTGCGAGTTGGCCCACATCTTCGGGCAGAGCGGCGAGCCGGTTGCCGGCCGTGCAGTTGGTCAGGGACGGCGACGGCCCCGTCACCGGTGTCGTCACCGGCACACCGGGCAACTATACGCAGTACAATGCCAAGAATGTCATTCTTGCCACGGGCGACTACGCCTCGAATGACGAGTTAAAGGCGCGCTACGACCCGTTTGCGCTGAGCGCCGACTCCCAGATCTATTTCCCCAACAAGTGCAACACAGGTGACGGCCACATCATGGCCATGCAAACGGGCGGAGCGATGCAGCAGAGCGAGCCGCACGCCGCGGTCATCCACCTGGAAGCCGGCGCCGCCTCCTATGGTTTCCTGCACGTCAACGCCCTGGGCAAGCGCTTCAAGAACGAGGACGTCAACACACAGTCCAAGAGCTGCACCAAGGAACTGCAGCCGGGCGGGATTGC
>Ga0105047_10012855_pt1 | contig 13436 bp, 12 predicted proteins | sample MAT04_FD_78384 | JGI IMG/M metagenome (GOLD analysis project Ga0105047, IMG submission 78384) | Freshwater microbial communities from Lake Fryxell liftoff mats and glacier meltwater in Antarctica - MAT-04 (megahit assembly) | ecosystem: Environmental > Aquatic > Freshwater > Ice > Liftoff...
AAGAGACGCGGGCATCCTTGTCCTCCGTGAACAGGCGACTCCGATGCCAATCCTACGCCTGCCCCCTTGACCCAATCAACTTCCACCCAATAATCCTGGCGGACTTTGATGCGTACGCCCTGGCGTGCAGCCAGACAATTGCTAAGGCTGCAATCCCTTTCATCGTGTCGAGTCCCTTCGCCCTGTTTACAATATCATGCATAGGGTTGACAACTATATACTATTGTTTTGACGATTTTGTTTTCTCTCTATTGCGTATTAACTTACAGAGATCTTCTGCGTAATAGGCTTGATTCAGTCGACTGGCTGTCGTCCGCGCAGCTGAGCTAATCGCAGCTCGGATTTCCGGTGCCTCGTCTAGCCGCCGTATCGCCTCCGCCATCCCCACCTCGTCGTCGTAGTCGCGGATGAAACCATCGACTCCATCCGTGATGACACTCCCGCTCTCGGGACTACAGATGACCGACAAGCCTGCCGCCATCGCCTCCATGATCGCTGTGGCCGATCCCTCGCAGGTCGATGGGAAGAGAAAGATATCGATTCGGGAGAGCCACTCGCTCACCTCGGAGCGCGGCACCTGGCCGACGAGTGTAACGCCAGAATCTCGGAGTGTCCGTTCACCGGGGGGAGTGAGATGAATCGGCCCGACCATGACGAACCGGATTTGCGGCCCCGCTAACCTTCGCGCGACTGCTGCGAAGTAGCCCGCTCCCTTCCGCAACCCGACCGCACCGACGAACCCAACCGTCATAATCTTGCCATTGTTCTGTGTATGAGGTCGGACGGCGGCGAGCGGCACGGGGTACGGGATAACCGATACCCGATCGGGTGAGATCCCGTGGGCGATGAGTTCCCGCTTGACATAGTTTGAACCACACGTGAGCGCATCTGTTTTGCTCCACGTCGCACGCTCGAATGCATCCACACGCCGAAGATCCCGGCCAGCCGCCCCGCCTGGATGCCACCCTGGCCAACAGGCAAGTTCCTTCTCGAACTGTGACTGCTCCGTTGCCGCCGGAGCGATGATCTGGTCCGTAATCGTCGTGAGCCCGCGGCGGTGGGCAGCGCAGAGCAGCCTGGGATGAATGTTCCGGACGAAGCCGAACAACGTGTTCGCCCGGCCGAACCCGCGTCGGATCACCCAATCGGCAATCTCCCCAGAGCAATACTCGAAGAACTCCTCGTCGGTCCGAAATCGCCGACGTAGAGCGTGGTGGCGGATCGCCATCAGCGGGTTGCGAACGATCGACCCGGGTCGCAGTCCGTTTCGCCAGCGACCCAAGAGTCGAGCCCCGGCGGCCGGCGAAATCGCACTGACGAGCCGTCCTATGGCTTCTTCGACTGACCGCGGCGCGCTTGCCCAGTCGGTGGCCACGCGGTCGAGTAGCCCTTCCTGCTGCAGGGCGAGGGGGACGGCGTAATGTAATCGGGCGCCGTCCTGGACAACTAGGACTCGTCGCGGTTCGGCAGTCATCAGCACGCCCCACGCGCACTAGGCCGTGAGAATGCGATCACGGCGCTGACGAGGCCGAGAAGGACGCACACTGCGGCCGTAAGCCCAACAGCGGTAACGCCGGCCGGTGGCAGTTGCGTCTTGACGGTGTTCACGGGGAGGTTGAGGAGTTGTGCGAGCCCAAGCAAAGCGGCGGCCCACAACGCCCTCGGGTCAGCTGCGGCCCACAGCGCGGCCGAGGCAACCGCATACACCAAGAACCGCTCGTGCATACCCGTCATGAAGAAGAAACACGCGGCGAGGTGGAGCGTTAAGAGCCCGAGTGGTGAGCGATTCTGCTGGTCGCGGAGTAGAGCAAGTGCGCCAGCGATGCCAAGCACAGCGACGCACAAAAGGCCGAGATTCTTCGCGGTAATCCCGAAAATTCGCTCGTCCGCCAGTTGGATTCCCGTCGCAAGGTGTGCCACCCACCACATGTTGTAGCCGGTTACGGTCACGCTGTTTGAGTTCTCCGCAAACACTCGGACGTAACCGCGCTCAGCCCAGAGGAACCCACTCGTCAAAAGGAATGGTGCCGCCAAAACGATCACCCCAACGACCGTACCGACTGCCAACCGACCGATTTCTCGGCCACGCCCTCGGCGGAGGGCGGCGGCGCCGAGAACGGGAAGAAAGAGCAAGATTTGCGGTTTCGTAATGATGCCAATGGCCGTCCAGATACCTCCGATTCCAGTTGCTCCTCGGGCAACCGCAAGAACGCCCAGGGTTGCCACTCCCCAAAGCACGACGTCGAGTTGCCCCCAAACGGGACCGACGAGCAAGCAAATTGGGTTACAGCCAACGAACAACAAAACCCGCTCTCGTGACAGACCGGCAGGCTCAGTCACACGGGTTCTGGTAAGCGCGAAAATGAGCATTAATTGCAACAGGGCAACGGGTAATCTTATAAACAGATCCGCGAGAATACGAGAGTTGATCGGCCAGAGATCGAATGCGGACAACAATTCAGCCAAAGGACCGTATATGTACAAAAAGGCAGGCGGATAATTCACGTTGTATAAACAATTATATCGATCGCGAACCTCGTCGTCGGACCAGTTGTAGGCATTTAGTAGCCCACGCTCTACGATCAGACTGGCCCAAATTCGCATGTAAGTCGGGTCGGTCGGCGTTGGGAGTAGGAACGGGGCGATCCCCACCGTGAGCAGGTGAGCACCGATAACAGCCGCCCAGAGACGTCGGGTCATGCGCTGTCCCCAGTGGGCAGATGCCGCCACCTCGCGTCGAACGCATTAAGAGCAGCTTCGTCGAGCTCTATACCGCACAAGTGGTCGCGAATGGCTTCGTCAATGGCGTAATCGAACACACGGCTAGGAGGTAAGGAACTTTTGATGAACTGGTGACGATCTAACATGCGTCGACGTTGGCGGCCCCCCACCAATCTAGTGTACCAGCGGAATACCCTCCGCCAGAGTGGGAAGGTTATGGCTGACAATGGTAAATGATTCTGCTGGAGGATCAGTTTGTTCCGGTAACTGTTGTAAAGGTACTTCGGCTCCCAGTTGGAGTGACTGCCGTCGCCGTCGTGGTATATCACGGAGCGCGGCTCATAACGGAGTCGATATCCATGTTGGCGAAGAGTGATGGAGTAGTCGTATTCCTCAAACCCGAAGAAGTACTGGGCGGGAAGCAGCCCAACCTTCTCAACGACCCGTCTTGGGATGAGCATTAGTCCACCCGTCACGAAATGTGTGTCTTCGGGAGTGTCAAACTGGCCGACATCTTCCTGCCCAAACGCTCGAGTATATACCCCGCCGGAGATCCGGCGAATGTGCCCACCCGCATACCAGAATCGCCGACCGTGCATGTGCACCTTGCCGCTGACTGCCCCCACTCGCGGGTCTGCCTCCGCAGTCGCAACGAGCGGTTCGATGAAATCCCGCCTCGGTACCGAGTCGTTGTTCAAGAGAAGAACGTACATGGTATCGGGCTCCTCAAGTGCCACTTTAATGGCGGCGTTGCAACCTCGAGCGAAGCCCAGGTTGGATCCTGTCTGGACATACGTGTGTTGGGGGTACTGATGATGTAATCGTTCTCCGGATCCGTCGGTGGATCCGTTATCGACAATGACAACCCGAAGGTTCGAATAGGTGCAAGTAGCAAGCGTATCTAGACACTTCATGCTTTCTGGGTAATTGTTCCAGTTCAACAAGATGACCGCAACGCGGGGGGGCATTTCGTGTTACTCGCTACCTGTTTGAGTCGGTGGCCCAGTCGGACGAACGGCTACTCAACAAAGCGATTCAGTGCCCAAGCCACAGGCCATGCGGGCACAAGGGAGGCGGTTTGCGATGGTTGGGTCACCGCAACATTATGATGACGGGTGCAGCGTGAACGAAAACGAGGAAGTTTCCGCCTTTTCTTGTATCGTGTTGCGATACGGCGGAACTGCGGGTTAGTGAATCAAAAACACTCCACCACGCTTCGACCACAAATCAGGTCCAGAGTCCAGATACAAAACAACATCGATGAACAAGTGGTTGTTCTTGGCATCGACGCCATGTTGTCCTGGTTGGCCCAGCAACAGGTGCTTGATCTAATCCAATCCACATCTGACGGCGCGTGCCAAGGCATCAACCGGCGGACCTCACATGGATTGATGAGGGTCTCCCTTTATCCAAACACCTTATGTCCGAACGGCTTAGCGACGTGCAAGTGCTGTGGGTATTCGGTCTTAAGGCGATCGCCGGAGCTTTCCCGCGAGCCGTTGTCCACGACGACGACTTTCAATTCGGGGTACGTCGCCAGGACAATGGAGTCGAGGCAGGACTTGGAGTCGGGATAGTTATTCCAGTTCAGGAGAACGACCCAGACGCGCGGCGAGCCAGCCATGTTATACCCCACCTCCATAGGTCCACCCGCTCGCGGCGGAAGCCGCGCCCACCAGAGACGCAGCGATCGCTCGCATCACTCCGCATCACTCCGCATCACTCCGCATCACTCCGCATCACTCCGCATCACTCCGCATCACTCCGCATCGGAACGCACCAGAGTTGCACGCGGCGAGTCCTGCTCGCCGCGGGAATCTAAGCCGCGCCGAGCTGCGCACGTAGGAGCCAGCGCTCCGCGAGCCAATCGTCTAACACTCCGAAGCTCAGCCGGCTGGTGTACGAGTAGCGCCGGCCGGAGAAGTACGGTCGCATTGCATCGATCATGCAACCCGACTGGCGGAAGAGCCGGACGAGGCTGCGTCGCGTGAAGAAACGCACGTGCGTTATGTCGAGAATCCCATCATGATGGTATCTCCAATCTCCGAAAAGCACGAGCCGAGAAATAACGCTTAGGTGTTGCACGTTCGGCACGCTTGCAACGAAAATGCCGCGAGGCTTCAATAATGACTTTAGACGCTCAAGAAGGTTCCAGGGGTCAAGCACATGTTCAATGACATCCCCCAGCAGGATGCAGTCGAGGCTCTGTGCCTCCCACGGCAAGTCGATCTTGTCGACCATCCCCACCCGGACTTCGTCGAGATACTGCTGCGCGATGGCAGCGCTGTCGGCCATGATCTCAACCCCTGCACACCACGCGGCGACGCCAGTCTCAAGCAATTGCCGGCCGTTGGCACCGGTTCCGCAGCCCACATCCAGCACACGCAGGCCGCGGCCGGTAACCAGATTGAGCAGGGCAGGGTTCACCTGATCGTAGTAAGTTGCGCTCTTTTCGCGGTATCGATCCTCTAGTGCAGCCATCTCATTCACAGTGTCTCCCTTCGTGTCTTATGTCGTTTGGCCCACGCAATCGCCCCACCGCCGCACCTGCTGTCCGATTCTGTCGACGGTTGACTGGGCCATTGCGCGGGCTTCAACGCTGCCGGGTCAACGGTCGATAGACCAGCCAGCAGACCAGTCGCGGTTGCCTGCCATCACATCTTGCCGCTGACCGCGCCGACAGCCGGGTCGGCCTTTGCCGCCACGATCGGCTCAAGGAACCCCGGCGACGCCTCGGTGTCGTTGTCCAAGAGTAGCACGTCGGCGCAGTCGGAGTCCTGGAGGGCAGCCCGGACGCCGTGTCGTTGTAGCCGCGAACCCGAGGTTCTTGCTGTTCGCGACGTGAAGTGGTTGTCGAAACTCGAAACTCGGCCTTGAATCGCTCGCCGGAGCAGTGTGACGACCCGTTGTTCACGACCTTGAGGTCGGGGTATGTCGCCGGGGTGAGGGAGTCGAGGCAACACTTGGAGTCGGGATAGTTATTCCAGTTCAGAAGAACGACCCAGACACGCGGCGAGCCGGCCATTCGTTGCACTCATGTGCTGTGCCAGGTCAACCGATCGCAGCGGCACGGAGCAGCAGGTAGCGCGTCCGGGGGGAGCGAAACGCCCGCAGCCCGAGGTCGGCCACGACGGCCGTGATCAGAGCTGGGGCAGACGAGCGGCCGCTGTGAAAGCGGTGATAGACGAGAGCCGCGCGGTACGCGGAGTCTCGAGCGAGGTAGACGTCAGCAGAAGAGAATCGTTTCGTCAAGTGGCGGAGTCGGGATCGCATCCCCGAGACTGAGGTTGAGGTCAATCCAATCAGGTATCCATTGGCGAACGCCATCGGAGAATTGGTTGTCCCGTTGATCACTTCTCGGCCGTTGCTTGCCGAAGGCGGTTCCCGTCCCGAGGATGCCGCTCGGCCCTGCGTGACGACGACGATCTCGTCAACCATGTTTTCCCAGGCCTGCTCGGCACTCGTGCGAGTAAGTTCCTCGAACCAGGGCCGGGAACGTCCGACAGCCGCCTTGCGAGATTCATGGGAACTCACGATCTCATCGAACAGAGCTTCGAATTCATGAAGGGACTTCGCGGTGGTAACCTCCGCTTCGGACAGACTCGGCTCAAACTCTGAGGCCGGATGAATGGCAGTGTTGACCATGACCACTGGCACGCCGATTCGCATGGCCTCGACCGATGCGCTGGTGGCGTAGTTCAGCAACGCGGCCACGTCCGCCGCCCGCACGACGAGATCGAGCACCGGTCCCGTCCGCAGCAGAAGGTTGGCCGGGGCGGCTCGCAACAACTCGCGGTAATAGTCCACATAGTCTGAAGTCGGGTGCGGCTTGATGACGAACGTTATTTCCGGCCGGCGGCGCGCCAGGTCGACCAACCCCACCCACGTTTCGTGATGTTTCCCCTCGTCTGCGATAAGGTTCCCGAGCCCGATAGATGTGGCCGCGGTGAGGAAGACCACCATGGGTCCGGCAACCGACAGGCTGAGCCGCTTCCGGGCCTCCTCCTTCTCGGCGACACTCGGAGCGCCTGGCGTGGGGCGGTAGAGGTGACCACCGACGACCCGAATCCGATCCGGAGCCAACCCCTCGGCTATCAGGTATTCTCGCTCCTCTCGCTGTGCGACGAGAGTTCGATCAGCGCCCCCGGAGGCGAGGAATCGGTATCCCAGGCGATGGTGCAGGCCGGAGTGCAGGAGCGAGACGACCGGCACTCCGCGACTCTGGGCAACTGAGATGAAACACCGCTCCACGAGGAACGCGTCGTGCCCGAGGACCACAGCGGCGGGCCGGGAGGCATCAAGCAGGGCCGCGAACGAGCCTATGAGCCGTGCGGCACGCCTCATCTCTGTCCATGCTGCTTCGAACTGGTAAGCGAAATAGGGATTGGCGAACAACGCCAGTGGTCCAGCTAGCCCGTGGCCTCCGGCCGCGAATTCCCTGCTGGCCTCCGTGATGCGTTTCTCCTCGTCTGACTCGCTCCCGCTGTTCCAATCAACAGCATCCTGGTTGAACTCGGCCACACGGATGACCCCGTGGCTGGGTCGCCGGCCGATCCGCCGCTCGAGTTCGACGGCCTCCTGCGGTCGCAACCCGTTCTCCATCAGCAGGACAACGCGGTCGCCCGGACGGGGCGATTTCACTGACGGCGGCCGGGCGTTGACCTTCGGCAACCCCCACCGCCGTGACCGAACGCGCGTCGACGTGCGTGGGTGCAACCGGACCGACCTCCCCGACTGCTCAGCAAGCCATCGGAACACCGCCAGGAAGAGACCCGCCGAAGCCGGTTCGATGGGCGACGGACCGTTGTCGATCACCGGGACGGTCGGACACTCGTATGCCAAGATCTGGTCGGGGTTGATTTGCGCGAGGATGCGTTCAGCGGCCAGAGCCGCATTCAACCCGATTTGCGTCCCAAAGTCGAGGCTTGCCGCCGCGGCGTCGGCCAGGCACACCCCGCCAACGATAGTAGACTCCCGAAGCCGCCCCGTCCAACCCGCGACGACTCGGGCTGACTCGTGGAGGGTCCGCTGTGAATCTTCGGCCGAGAGGAACTCCCAAACGCCCCGGACCCTGAGTTTGGCACGCTGGGCGACTAGGAAGGTGGCCAAATCGGTCGCTAGGACTACACCCGAACGGACTCCGAAGCCGAGGTCCCGTTCGGCGGTCTCGACCTGACTTGGATCCGTTAACACAAAAAGTGTGGTCACGACTTGCCCGGGACATGTACCCCGGCCTCCGCGACAGGCATGTTAGTCCGCCTTCTAAGCCAGGCTCGGATGTGCGAGCGGAGCGGCCAGGCAGCTAGGAACGCGAGGTACACGAACGCGAAGGCAAGATAACGAGCACCCGCCCCAAGCCACTGCTCCCACCACGCGCCGTCTGGCACGCCCCACGACGCATAGACGGCCCAGAGCAAACACCCCATGACGGCGGGCGGGACGACGGTGACCGCGACGACGTGTGACCGCCGCGAGGCTGGCAGATCGTCTAGCCCGACGCCGACGGCCAGCGTAAAGGCAACAAAGTAACCGCACCCGGACCCGACGCACACCCCCACCAACCCGTACCCTTCGCCTGTGAGAAGGCTGGCGACGGCATACTGCACGGCTAAGGCGGACCCGAGCGACACGCACAGGAATCGCCACCGCCCGAACGAGGTCAGGTAAGAAAGAGGCAACTGGGCCATCGCCCAAAAGTAAGTGGCAACGGAGTTCGCCTGAACAGCCGGGAACCCTGCGGCGAAGCTTGGCATGATGGTCAATGCCACTACGGGCAGGCCGAGGTAGAGAGCCGCAATCGGGATCGGCAAGAGGAAGCCGGTGATCTCCAGCGGCCCGGCGACATATCGCACGACGACCTGGACCTGGTCCTTGGTTCGGCCGTATTCCTCCATCATCCGGGGGTAGAGAACGGCTTGGCCGGCCTTGGTTAGGCCCAGGATCAAGGCACCGGCCGAGGCTGCGAGAGAATAGAGGCCAAGTGATTCGACGCCGAGGTATCGTAGAATCAGAATCCCGTCGAACGTCTGCGCCACTGTGATTACGATGCCGACCGCCAACATCGGCACACCCCGGCGGAGCAGAGCGACAACTGAAGGCCGATCGAACATGGCGATGCGGTGGGCACCGGTCCGAAGGGTGAGAACCACAGCCCTCCAGAGGGCCACCACAGTCAAGCCAAACAGGAGCCCGTAGAACCCGCCGACCGTCGCCCCAGCCAACCCGCCGCTTGCAAGGGCGACCCCCGCCACGAATGTGTGGCGGCTCAGATAGAGGAATTCGCCTGACGTCCGTAGCAGCGTGATCTGGTAATCGATCCATTGCTGCACGACAGACATAGCTGCGATGAACAACAGCCCATACAACAAAATGTCGTCGAAGTGTTGGCGAAAGACCAAAACCACGACCGCGAAAAGCGTCGCCACGACCCCGCCCGCGAGGAGCCCAAAACCACCCGCCGCTCGGGCAACCCGGTCGTACCCCTCGGCATCTCTGGCACCGCGGCGGGTCGGTAGGTCACGCTCGGCGGCGGTGAGCACGCCGAGGTTGGCGAACATGAAGTACCCGCCGACCAGCAGGACACTACCGTACACACCCGCGAGGTACGGACCCAGTTCCCGTCGCATCAAAAGGTTGCACGCCGTCGTCAGCGGGAATGCCGCGTAGTTCGACAGCATGTAGGCTACCGACTCAATCGCGAGCCGACGTCGGGGCGGGATGACGCTGGGCGTCATGAGATCACGTCGAACGTCAACGGTGTACCACGCTCCAAGTCGTGTGCGGCCTTCCGACCTAACACCTCCCGCAGATACTTCGGCGGTAACCCGTATCCGGGCCGAATGCTCCGGACATTTGCCTCGGTGAACGGTTCTCCAGCCTTCACGTCTACAACAACAAATAGGGATCGGCGAAAGACCCGGCTCTTCATTTCGTCGGGCATGACGCCGTAGTGAACGTTGCCGAGAGCTTGCTCTGTAACGCGAACCGCATCGACCATCGCCTTGAACTCGTGTGGTTCCAGCGAGAAGGAACTGTCTGGTCCAGGTATGGCACGGGATAAAGTCAAGTGTTTTTCGATCACGCAGGCTCCCAGAGCGACCGCTGCCACGGGCACGGCGATATCCAAAGTGTGGTCGCTCAACCCAGTGGGTACCCCGAACGCCTCAGCCAAGTGCGGGATGGTCCGGAGGTTCATCGCCGCGGGCGAGGATGGGTAAGCGCTGGTGCATTTGAGTAGCACCAATTGCATGTTGCCGGCCTTCTGAACTGTCTCGACAGCGTCGCTAATCTCGGCCAGGGTAGCCATTCCGGTCGACATAATAATCGGCTTGCCGGTCCGGGCAATCTTTTCAATGAGGGGCAGATCGACCAACTCGAATGAAGCGATCTTGTGAACTGGGACGCCCATCTCTTCCAAGAAATCGACGGCGGTCGGGTCGAAAGGAGTGCTGAATAAATGCAGGCCAAGATCGTCCGCGACCCGCTTCAGTTTCGGCTGCCAATCCCAAGGGGTGTACGCCTCGCCGTAGAGAGCGTAGAGGTTTTTCCCATCCCAAAGGGTGCCGCCGCCAATTCGGAACTCAGGGCGGTCGCTCCGGATAGTCATTGTGTCCGGTGTGTACGTCTGGAGTTTGACTGCGTCAGCACCAGACTCCTTGGCCGCCACTACCAATTGAACCGCCTGGTCGAAGTTCTGGCCGTGATTGGCGGACAACTCGGCGATAATGTAACACGACTGACCATCGCCGATCGACCTGCCGGCGATCTGGAAGAAGGATGCCATTAGCGGAGTTCCCGGATCAACTGGAACGCCTCGGCTGCCGACACTCCGACCGTCGTCCCCCAGCGCCGGGCCTGAGCCCGGAGAGCGTCTGGGGACCGTGGATGCGGGAACGGGCGAGCCTCAGATTCATACACTTGCATGGCAGCGATCTTGGCTTCCAACGTGGTCTCGATGTCAACGAACACGTTTGGTCGAAATTCCGGAGCGAACTGTTGGAATGCCCATTCGGAAGATGATGCTACCTCGTAACTGTATACGCTCTTTACCGGGGTGCCGGCCATCGGGCGTGTGGCCGTCAGGGTGGCCCGGAACAACACCATATGATCAACGTTCAGATCTCCACCGTGTTGTGTGTACACCATCGTTGGGCGGAGGTCGTCGATCAACTTCTCGACCACCTTTACCACATCGAGCAGCGGTACCGTGTCGAATCGGTTATCCGGGAACCCGAACATAAATAACCGCTTCGCACCGAGCATATCCGCCGCACGTTGACTGTTCGAGTGGAGAGCCCTGAGTTGATCGAAATCGGCGTCCGAAGGGTGCGTATACCGGGAGGTGATCCCTTCACCCAGAATGGCGATGCTGACATCCTCCCCAGCCGCGACCAGCCGAGCGATCGTCCCCCCGCAACCTAGTACTTCGTCGTCCGGGTGGGCTGCCAGCACCAACACACTCATGCCGTCCCTTCCCCATTCACAGTGATCGTCACATCCGCCACAAGCCGGCCATCGTAATATCCAACCCGACCGAACTCGATCCGGAACAGACCATACCGCAAGAACGCCCGCGGGTAACTCCCAGCGTCCAACATTCGGAGGAAGTCGTATGCGGCCTCAAGACTGGGTAGGTCGGCCGGGATTTCACTCTCAACCGGACTGCGACGTCGAAACACGGTCGGCTCGCCAACTTGGGGGAGCGGGGTTGGTTCGTCCGCAGTAATCCGGCCGATCATCCGGGCTGCCAGGTATGTCGAACGGATATACACCTCTTCGGCGTTTCCCTCGAGCGACATCGGCTCCTTCAAATACACCGGACCTGCGTCCATTTCGGCGGTCATCTGGAGGGCAGTCAGTTTGGTGTCTCGATGACCCGCGAGGATCAAGTTCTGGAGCGGGCTGCCGCCCCGCCCGTAAGGCACATCAGCCATGTGGAAGCAAACGCACTCGCACAGATCCAGAACCTCGTCCGGTACCTTGTGCGACCAATGCAGAAAGAAGGCATACCGCGGGCGTAACTGGCTAATTCTGTCGGCGGTCAGCTCAGCCTGTGAGCCCACAAAGTGCCAATCCCCTGGCAGCCGACTGATAATGTCGTCAAACGCTCGCCGATTCCAAGGTTTGGTCCCGCAGACCAGATAGGTGGGCATGGTCGGGTCAGCCATGCCCCGTCTCCTTTGCCGTTTGGATCGCCCGTTCCCCTCGTACCTCGACCTCACCAATAACCTCAAAGCCGGCGGTTTTGAATGACCCAAGTGAGGCGACGTTGTCCAGTTTGATGTACGCATTCACCCGAGTCACCCAGCCAGTCGCGAAAACATGCTTTACTCCGGCGCGGATAAGTTTCGACCCAATCCCGCGCCCGCGGTGGTCGGCGGCCACATTGACGTCGATCTCTCCCTCTCTCAGAGACGTGCGATCAAACCGCACTTGACCAACTGGTTGGCCTGCGGCGTTCTGAGCGATATAGATGCGGCAGTTTGGATTGACTAACTGGCGGGAAAGCCAGTCCACATGCCCGTCCCAGGGGATGGGGGTTGAGGAGAATGCCGAGCGTCGGACGACGGGATCGTTCACCCAGTCCCAAAGCAATTGAGCATCGTCGATCGTCGCTGGACGGAGCAACAAAGTGAAGTCAGTCATCGCGTGGAGTACCCGCTCGGCCCCCCGACCGTCCACAACCTGTCGACTGTGGAAAACCATCCCAGTCCGGGCATCGAGATCGTGGAGTAATCCTCCGAGAGCCTCCGCAAGTGTGGTTTCGGTGACCTGCTCGTGCCAGCCCAGATTCCGGCCCAACCCTGCGGCATCGCACGCTTCAGCGACTCGTCTCTGATTATCGGCGAGCACCAACACAAGCCCGGGCAGCCCAAACGCAGCTCGCTCCCAGGAAGTTGTCCCGCCAGCGGCGACCGCCACATCGGCCCACCGCATCAGGGCCGGCATATCCGTAACGTTTACTTGGAGTTCAATCCGGACCTGCGATCGCTGGGCTGCTGTTTCCAGCACCGCGAGGTGGGGATTCGATGCACCGACCACAACCACAGCCTCCAACCCATCCACGCAGACCTGACCGAGCGATTTAATAACGGTGAGGGTGACATTGTCCGGATCCGCTCCGCCGAGTGTGACGAGCACCTTCCGGGCGACGTCGGGAATCCTACGAGTCCATCCGGGGGCGGTTGTGAACTCCCTCCGCAACATTGCGAATCTTGGACCAAGTAACAAACGGGTGCTAGGAGCACGGTCGGCATACAAGTCTTCGTTCGCCCCAAGGTTCTGATTCAACACTAAGTCGGCCGAGTATCGTCCCGCGTGACCGTAATCGTCAACAGCCAACACTCGCAATCCACTATCCTTCAATGATTGCTGGAAGCCACTATCGAATTGGTAGCCATCCAGTACGATCCAATCCGCAGCGACCCTGTTGGCGATTGCGATTGTTTCGCTAACGTCGGTCGGCGACCCGGGATCGGCGGTGATCGACATAACCTCACATCCTTCGTCGACCAGCCTGTCTTGCAGGATTTTAGGCAGTGTCGCTGCAGTGAAAGTAACTGCCCCTCCTGCGTCTTGCCACGCCTGGGCCAACGCCAGCCCCCGCATGACATGCCCAGTGCCCATCCGAGCGGTGGCGTCGGCCCGGACCAGCATCGGCGATTCCACCGAGCGCTCGATCACGATGCTGCGGGCGACCGCTTGCGCCGCGAGCA
>Ga0105047_10012856_pt1 | contig 13436 bp, 11 predicted proteins | sample MAT04_FD_78384 | JGI IMG/M metagenome (GOLD analysis project Ga0105047, IMG submission 78384) | Freshwater microbial communities from Lake Fryxell liftoff mats and glacier meltwater in Antarctica - MAT-04 (megahit assembly) | ecosystem: Environmental > Aquatic > Freshwater > Ice > Liftoff...
CGATCCGCTCGACCCGCTCCAGATAGGCACGCACCAGTTGCTCTGAGGTGACCTTGCCATCGGTCATCGCGGCCTGCTGTTCGCCCGCCGAAGCGTAGGGGCTGATCAATTGGGCCTGAGCTTCGCTCGACGCCAGAGAAACCGCCAGAGCGATGGTGAGTGATCTGAACATGCCGAACCGCGGAAAAGATAAAGCTGTTGTAGCGCGTCGCCCGGCGCGCGCCAGTCACGCGGCAGCGACCAACTGCGACCTCATGCCCACGAAACACCGGTGGCCTTTGTGCTTTGCGCAGTGCAAGCATGTCGCCAGAGCGGGGCGCGGGGACGACCAATAGTGGACATGAGTGGATCGACGACGGTCGAGCGCGATGCTGTCGGCTTCATTTCTGATGTCAAGGCCGGTGTCGCGGCCTATTTCGCCGACCGCGATTTGTCGCAGAACGCCGACTTGGGCATGCTGATCAAGACGGCGATTATTCTGGCCGTCACGGTCGGAGCCTACGCGCTGTTGCTGACCAATACCCTTGGTCCCTGGCATATGCTGGGTTTGGCGGCTCTGATCGGCGTTGGCATTGCGGGGATCGGCTTCTCGGTGGCGCACGACGCACTGCACGGGGCCTACAGCGCCTCGCCCAGGATCAACAGCCTTCTGGGGTTCACTTTCGATCTGTGCGGCGCCAACGGCTACATGTGGAAAATCACCCACAATGCCATCCACCACACCCACACCAATATCCACGGACTGGATGAGGACCTGACGGTCTCCCCGCTGTTGCGGCTTTCGCCGCATAGTGAATGGAAGCCGATCCACCGGTTTCAGCACCTTTACGCCTTCTTCGCCTATTCGTTGTCGACGCTGTTCTGGGTACTGGCCAAAGACTATAAGTACTTCGTCCAGCGCGACCTGGGCCCCTATCGCAACATGACCCACAAGCCCGGCGAATGGGCGGCCTTGATCGGGTCAAAAGCGCTTTGCTACCTGTGGTCCATCGTCGTGCCGCTGATGGTGCTGGACGTGACCTGGTGGCAGTTCCTGATCGGCTGGCTGACCATGCATCTGGTGGCCGGGACGATCCTGGGCGTGGTTTTCCAACTGGCCCACGTGGTTGAGGAGACCGATCACCACACCGAACGCGAAAGCGGCGGCAGCGCCGATTGGATGGTCCGGCAGATGGAGACCACCTCCAATTTTGCCCGGGACAATCAGGCGCTGAACTGGTTTGTCGGCGGGCTGAATTTCCAGATCGAGCACCACCTCTTCCCGAGGATATGCAGCGTGCACTACCCGGCGCTCAGTCGCATTGTTCGCGCCGCAGCCCGCGACCACGGCTTTGCCTACAACGAGCACGCGACGTTCGGGCAGGCCATTGGATCACACTACCGTATGCTCAAGCAGCTGGGTGGTCGGCCGGTCGCGGCTTAACGCTTCGCACCCAACCCCTTCAGCAACTCCGCCACTGCTGCATCTAACTGGGTGTCCTTGCCCGCAAGCGTTTCGCCCAGCTGCCGTTCGACGGTCAGGTCGACCGGGCGCGGGTTGCGTTCCATGTTTTTGCCGTCCGCGCCGTCGATGCGGATGAAGGGGACGCGAAAGACCGAGCCGTCTATCAGCGCGATCTGGCTGGTATAGATGAGCCAACCGGCTGTTGGCACGCCCACGATCTTGCCCAGCCCAAGAGCGCGATAGCCCTCCGCGAAGTCTTCGGCATCTGAGAGTGAGGATTCGTTGGTGACCAGCACGGTGGGCAGGCCCAGCGCGCGCTGGCCGAGGTTCTGACGGCCCGGAACGCCAAACAGGCCACGCGGTGTCATGGTCATAAAGTTCCTGCGGCTGAACACATCCAGCATGTGGCCGTTCACAAACCCGCCGAGGTTGTTGCGTACATCGATCACCACACCTTCGCGGCCCTGGTTCTGGGCGTCCAGATCAATGGCGAGCTGGCTCAGGCTGGTCGTGCCCATGTCGAAGATGTGGACGTAGCCCAGTCGACCGCCACTGGCGCTTTCCACATAGGACCGACGATCTCGCACCCACTGGCGATAGAGCAAACCTGATGCGGTGCTGGCGGAGACCGGTCGTACGACCGCCACTCGCCGTGCCCCACTCGCCGTCGCCATCGTCAGGGTCGTGCGCTTGCCGATTCTGTCCAGCAGCAGGCTGTTCAGGTTTACGCCGGCACCGACGCTGCGTCCCTCAACGGCCAACAGTGTGTCACCGAGCTTGATTGCGCCCTCAGTATCGGCAGGTCCGAGTGCAATCACCTCACGGATGACAAGACCCCGGCCCGCCTCCTGTGCTGCTCGGTCAAAGCGGAGCCCCAGGTCGCCGACGCGTGGCGAGGGCACCGATCCGAAACCCTCAACTGGACGGTTAACGCCCAGGTGAGACGCATCCAGTTCGCCCACCATGAGGTTGATGACTCGCCGCAGTTCGTCCGGCGTTCGCGCGCCTTGGGCAAAGGGCTCGTACCGGGCGCGCAGAGCTGCCCAGTCCCGTCCGTGGAAAGTGGGATCGTAGAAGCTGCGGTTGAGCGTTGTCCAGGCCTGATCGAAGACCACCTGCCGTTCCGCCTCGAAGCGGATGACCATCTCGCCGTTGATCTCAAGCGCTCTGGGCCGGGGGCTCTCGATAGTCGTGACGCTGACGCGTCCGCCATCAAGGAAGTAGAGTTGTTTCGAGCCGGGATCGAACGCGTAGTCGCTCTTTGATCGACGACCGCCGACAAGTTGCTCGGGTGCCGCCGTGTCCCGCGTAAGGTCATCCAGATCATAGGCGAAGAGGTTGCGGTTGGCTGTGTAGACGAGGGTCTTGCCATCAGGACTGATAACCGGTGTATCCGCCGAGACCCCGAGCGGAATGACGGTTGTGCGCTCCCGAAGCCCGTCGAAGACAATACGTATGGGCTCGATCCGCACAGGTGCGGCGGCAGGTTTTTCTGTTGACGGCGGTGCGGCGGTGGTAGTCGGGGAGGGCGTCGGCACGGTTTCGGCCTGACGGCTTGCCGGTGCTCCCGGGATGATGCGGAACAACTCCCGGAAGACGTCTTCCCGGTACTTCGGCGTATTTAACAACAGGTCGATGCGGACGATCCGGCTGTCCTCATTCCGCTGCGCCGTGTCGAACAGCAGGTATTTGCCGTCGGGCGACCAGGCGATGGTGTCGCTGGTGGTGCCGTTGCCCAGAAAACTGACTTGTCGAGCCTCGCCGCCGGCAACGGCCGCGACCCAGATGTTACGAAAGGCGCGACGATCCGTGACCATGAATGCCAACCACCGGGAGTCAGGTGACCAAGTCGCGCGCGCACCGTTTTGACGTCCCAGCGCGCCCTTGAATACCAGCGTTCCGCCGCCGAGGTTTCCACCGTCACTGATCGCAAGGACGCGCAGCTCATCCTGCCCGTTGACGTAGGCCAGTGACTGGCCGTCGGGCGAATATACGGGTGACCAGACATCGCCGGTGGTGCTCGTCAGCGCGCGCTCCGTCTGCGTGACGAAGTCGTACTCCAGGATCTGGCGGGTCAGGCCGCGCTCTGAAACGTAGGCCAGTCGGCGGCTGTCCGGTGACCAGGTTGGGCTGCTCTCTGGCCCCGGCGTCTCGGTGAGCCGCTGCGCAGACCCGGCATCCTTGGTCGACGCCGCAAAGACTTCGCCGCGGGCGATCACGGCCACCTTCTTGCCATCCGGCGACAACGCCATGGACTGAAAGTTGGTCTCAGTGACGCGGCGCTCTCCAGCGCCCGCAGGCGCACCGCGCAAAGCTATCGGCACCCGGGCAACACCGCCGGTCGCGGTATCCAGTTTCCAGATCTCGAACTCGCGCTCGAAGATAATGGCGCGGCCGTCGTTGGCGATCGATGGAAATAGCACCCGGCCATCCGTGAACCGCGTAACGGCCTGCGGGCGCGAGCCTGGGGTGACGCTCGTGCGCCAGATGTTTTCGGTGCCGCCCTCATCGCTCATGAAATAGAGCGAGGCGCTATCCGCGCTCCACATCGGCCAGAGCCGCCTGGATGAAGCCTCCAGCAGGCGGCGATACGGCCCCGCCTCCGAGACAGGCTTCAGCCAGAGCTCGGCCTGGTCAATGTGAGCATGACCGTTGCGCCACCATTCGCTGCTCGATCGGCCCTTCGCCATGAGGGCGATGGTCAGACCATCTGGCGAGGGTGCAGCATGGAACTCATTGAGGTAGCGCTCGCGACTGATCTCCAGAGGTGTCCCACCACCTGAGGCGACCCGGAAGATGTCGTTCTGTGACGCGATGTCGTTAGCCGCAGAGGAGAGGTAAATCCACTTGCCGTCATGCGACCAGCCGTCCAGCCGCTCAGTGGAATCCGACACGGTCAGACGCCGGACCTGACCTGTCGCCAATGCCATGACATATATGTTGGCCGCCCCGTTGCGATTGGACGTGAACGCAAGTTCGCGCCCGTCAGGCGAGAACAACGGCCTGCCTTCGGTAGCAGGGTCTGTGATCAACAGGCTCGCGGTCCCGCCGTTGGCGGGTGCCGTCCAGATATCGCCCCCGGAAACGAAGACGATCTCCGCGCCGTCAGGGGAGAGGGAAGGCTCAGCCAGTGTCGGGCGTGACCCTGCAGCGGCCTGCGCGGCCATGGCCAATGTCATCGCAAATGCGATCGGCCCGATCATCCGGTGCCGGAACATAGAAGACAAGCTGCTACTCACGACCGACTGTTTAGAGCCAACCTTGAGTTCACGCCAGAGTCGCTAAAGCAGACCCACGCCCTGCCAGATGGCCAGGCCCACGACCAGAAACCCAACAAACCACGTCAACAGCCGCAGTGGCAGGACCTTTGTCATCCAGCCGGCCAAGGGCGCGGCGACCACGCCTCCAGCGATCAGGCCCCCCAGTTGCCAGGCCAGACCGGAGAGACCTTCGGTGTCCCAGTGGCCGGTCAGAAGGGCAGCCAGGAAGGCAGCCGATGTGGCAATCGCCACGAACATTTCGGCTGTGTTGGTGGTGCCGATGGCCTTGCGTGGGTCGGTGCCAATTCCGATCAGCGAACTGGTTACCACTGGCCCCCAGCCGCCGCCGCCGATGGCGTCGAAAAACCCACCGACCAGTCCGAGCGGAAACGGTGACCGCCAGGAAACCACCTTCGGCCGCGTCTGCCGCCAGGCGCGATAGAGGATAATCAGGCCCATCAGACCCAGCCAGCCGACCACGTAGGGCTTCACGGCTTCACCGGGCACCGAGGTCAGGACATAGGCTCCCACCACTCCGCCCAGAACGCCGCCGCCGGCCAGCAACGCCAGCAATCGCCAGTCCACGTTCTTATAGAAAATGTGAGAGGCACCCGAGGCTGCGCCAGTGAAGACCTTGGCCCCGTGAACGACGGCCGAGGCATTGGCCGGACTGACCCCGACGCTGAGCAACACCGAGGTGGATATGACGCCGTACGCCATGCCCAAGGCCCCGTCGACCAGTTGAGCGGCAAAACCCACTACCGCGAAAAGCCAGAAGTTCGGATCCATGGACAAGTTGGTAGGACTATGGTCGCCGCCGCACTAGCCCAGAACCTCTAATACCGAGCACAGAAGAGTTAGACTGGCCGGGCGCGGCCTAATCCTTGGCGCGTTCCTGATAAGAACCGTCTTCGGTCAGGATCACCACGCGTGTTCCAGCTGCGATGTAGGGCGGCACCATGATGCGGGCACCATTGGCCAGGATCGCCGGCTTGTAAGAGGAAGACGCGGTCTGGTTCTTCACCGCCGGTTCGGTCTCGACAATCTCGACGGTTACCAGGCGCGGCAGTTCCAGGGCGATAGGAACTTCCTCGTGCGTCGACAGCATTACGGTCATGCCGTCGACCAACCAGGGCGCGGCGTCACCGACGATCTCGGGCGTTACCACGACCTGATCGTAGTTTTCCGGGTTCATGAAGTGGAAGCCTTCGCCGTCGTTGTAGAGGTAGGTGTAGTTGCGGTCGTCTACAAACGCGCGCTCGACCTGCTCGGTGGTGCGCCACCGTTCCGAGACTTTCACGCCATCGGATATACGTCGCATGCTTAGTTGGGTAACGGGCGTGCCCTTGCCGGGATGGATGTTTTCGGCCGTGAGAACCACATAGAGTTTGCCGTCCATATCGACGACGGAACCCTTCCGCAGCGAGCTAGCGATGACTTTGACCATGGGTCCTCAGCGACTGTGGCAGAGCCGGCGGACAGGGCCGCGCGATTCCGCTGATGAAATTCTTGTGGCGCCCCTATAGCGATTAGAGCCGAAATCGCCAGCCCCCAGCCAAGCAGCCCCTTTGCCCGATCCCGTTGAAAGCCCTTGGTGGTCGCCGGAACGACGGGCAGACCGCGCGCCGTTCCTCGCGGGCCGGGGGCGGATCACCCGCGCCGTGCGCGGCTGGTTCGACGGGTGCGGGTTCACGGAGGTGGAAACTGCAGCGCTTCAGATCTCGCCGGGCAATGAAGCGCATCTGCATGCCTTCGCTACCGAGGCTTTGACGACGGCGGGTGAGGGGCGGGCGATGTATCTGCACACCTCGCCCGAGTTTGCGTGCAAGAAGCTTTTGGCGTCAGGCGAGCGCGAGATTTTTACTTTGGGCAAGGTGTGGCGCAACCGCGAGCGCGGACCGCTGCACCACCCCGAATTCACGATGCTGGAGTGGTACCGCGCAGGTGCGGCCTATGAGGTGCTGATGGACGATTGCGCCACTTTGCTCGCCGTGGCCGCGGAGGCCGCCGGTGCCCGGATGCTGACATTTCGCGGGTTTGAAGCTGACCCGTTTGCGGACCCGGAGCGACTGAGCGTGGCCGAGGCGTTTGATCGCTATGCGGGGGTTGATCTGTTTGCCGGCGATCTGGCGGAGCAGGCGATCTCACAGGGCATCCGGACTACGCCGGACGACACCTGGGCCGATGTTTTCAGCCGGATCATTGTGGAGAAAGTCGAGCCCAACCTCGGCCACGGACGGGCGACGATCCTGTGTGAGTATCCTGTGTCTGAGGCCGCATTGGCCCGGCCCAAGCCTGGCGATCCGCGCGTGGCGGAACGGTTCGAGCTCTACGCATGCGGTGTTGAACTGGCCAATTGCTTCGGCGAATTGACCGACCCCATCGAACAGCGCCGCCGTTTCGAAATCCAGATGGCGGAGAAGGATCGGCTGTACGGCGAGCGCTATCCCATCGACGAGGATTTCCTGGCCGCGCTGGCAATCCTGCCATCGGCCAGCGGGGGCGCGCTGGGGTTCGACCGCCTGGTGATGCTGGCCACGGGTGCCAGCCGCATTGACCAGGTGCTCTGGACGCCGGTGGCGTGAGCGATCATATGCGCAACCCGATGACAAAGGCCCGCGCACTTCGAACGGTCGAGGATCTGACCGCTGCCGGTCTGGTCGATGCCGCGCAACTGCCAGAGTTGGTGAAGGTAGCGTCGCGCTACGCCGTGGCGATCACTCCGGCCATGGCCTCGCTGATAGAACTCGACGACGGCCCGATGCGTCGCCAGTTCGTACCCACAGTCGACGAACTGATCCAGACGTCCGACGAACACGCCGACCCCATCGGTGACGACGCACACACCCCTGTCGAAGGGATCGTTCATCGCTATCCGGACCGGGTGCTGCTGAAGGCTAACCACGCCTGCGCGGTCTACTGTCGCTTTTGTTTCCGCCGCGAGATGGTCGGACCGGACGGCATCCGACCGCTGTCCCCCAAGGCGCTGGACGCCGCCATGGCCTATATTGTGGGGCGACCTGAAATCTGGGAGGTGATTGTGACCGGCGGCGACCCGCTGATCCTGTCGCCACGACGGTTGCATGACCTGGGCCGACGGTTGTCCGAGATCGAGCACGTGAAGATCGTGCGTTTCCACACCCGCGTTCCGGCGGTCGACCCGGAACGGATCACCGACGATCTGGTCACCGCCCTCAAGTCGTCGGGCAAGACCACTTGGGTCGGGCTGCACGCCAACCATCCGGACGAATTGACGCGAGCAGCCAAGGCGGCCTGCGACCGGATCCTGGCTGCCGGGATCCCGATGGTCAGCCAGACGGTGCTGTTGAAAGGCGTGAACGACAATCCCGCGACGCTGGAAGCCCTGATGCGCCGGTTCGTGGAGCTCAGGATCAAGCCCTATTATCTGCACCACCCGGACCTGGCACCGGGGACCGGTCACTTTCGCAATACCATTGCCGAGGGTCACGCGCTGATGCGGGACCTGAATGGCCGCGTGTCAGGTCTGTGCCAGCCGACGTACATCCTCGACATCCCGGGTGGTCACGGGAAAGCCCCGTTGGGACCCTGTTACGTGTCTGACGGCGAGGTCATGGATCCTTCCGGCCGTCGGCACGTTTACCTATCTGAATGACGGCAGAGCTGTTGCCGGAAGGTAACGCCCATGGGGGCATTGAGTGTGACCATATCGACACGCGACCCGGACGAGGCCAGAGATTTTAGCATCCGCGAATCGGCGGCATGCGTAGAATAAATTGCGAACTCCGGCGCTGCCGGACGCTCAGCCAAGAGGGCCGGATATAATCATGGGAAGGCGGGCCTTGCGAGGCGGGCGCATGGGGCGTTGCCTGACCTATGCCGCGATGGCCCCGATGGTGTTCGGGCCACTGGCGATGGCTCAGACTGTACCCGTACCGCCGGCTGTCATCGCTCCGGCACCTGCCGTTCCACTGACCCCTGCTCCCCCTGTCGAGATTCCGTCGTTGACACCTGCCCAGGTGCTGACTGCGCTGAAGGTAATGCAAGCCGCCGACCTGCAGGGCTTGCAAGCCAGAACCTACGTTCTGGATGGGATTGCGGCCTCAGGCGAGCTGACGCCTGCGCAGCAGACATCTTTTGCCGACAACCTGCTCCGCTACGCCAGAGACGTTCATATTGGACGGATGGAAGCGGTGGACTTTCCAGACGACTGGGCTGTTCGTCCCGCAGTCTATGATCCCGCACCGGATCTGGTGCGGGCGCTGGCGGAGGGGCGGTTGCAGGCCTGGCTGGACAGCCTGCCGCCGCGATACTCCGGCTACGTTGCGCTGAAGCGCGGACTTGCCCGTTATCGGGAGATCTCCGCGGCCGGTGGCTGGAAAGTGATCGCAGCAGGCAAGCCTATGGGCCTTGCGTCGACCGACCTGCGCGTCCCGGCGCTTCGGGCGCGGCTGGCAGTTGAGGATGCCCAGCTACCGGCTACGGGCGCTGCTGTGTTCGACAAGCCGTTGCAGGAAGCCGTCCAGCGCGCCCAGCGACGCTTCGGATTGCGGCCAGACGGTATTGCGGGTCGGGAATTGCTCAGCCACCTGAACCAGCCGGTCAGCCAGCGCGTTCTGCAACTCATCGCAAATATGGAACGCTGGCGCTGGTTGCCGTCGGTGATGCCGGCAACGCGCGTGCAGGTAAACTCCGGTGCGGCCGTCGTGACCCTTTTCCGTGACAACCAGCCGATCATGTCCATGAAGGCGGTGTCGGGTCGTCCTGGGAACGAGACCCCGATGCTGGTCTCATCGATCCACAGCGTGGTGATCAACCCCCCGTGGAATGTGCCCACCGGCATTGCCCAGAAGGAGCTCTGGCCCAAGGAAAAAGCCAATCCAGGCTATTTTGCCAGCCATGGCTACCGGATTATTCCAGTGGCTGGCGGCCAGCCGCGCCTTCAACAGGCCTCCGGCGACCAAAGCGCCCTTGGCCGATTTAAGTTCGATTTTGACAACCCGTTCGCTGTCTATCTGCATGACACACCGTCCAAGGGCGGCTTTGGACAGTTTGCGCGGCAGGACAGCCACGGCTGCGTTCGCCTGGAGAAACCCCGGGCCCTGGCCGAGGCCCTTCTGGAAGGCGACGTGACCTGGACGCCGGCGTCCATCGACACCCAGTTGCTGGGCGACAAGACAGTCCGGGCGCGCCTGACCGTTCAGGTACCGGTTTACATCCTCTACTGGACAACATTCGCGAGTGCCGACGGTCAGATGCATTTCCGCAGCGACCCCTACGATTGGGATCGGAAGTTGTTGCAGCTGGCAGGCGTGCTGGCGGCTCCGGTAAAGCCGTCACCGGCCAAGGCTTAGGGGGCCGAGATGCTGAAAACTGTATTGTGGATTGCTGGTGCCTGTGCAGCCGTTCTGCTGGCACTCGCGGTCAGCCGAAACCTGAAGTTTGACAACGCGCCGCCGCCATCGCCCGCAGTCGTGGTTGAAGAACCGGTCGAGGTCCCGATCGTCGTCTCGCCCCCAGCGCCGCCTGTCGAAGCCAAGCCGGTCCCGACCCCAGACGAAGTCCAGATCCAGGAAGATGCCGCCGCCACCGGTATGACCACCGTTGAGCCGGAAGAGACCCCGCCGACCAACTAGGCCGGGGTCACGACCCTCGCCATTGACGCACACGGCCCGTGTCGACGTGGACGAAGTTGGACACTGGATAGTAGCCGACACCTCCCGCGCCGATCGCGGTCGCCGCCGCGCGCAGGTTCGAGAGCTCTACACCCTCGATCCGGAGATCAATGGCCTTGCCTATGGTGTGCTGGCTGTGTTCGGCGACGCCGTTGCTGCGTCGATGCAACATCGCGTTGGTTTTGGGAGACCGATATCCGGAGATGATCTGGAACGGCTTTCTGGTCTCGAGCTTGCCGCCGATGGCATGGAGGGCGTCGAACAACGTGGGGTCGATGAAGTGCTCATCGCCGGTGCGCCAGTCGCGCATCACCCGCGTGGCCTCGGCCAGGGCGTCGGGCAGGTAGCTGCCGTTAGCGTAGTAGACCGAGCTGAACCGCTCGCCGGTATGCAGGTTATCCAGCACCGCCCAGCGGGGCTCCCAGATATCAAAATTCTGGGCCCAGGCCGGTGCAGCGATAGCGCTGACGCCGATTGCGGCCCCGAATTTCAACAGGTCTCTTCGGCGGACGAGGTTGGGCATTGAGCCTCCGGGGCCGTCTTCAGGAAGCTGCAAGATGGGGCGACAATCGTTAACGTCAACCCCACCAACGGTCTGGTGCGACCGCAGGTCGCAACCATCCACAGCTTGTCGGCGCGCGCTCTTGCCGTATGTCGCCCGGCCCGGGATAGTCGCGCAGCATCGGTGTTTCGACGAGATCGGGCGGGAGGAAGCATGCAGATTTCGCGCTTGGTTCGGCGATGAGCGTGGTCGCGCCCGAGACCGCCGTCACCTCACCCGCCACCCTGCGCAAGGTGGTGGCTGCCAGCATGATCGGCACCACCATCGAATGGTACGATTTCTTCCTCTATGGCACCGCTGCGGCGCTGGTGTTCAACAAGCTGTTCTTCCCGGAGTCCGAGCCGCTGGTGGGCACCATGCTGGCGTTTGCTACCTACGCGGTGGGTTTTGTGGCCCGACCGCTGGGGGGCGTTGTCTTCGGCCACTTCGGCGATCGGATCGGGCGCAAAAAGCTGTTGATGCTGAGCCTGATCATCATGGGCGTGGCGACGGTGCTGATCGGTTGTCTACCGACCCATGGGCAGGTGGGCGTATTGGCCCCGATCCTGCTGGTCGTGCTGCGTATTGTGCAAGGCTTTGCCGTCGGCGGTGAGTGGGGCGGGGCGGTTCTGATCGTGGCCGAGCATGGTGATGCCGCGCGGCGGGGCTTCTGGGCCAGCTTCCCTCAAGCCGGTGTCGCGGCTGGCAGCCTGCTCGCTTCCGGCATTCTGGCGTTGATGGCGGGGCTTCAGACCGAGGCAGACTTTCTGGCCTGGGGCTGGCGCGTGCCGTTCCTGCTGTCGGCGGTGTTGATCGGTGTCGGCTACTGGGTCCGCGCCACGGTCGAGGAGAGCCCGACGTTCCAGGCGGTGGCGAAGGAAGCCTCAGCCATCGAGAAAGCCCCGACGCTGGAAGCGATCCGCACACGGCCCAAACAGCTGCTGATAGGGGCCGGCCTCAAGTTCGCCGAGAACATCAGCTATTACATCATAACCGTCTTCTCGATCACCTATGTGACCCAGGCGGTGGGCCTGAGCCGGGGTGTGGCGTTGAACATCATCCTCATCGCCTCTGCGGTGCATGTGGTGATGATCCCGCTGTTCGGACGGCTATCTGACCAGATCGGACGCCGGCCAGTGTATGCGTTCGGGGCCTTCGGGATGGCGCTCTGGGCATTCGTCTTCTTCCAGCTGCTGGACACCGGCCAGTTTGCGTTGATGGCAGTGGGCGCGGTAGGTGCGCTGATCTTCCACGCCGCCATGTATGGGCCGCAGGCCGCGTTCCTGGCCGAGATGTTTCCCACCCGGATCCGATACTCCGGGGTCTCGCTTGCCTATCAGGTGACCTCGATCTTCGCCGGCTCGTTGGCGCCCATCATCGCGGTCGCTCTGCTGCGAGCGACAGAGTCAGCGACGGCGGTGGCAATATATGTGTCGATCGCTTCGGTGATCACTGGGGTCGCGGCGCTGCTGGCGCGCGAGACGCGAGGTAAGACCTTCGCCGAAATTGACGCAGAGACCTGACAAACCGGTGGCCGCGACTGTCGCCAGCGCGGCCACCGGGGGCTCTTGAATTCGTACTACTTCTTCAGGATATCAACGGCCGCGTCCTTCAGGGCACCGACGCCCTTCTGGACCTTGCCTTCAACGCGCTGCGCGACGCCTTCAGCCTCAAGCCGTTCGTTGCCCGTGGCCTTGCCAATGCCTTCCTTGATCGAGCCCGAGATGTCCTTGGCGGCGCCCTTGGCTTCGTCCTTGTGCATGGTCTTCGTCCTGTATGGTTGGGGTAGGTCAAATACGCGCGGGGCCTGGTGAGGTTCCGACATGGAAAGGCGCTTGTGCGTCTTTTCGGCGCGCCCGCGTTGCGCCGGACGCCTCCCCCCGCTATCTGCACGTCGACATTCCCCGCACACTGACCAGCGAGCCCCGACGCCCCATGGCGCAGCAATACATTTTCCAGATGCAGGGCCTGACCAAGGCCTATCCCGGCGGCAAGAAGGTGTTCGAGAACATCTGGCTGTCGTTCTACTCTGACGCCAAGATCGGTGTGGTGGGCGTCAACGGCTCGGGCAAGTCGACGCTGCTGAAGATCATAGCGGGCGTAGACAAGGAGTTCGGCGGCGAGGCCAAGGCTGCCGAAGGCGTCAAGATGGGCTACCTGGAGCAGGAGCCGCATCTGGACGAAACTCTCGATGTCTGGGGCAACGTCATCAGCTGGTGCGAAGAAAAAAAGATCTTTGACCGCTACAACGCCATCGCCGTCGAGCTGGGCGACAACTACACCGACGAGCTCATGGAGGAGATGACCGCCCTTCAGGAGAAGATCGATGCGGGCGACCTCTGGGACATCGATTCCAAGATCGAGATGGCCACGGATGCGCTCCGCTGCCCGCCCAATGACTGGAAGGTCGACAAGCTGTCGGGGGGTGAAAAGCGCCGCATCGCGCTGGCCCGCCTGCTGCTCTCAAAGCCCGACATGCTGCTGCTGGACGAACCCACAAACCACCTCGACGCCGAGAGCGTGGCCTGGCTGCAGCA
>Ga0105047_10012857_pt1 | contig 13436 bp, 12 predicted proteins | sample MAT04_FD_78384 | JGI IMG/M metagenome (GOLD analysis project Ga0105047, IMG submission 78384) | Freshwater microbial communities from Lake Fryxell liftoff mats and glacier meltwater in Antarctica - MAT-04 (megahit assembly) | ecosystem: Environmental > Aquatic > Freshwater > Ice > Liftoff...
CCGGCCCCGGCCCCGGCCCCGGTCACGACACAGGCACCGCCTCCGCCTCCGCCTCCGCCCACGACCGCCAAGGCCAGCGGAGCACCGTGACCATCGAGGCGCGCCAGACGGCGACCGGCCGGCGGGTTGCGGTGCAACGCGAGTTCAAGGTGATGGGCTGCAGGTCGTTCGTCGTCGTCCACGGTGGCGACGAGGCCATGCTCGACATGGCACAGGCCCGCCTTCGCCAGCTGGAGTCGTGGTGGAGTCGCTTCCTCGACGACAGTGACGTCACGCTGGCCAACCGCAGCGTCGGTCTGCCGGTGGTCGTTCACGAGGACACGCTGGCCGTGGTCAGTCGGGCTGTGCTCGCCTGGCGTCAGACCGACGGTCGCTTCGACATCACCGTGCTGCCCGCGCTGTTGCAACACGGCTACACCCACAGCACCACCACCCATGCGGCGGCACCGTCGATTCCTGGGTCGCGCGTCGGGTTCAGCGCGATGATTTCATGGGACTACGCGGCGTCGACACTCACCGTGCCGGCGAACACGGCCATCGATCTCGGTGGCATCGGCAAGGGCATGGCAGCAGACATCGTTGCCGAGGAACTGATCGAGGCCGGGGCAACAGGGGTCGTCGTCAACGTCGGCGGCGACCTGGTGGTGTTGGGAACACCTGACGACGACGAGTCGTGGTACATGGGTATCGAAGACCCGCGTCACCCGCCCGACCACGTCGCTGTGCTGCGCATGAAGTGCGGCGCGATGGCCTCGTCGGGCACGACCATCCGCAATTGGCGGCGCCCCGACGGCACGACGGCCCACCACCTGATCGACCCTTGCTCACTGGACCCGACCACGAGCGGCCTGATCAATGCCACCGTGCTCGCCGCCGACGCGGCTACCGCAGAGGTGTTCGCGACGTCGGCGATGATGCTGGCCGGCCCCGCAGCGATCGCGATGTTGGAACGGGTGGGCCTCGCCGGGCTCGCCGTCGATTCCGGCGGCGTGGTGTACACGACGTCCACACTGAAAGAGTTCGCTGTATGAACGAACACGCGATGTGGTACCTCTCACGCGCAAGTGGAATGGTCGCCTGGGTCGTGCTGGGCATCACATGCCTATGGGGCATCCTGCTGATCACGCGCATGCTGAAGCCGGCCGATCGACCGGCATGGTTGCTCGACCTGCACCGCTACCTCGGCGTGCTCTCGATCGTCACCACCGCTGTGCACATGGTCACGTTGGTCGGCGACAACTGGGAGCACTACGGCTGGAGCGAGTTGTTCGTCCCGTTCACGAAGCTGGAGTATTCGAACACTGCCGCCATCACCTGGGGCGTGTTCTCGTTCTACCTGATGGTCGTCATCCAACTCACCTCGTGGATCATGAAGTGGCTTCCGCGCAGGTTGTGGCATGCCATTCACCTGCTCTCCTACGCGCTGTTCGCCATGGCCACCATTCACGGTTTCAAGGCCGGCACAGACAGCGGCAACATCGTGTTCTTCACCTTCGCGGTGGGTGCCATCTCGATCCTGCTCTTCGCCCTCACCGCTCGCGTCTTGCAAGGTCGCGCAAAGCGAACGCTGCGAACCACGACCAACTGATCGGTTCGGCCACCGTGAGCTGGCCCCTACAGCTGCACTGTTCCCATCCGGCGTGCCGGCCGCATCACGCCATCCCAGGCGGCGCGCTCGGCGATCACTTGGCTGCGCAGTTGCGGCAGCAATGGGTAGAAGGCGTTACCCGGGCAGTCGGTGTAGGTCATGTCGCGGTGGCCGGCGACGATGGGGGTGGTCACGACGGTGCCGGCCTTGAACTTGTTGGAACCTCGCGACACGAAGGTGGTGGTGGCGCCGGGTGATGTGTCCAGGCGGTACGCATCTGCCAACCAGGCCAGCAGCTTCGCCGTGGCTGTCAGCGCCGCGGAGGTGGGGGCCACCGAAGTGAAGGTACCCAGTAGGCAGACCAGCTGCGCGAAGCCCTGGCTCCCGCCGGTGGCATCCGCCTCGACAGGGCCACCCAACGCACCAGCCCTTCCTTCCCACACATCACCGTCGCGCCCGACGAAGAACTGATAGCACACGTCGCTCCATTGCTTTGCTGAGCTGGTGTGAAACGCGTACACACTGCGGATGACATCGCGGGCGCTGCTGTAGTTGTTGGGGCTCTCGGTGTGATGCACCAGGAGGAATTGCGGCTTCTCCGGGTAGATCGGTCCCTTGGGGGGCAGATCGGCGCCCCACGCCGCGCGTGGATGGATCGATAACCCGGGCATCACCTCGACTGCCGGTACCGAGGGTGGAGCTGCCTGCGCCGTCGAGGTCGACAGCGAGGACAGGGCACTGCCCACCACCAAGGCGGCACCTGCGGCGACAGCCCTTCCAATTGCTTCTCGGCGCGTCGGCTCGCAGTCGCACATGCTGCTCACCTTATGATGCGAAGTCGACGGGTGCGCACCCATCGGGTCGAACGTTCGAGAACTGAGAGGGTCCCAATGAGCAGACTGTGCGAAGGCCGCGTAGCCATCGTCACCGGCGCAGGTCGCGGTATTGGCCGCGAGCATGCCCTGAGCCTGGCGTACCACGGCGCCAAAGTCGTCGTGAACGATCTTGGCGGCAACGTCGACGGCAGTGGTGGCGACCTCAGCCCGGCTGACCAGGTGGTCGAGGAGATCAAGGCGTTCGGCGGCGAAGCCGTGTCCAACGGCGACAGCGTGTCGTCGTGGGAGGGCGCTCAGCGCCTGATCAACACCGCGATCGAGACCTTCGGCGACTTGCACGTGGTGGTCAACAACGCGGGCATCTTGCGTGACCGTGTGCTGGCGAACATGACCGAGGAGGAATGGGACTCGGTGATCAACGTGCACCTCAAGGGCACGTTCGCTCCCAGCCGCTGGGCCGCTGCGTACTGGCGCGAGCAGAGCAAGGCAGGCAAGCCCGTGTCGGGTCGCATCATCAACACCACGTCGGTCAGCGGCATCTACGGCAACCCCGGTCAGACCAACTACGGCGCCGCCAAGGCCGGCATCGCCGCCTTCAGCAACATCGCTGCGCTCGAGTTGAGCCGTTACGGAGTCACTGTCAACTCAGTGGGGCCGGTGGCACTCACCCGCATGACCGAAGGTCTCGGGCCGGCGCCCGAGACGGACGAAGCTCGCGAAGCTCGTTCACCGCGTTGGATCGCACCAATCGTGACATGGCTCGCCAGTGAGGAGTCCGCTGGTGTGACCGGCCGCGTCTTCGAGGCCAGCGGTCAACTGCTGGCCGTCGCCGAAGGTTGGGTCCGCGGGCAGACGCACGCACCCGTCGACGACCCCACCCTGCTCGGCCCCATCGTTGCCGAGATGCTGTCCAAGACCCGCCCGAACTCGGGCATGAACGGTGAGCCCGGTGGCTGGCCGCAACCGCAAGTGAAAGGCTGAACCGTCATGGCGCTGAACCCTGATGCAGTGGGAGCCACGGGCGACGTTCGCTCGATCTCATGGGCTTCCAAGGATGCGCTGCTCTATGCAGTCGGCATCGGTGCCGGACAGGCCGACCTGCCCTTCACCACGGAGAACACGCAGAACACCCATCAGGTCGTCTTTCCGACGTTCGCGGTGGTTGCCGGTTCTGGCACTGCGTCCCCGGGCGCCAGCGCAATGAGTCAGATCGGCTCGTTCAACTTTGCGCTGCTGGTGCACGGCTCGCAGGCGATCACGCTGCACCGCCCCATCCCGGTCGCGGCGCAGGCCACCACGCAGGATCGGGTCGTCGCCATGTACGACAAGGGTAAGGCCGCCGTCGTGGTGATGGAGAACGACGTCAAGTCAGTCGACGGCGAACCGCTGTGGAGCACGCGATCCGCAGTCTTCATCCGTGGTGAAGGCGGTTGGGGCGGCGACCGTGGGCCGAGCGGTGCGCAGAACGAGCCGCCGGCAGATATTGCTGCCGACCACGAGATCACACTGCAGACCTCCCCGGACCAGGCCTTCGTGTACCGCCTCTCGGGAGACCGCAACCCGCTGCACACCGACCCGTCGTTTGCTGCCATCGGTGGCTTCGATCGGCCGATCCTGCACGGCCTGTGCAGCTACGGCTTCACCGGTCGCGCACTGCTTGGCGCGCTCGCCGACAACGACGTCACCCGCTTTCACCACATCGAGGGTCGCTTCTCTTCTCCGGTGATGCCCGGCGATGCGCTCACGGTGCGTGTCTGGCGAACGGGCGACAGCGAGGCCGTGTTCACGACCTCGGTCGGCGACCGTGTCGTGATCGATCAGGGGCTGGCCCGCTTCACCTGACCTGCCCAGACCCCAGGTGGCCCTGTCAGGTCAGCTGGGTTCTGGGTAGCAGTCCACCGATACGTCGATGCAGTTCACATACGGATCGTGCTGGCGAACCGCGTGGCGGGCGCGGTCGGCGATTGCGGACAGCTTCTGCGGAGTGTCCTGGCTGGCCGGGACCTGGATTCTGGCGTGAATGCGGTGTGGCGTGCGGTCGACGTCTACGAGCGCCGGGAGGTGCGACAGTTCCTCGAGGATCGCTGTTGCATAGCCGTGCTCGGTTGCGCGCTTGGCCATCGCCGACGCGATGCGCACGCTGGGCAGCTCCTCGTCGATCTGGTGCCAATCGATCTCCACCAGCGGCACACGGTGGCGCGCGGCACACACCGAACCCATCTCGGCGAGCGAGCGAGCGGTTCCCGGTTCGCGAGCGACGATCGTCAGATCGATGTGCTGCTCCAGCGGACAGTCGGCGTGCTTGTCGACGCCGCGACAGGGGCCACCGTGTTCGTCCGTGCAGGCGACCACGTCGTGGCCGGCCGCCGCGAGGTGCTCGCCGATCGCGGTGGCGTTGCCGGCAGTTGACTCGATCAACAGGAGCTTCATGCAGTAATGATTTCCTTCAACCCGCGACAATGACAGGGTCAAAGGTCACAGGAGCGCCGACGAGCGCCTATCGGCCCTCGAGGTGGGCGACGACGTCTGCGAGGGCGACGTCGGCACGCTCGCCGCTACGGCGATCCTTCACTTCGACCAGACCATCGGCCAAGCCGCGGCCGACCACGACGATGGTGCGCATGCCGAGGAGCTCCGCATCGTTGAACTTCACGCCGGGCGAGACGCCGATGCGGTCGTCCAGCAGTACGCGCAGACCCGCCGCCTCGCACTCGGCGGCCAAGAGTTCGGCGGCCGGGAGCTGAGGGTCGCTGGCCTTCCCGGTCGCCACGATGTGCACGTCGGCGGGCGAAACCTCCTTGGGCCAGACCAAGCCCTTCTCGTCGCAGTTCAGTTCCGCAACGGCGGCGACTGCTCGCGACACGCCGATGCCGTACGAGCCCATGGTGACGACGCGGGTCTTGCCGTTCTCGTCCAGCACTGTCAGCCCGAGAGCCTCGGCATACTTGCGGCCGAGCTGGAAGATGTGGCCCATCTCGATGCCGCGGGCCATTTCCAGCGGTGACCCGCAGTTGGGGCACGGATCGCCCGCGTGAACCTCAGCCGCCTCGATGATGCCATCGGGCGTGAAGTCGCGGCCCATCACCAAGTCCTTGACGTGACGGCCATGCGTGTCGGCGCCGGTGATCCAACGCGTGCCGTCCACGATGCGCGGATCCACCACGAAACGAATGCCGGCCGGCTTGTCCTCGCCCAGTGAGCCTGGCCCTATGTAGCCCTTGGCCAGGTGCGGGTTCTTGGTGAAATCGTCCTCGCTGAACGGTTCGATCTCAGCAGGTGACACCTGCGCCTCGAGGCGTTTCATGTCGACCTCGCGGTCACCGGGCACGCCGATGGCAAGCGCAGTGACACTGCCGTCGGGGTACTTCAACTTGACGACGAGGTTCTTCAACGTGTCCGACGCCAACCAATCTCGATCCTCGCGACGGAGGTCAGGTCGTGCGTTGAACAGGTCGACCAGGGTCTGAATGGTGGGTGTGTCGGGGGTGTCGACGACCAGCGCTGCCGGAAGGCCCTCGAACGCAATGGTGGACGGGGCAGCAACCCGGACCGCCTCGGTGTTGGCTGCGTAGTCACAAGACGTGCACCGCACGTAGGTGTCTTCGCCGACGGCCATCGGGGCCAGGAACTCTTCGCTGGCCGAGCCACCCATCGCGCCGCTCATCGCGGAGACGATGACGTAGGGCAGTCCCAAGCGGTCGAACGTGCGCTGGTACGCCACGCGGTGCTTCTGGTAGCTGGCCTCCAGCCCCTCGTCGTCGACGTCGAAGCTGTAGCTGTCCTTCATCACGAACTCGCGGGTTCGCAAGAGGCCCGCACGGGGGCGAGCCTCGTCGCGGTACTTGGTCTGGATCTGGTAGATCACCAGTGGTAGGTCCTTGTAGCTGCTGTAGAGGTCCTTCACCAGCAGGGTGAACATCTCCTCGTGCGTCGGTGCCAGCAAGAAGTCGGCTCCCTTGCGGTCCTTCAGACGGAAGAGGTTGTCGCCGTAGTCGGTCCAGCGGCCGCTGGCCTCGTATGGCTCACGAGGCAGCAGCGCAGGAAAGTGGACCTCCTGGAACCCCTCACGATCCATTTCCTCGCGAACGATGCGCTCGATGTTGCGGTAGACCATCCAGCCCAGCGGTAGCCAGGTGAAGCCGCCCGGTGCGGCCCGCCGGATGTAGCCGCCGCGCACGAGCAGCCGATGGCTGGCCACCTCGGCGTCGGCAGGGTCCTCACGCAAGGTACGGAGGAACAACGTCGACATTCGCAGCACGGGGTGACACCTCTTGAGGAGAAGGGTTGAGCCGCCGGAGGCAGCGTCAGGCAGGCCGAACCCTACCGGTTGCCCGCTATACTCGGCGGGTCTTTGAAGTTCACCGAACTAGAGGCGTGGGCTCTCGAGCCCACGCCTTCTTTACTGCTAGGGCCGAGTTCTGGTCCCCGAAGCGCAGTTCAAAGCCCAAAAGCTGTCGAAAGGAGGTCGAAAATGAGCGATGCCAGCACTCTCAAGCGTGTTCGTTCGCTGGTCGAGCCCATCATCGCCGACCTCAAACTCGACCTCTACGACCTCGAGTTCCGTGGTGGCACCTTGCGCGTCACCATCGATACTCCGGTCGGCAGCCCCGGTGGCATCGACCTGGAGGCCATTGCGTTGGCCACCCGGCTGATCGGCCGCGAGTTCGACCACCACGACCCGCTGCCCGGCCACTACACGCTCGAAGTCACCAGTCCAGGTCTGGAGCGCACGCTACGCACCCCTGCGCACTACCAACGCGAGATCGGCAAGACCATCGCGCTTCGTCTACGCGACACCGTCAATGTCGGCCGTCGCGTGCAGGGCGTACTGATCGCCGCCGATGACAAGTCGGCAACCATTCGGCTCGACACGCCCGACTCCACAACGGCGGGCGCCGACGGTGTGGAAGAACGCAAGGTCGCGTTCGACCAGATCGATCGGGCCCGCACGGTGTTCGTGTGGGGTCCGGCCCCCAAGCCCGGCAAGCCCGCTGCGGCAGACAAGCCGAAGAAGGCAGCAGCAAAGAAGGCTGCTGCACCGATGAGGGAAACGTCATCGGCGACATCTACGACAGAAGTATCCACGACGTCGGCTTCGCCGGCGTCTGCATCTACGAAGGAGGAGGCCCGGTGAGCAGCCTCGATATGTCCGAAGCGGTCAAGATGTTGGCCAACGAGAAGAACATTTCGGTCGACACCTTGCTCCAGGTGTTGGTCGATGCGTTGGCAACTGCCTACAAGCGTCGCCCAGGCGCCGCAGCCGAGGTGGAAGTCGGTATCCACCCCGACACGTTCGAGTTCACGTTCACCGCGTTCGATGTCGACGAGGACGGAAACTGGGTCAACGAGCGAGACGATACGCCGCGTAAGGAGGAGATGGGCCGCATCGCCGCTCAGACCTTCCGTCAGGTGATGAGCCAGCGCATCCGCGAGGCCGAACGCGATCGCAAGTTCGAGGAATACGCGAACCGCGAAGGCGACATCGTCACCGGCATCATCCAGCAGGCCGACGACCGCTACACCTTGCTCGATCTGGGTCGGGTGGAAAGCCTGCTGCCCAAGGCAGAGCAGGTGCCATTCGAACGTCCCGTCCCCGGCGACCGCGTCAAGGCGTACATCGTCGAAGTGCGCAAGACCGCCAAGGGCCCGCAGATCGTCGTCAGCCGTACACACCCCGGCCTGATCAAGCGCCTGTTCGAGCTCGAGGTCCCCGAGATCGCCGACGGCATCGTCGAGATCAAGGGCTGCGCGCGCGAGCCAGGCCACCGCACCAAGATCGCTGTGTGGAGCAACGACCACAACGTCGACCCCGTCGGCGCGTGCGTCGGCGCCCGCGGCGGCCGTGTTCGGATGGTCGTCAACGAACTGCGTGGCGAGAAGATCGACATTGTCCCGTTCAGCGAAGACCTCGCCGATTTCGTGGCCAAGGCGCTGTCGCCTGCGAAGGTCGTCGCCGTCATCATCAGTGACGATGGCACCCAGGCAGATGTGATCGTTCCCGACAACCAGCTCAGCCTGGCAATCGGTAAGGAAGGCCAGAACGCTCGCTTGGCCGCCCGCCTCACCGGTGTCCGCATCGACATTCGCGGCGAGACCGAGCCACTCGAAGGTCTCGACGACGACGCTGACTACGAAGAGGGCGAGTGGGTTGCCAACGCCGAGACGGGTGCCATGGAATGGCATGCCGCCGACGGCACGATCCTCACCCAAGACCAGTGGAATGAGCAGGCAGCTGCAGCTCCCGCTGAGGAAGACGTGGCCACGAATGAATCGGCCGCAAGTGTCAACGACACAGGTAGCAACGAACCGGCTGTCGCCGCAGACGCCGCCGGTGAAACTCAGGAAGCAGGTGATGAGCACGCCTGACACTCGACTCGCAGCACCGCTGCGCACCTGCATCGGCTGCCGCCAGCAACGGCCGCAATCGCAGCTCGTGCGTTGTGTCGTGGGCCCACAGGGCGCAACCGTCAGCCGTATCGCGGCTGGCAGGGGTGCCTGGTTGTGCTCCACGGCGTGCTTTCACACCGCCGGCCGCCGCAAGGCATTCGACCGGGCGTGGAAGCAATCGGTGCATCTCGACGCACTCCAACCTTTGGAGTCCGCGTTGCGTACCGCATTCGAAGACGTGATCATCAACATGGAAGAATTACCGACCGTCGGAGTTGCGTCCGACGAACCGACAGCGACGAAAGGCTGAAACGGGTTTTGGCAAAGAACATGCGCGTACACGAGCTCGCGAAAGCGCTCGGAATGACGAATCAAGAGATGATGTCGCTGTGCGATGTGATGGGTGTCGGGGTGAAGAGTCACTCCTCCACGCTGATCGAGGCGCAGGCCGACCGTCTCCGTCGTCGCGCGGAGCGTGACGGCATCACACGGCCCGAGCAGCCAGAGGAAGTCAAGCCTGTCAAGAAGGCGGCGAAGAAGGCAGCAACAGCTGCGGCCGATACTCCTGCTGCTGTCGACGAAGCACCTATGCCCGCGCCGGCGAAGAAGGCTGCGGCCAAGAAGGTCGCCGAGCCCAAGGACGCACCCGCGCCGGCCGACGTGCCTGCCCCAGCAGCGGTCGAGGAGGCCATCGAGGCGCCGGTCGCCGCTGAGGCGCCGCCCCAACCGGTCGCCGCGCCGATCTCGGCGCCGGTGGCTGCTGTGCCGGTTGCTGCTGTGCCGGTTGCTGCTGTCACAGCGCCGGTCGTGGCCCCCCCGCCAGTGCCTGCCCTGCCGCTCGAGAAGGCTCCCAACGCGTCGGCCGCTGCTGCTCCCAGCGTCTCGGAGGCTCCCAGCGTCTCGGAGGCTCCTGGCGCCTCCGGCGATGCGCCGGCACGCATCACCAGCAGCCGGCCCACCACGGGTGAGCCGCCGCGTCCTGCCGCCCGCCCCGCCGTTGCCTCGGCACCGGCTGCGTCCAGCGCACCGGCGCCCTCTGCGCCCCGCCCGGCCGGCGCTGCGCCCGGCCGCCCTGCCTCCCCGCCTCCCGGCCGCCCGCCGGGCCCGCCGCCCGCACGCCCTACCTCCACCTCCGGCAAGCCCATCCCGCCACCGCCCGGCGGCGGTCGGCCGATGTCGTCATCCGGGAAGCCGATTCCGCCGCCGCCCGGTGGCCTTCGCGCCGGTGGCCCAGGCGCACGTCCGGGTGCTCCCGGTGCCCCACGCACCGGTGCATACTCGGCCCGCCCGGGTGGCCCAGGTGGCCCAGGCGCTCGTCCGGGCGCTCCGGGCGCTCGTCCCGGCTTTGCGCCTCGCCCCGGCGGTCCTGGTGGTCCGCGTCCCGGTGGCTTCGGCGCACCTCGTCCCGGTGGCGGCCCCGGCGGTCCCGGTGGCGGCCCCGGTGGCCCGGGTGCACGTCCCGGCGGTGGCGGCGGTCCCCGCCCCAACGGCCAGCGCCGTGCGCCGCGTAAGAAGAGCCGTGCTCGTCGTCGTCGTGACTTCGACGAGATGCAGCCGAACTACAACAGCAGCTACACCGCCACGAATGCACCGGTGCCCGAAGGCACCATCATCGTCGAGCGTGGCGTATCGGCCCAGGAGTTCGCTCCCAAGCTGAACCGCACGGCCGCCGACGTCATCCGCTTCCTGCTGCAGAATGGCGAAATGGTGACTGCCACCATGACGCTGACCGACGAGCAGATGGAACTGTTCGCGCTGGAAGTCAACGCCGATCTGCTGTTGGTCGAGCCGGGTCAGCAAGAAGAGCTCGAACTGCAAGCATTGTTCGATGACAGCGACGATGACGACGAGTCGTTGCAGGTGCCGCGAGCTCCGGTCATCACTGTCATGGGTCACGTCGACCATGGCAAGACAACGCTGCTCGACAAGATCCGTAAAGCCAACGTGGTTGCCGGCGAAGCCGGTGGCATCACGCAGCACATCGGCGCCTACAAGGTCGACGTGGATGGTCGCGAGATCACCTTCCTGGACACCCCGGGCCACGCCGCGTTCACCAAGATGCGTGCCCGTGGCGCGCAGGTGACCGACATCGTGGTGCTGATGGTTGCAGCTGACGACGGTGTCATGCCGCAAACCATCGAAGCCATCAACCATGCCCGCGCCGCTGAGGTCCCCATCGTGGTTGCCCTCAACAAGATCGACAAGGAGAACGCTGACGTGCAGCGCGTCCTGTCGGAACTGTCGGAGCACGGCTTGATTGCAGAGAGCTGGGGCGGCGACACCATCGTCGTCGAGATGTCGGCGCAGCAGAATCTCGGCATCGACGACCTTCTCGAGCAGCTGGCCGCCGTGGCCGAAGTCGAGGAACTCACCGCCAATCCCACAGGTCGTGCCAAGGGCGTCGTGCTGGAAGCCAAGCTCGACGTCGGTCGTGGCCCCGTTGCCACGATCCTGGTCGACAAGGGCGAGCTGAAGGTCGGCGACCCGATCGTTGCCGGTGGAGCATGGGGCCGCGTTCGTGCCATGATCAACGACAAGGGCGAGCAGGTGAAGACCGCTGGCCCCAGCACCCCTGTGCAGGTACTCGGTCTGCAAAGCGTCCCCAATGCCGGCGACGAATTCCGCTCGGCACTGACGGAAAAGACAGCCCGCACCGTTGGCGAAGCCCGCGAGCAGCGCTATCGCCTCAAGGCACAGCGTGGCGACGCCCGCCTCAGCACCGGCGTGAAGCTGGAAGACATCTTCAACTCCATCCAGGCCGGCGAAGTAGCCACCCTCAACATCGTGTTGAAGGCTGACGTGCAGGGCTCGCTGGAAGCGGTGACTGAATCGTTGCGCCGCTTGGAGCGCGAGGAAGTGAAGTTGGCGTTCGTGCACCGCGCCGTTGGTGCCATCACGGAGAACGACATCAGCCTGGCTGCAACCACCAATGCCACGCTCATCGGTTTCAATGTGCGCCCGGATCGTAAGGCCCGTGACATGGCTGCCGCCGAGGGCGTAGAGATTCGTACCTACGAAATCATCTACAAGCTGCTCGAAGACATCGAGCGTGCCATGGTCGGTATGCTCGCCCCCGAGTACGAGGAAGTGGTCACCGGCGAAGCCGAGGTCCGCGAAGTCTTCCGTGTGCCACGTATCGGCGGCATCGCCGGCTGCATGGTCCGCAGTGGGGCGATCACTCGTGGTTCGAAGGTTCGCTTCCTGCGCGACGGCACCATCATCTGGAAGGGTGCCATCACGTCGCTCAAGCGCTTCAAGGATGATGCACGCGAAGTCCGCGAGGGCTTCGAGTGCGGTATCGGCCTCAGCGACTTCCAGGACCTGAAGCCCGGCGACCTCATCGAAACGTTCGAAGAGCGCGAAATCGCTCGGGTCTGACCATTCGGTGAGTTTCGGCCGATCAATTGCGGCCAGACCATCGCGGCATGGTCGGTAGGGTGAACACGTGAGCAAGCCCCGCCGTCCATCGGCCCCCACCACCCATCGATATCCGCGCGCCGCTCGTCTGCGCACCTCGTTGCAAGAGGTGATTGCCGATGAGTTGACGCGCATCGACGACGAGCGACTTTCGTTGGTCACCATCACTGCGATCGACGTGGACCCGGAGATGAACCGTGCAATCGTGTTCTTCGACTCGTTGATGGGTGAGGAGGGCGATGCCGACATTCTCGACGCGCTGTCGGCGCACCGGATCCGGATTCAGGGTTCGGTGGCCCGGCAGCTTCGTTCGAAGAAGACGCCGATTCTTTCGTTCAAGGCGGACGATTCGATTCGCGCCGCCGAGCGCATCGAGCGCATCTTGCACGACAAGGCCACGCTGCCCGAGCGGCCGCCGTCGCCGGAGGCCGAGCCAGAAGCAGATGCCGAACCTGAAGCCTGATGGCGCGCCGAAAGCCGGCCAACACCCACGGGTTGGCCGTTGTCGACAAGCCCACCGGCGTGACCAGTCACGATGTGGTCGGTATGCTTCGCCGCCGTTTCGGTGAGCGTCAGGTTGGTCATGCCGGCACCCTGGATCCAGATGCCACCGGAGTGCTGCTGGTGGGTGTCGGCAAGTCCACGCGCCTGCTGCGGTTCCTCACCGATCTTGGTAAGACCTATACCGGCGAGGTCGTTTTCGGTACCAGCACCGACACGCTCGATTCGGCAGGAAAGATTCTTGCCACGTTCGACATGGGAGCGCTGACGCCGGAGCTGGTGCAGGCGATGGTCACTGCCCATCTCACCGGTCACATCATGCAGGTGCCGCCGATGGTGAGTGCGCTCAAGGTTGACGGTAGGCGTCTGCACGAGTTGGCCCGTGAAGGCATCGAGGTCGAACGGCAAGCTCGCCCGGTGACGATCAGCCGTTTCGAAGTCGCTGCGACGGACGATCCGCTGGTGTACACGGTCGAGGTGCAGTGCTCGAAGGGCACCTACATCCGAACTCTCGCCGACGACCTCGGTCGGCTGTGTGGCGGTGGTGCCCACCTGCGAAACCTTCGCCGCACGGCTGTCGGCAGTTTCACCGCGACGCACGCAGCGTCGCCCGGCGAGGTCGAGCTGTTGTCATTGCCGGAGGCGATGCGCGACTATCCGCAGGTGACCATCAGCGCGGAAGCAGCGGCGCTGGTCGCCAACGGTCG
>Ga0105047_10012858_pt1 | contig 13436 bp, 13 predicted proteins | sample MAT04_FD_78384 | JGI IMG/M metagenome (GOLD analysis project Ga0105047, IMG submission 78384) | Freshwater microbial communities from Lake Fryxell liftoff mats and glacier meltwater in Antarctica - MAT-04 (megahit assembly) | ecosystem: Environmental > Aquatic > Freshwater > Ice > Liftoff...
AAGCTCGACTGTTTCGTACGCGATGCCGGTGACCCCCTGCTTGAGCAGGGCCTCTGTGCAAGCACGGCCTGCGGCCAGGTGCAGGTAGGTGAAGAGCGTCTGCCCCGCACGCATGCGGTGGTACTCCTGTTCGACCGGCTCCTTGACCTTGAGGATCAGATCGCCGGTACCCCACACGTCATCGGCGGTCTCGAGGATGGTGGCGCCAGCTGCGACGAACTCGTCGTTGCTGATGGACGAACCCACGCCCGCGTCCTTCTCGATGTACACCTCGTGTCCGTGGTGCACCAGCTCATGCACGCCAGCAGGCGTGATGGCAACGCGGTACTCGTGGTTCTTGACCTCGCGGGGGATGCCGACCTTCACAGCGCGTCCTCGTTTCAACTGCAGCACCGACGCCGTTGTCGGTGGTGCGCTCTAGGCGTTCCCACCGTAGTGACCGGGCGCCAGATCGGCAGGTATACGCGATGTCAGCGCCTGTTCGGGCGATCCGACGATCCGTACAGGCAGAGCAGCCCGGACGAAGGGCTGCACCCTTGCGTCGCTGGCGCTCCAGCGATGGTCTCAGATGAGCGGCTCATCGATAGGGATAAGGCCCTGCCATCCCCGGCCTCGCGCCGCTGCGACCGCCAGTGCACCGGCCGCGAGAACAGCATTGGCCACACGGCCCTCCACAACCGCGGTGACAACGTCATCCAGCGTGAACCGGCCCACCGAGATATCGGCCTCTTCACCCGTAGCCACGAAGCCATCGGGCGCTTCAGCCGGTCGAAGGTCGCGCGCCAGGAAGATCTGGATGCGTTCGTCGCTGCCACCTGGGGTCAGGGCCAGATCGAGCAGCAGGTTCCACGTGCCGGCTGCGAGCCCGGCCTCCTCGGCCAGCTCGCGCGCCGCGGTGGTGGCCGGTGGTTCGCCATGCGCATCCCGTAATCCGGCAGGTGCCTCCCACAGCCGAGCCGTCACTGGGTGCCGGTACTGCTGCACGAGCACGAGACGTTCGGCGTCGTCCAGCGCCATCACGGCTACAGCGCCGGGATGGCGCACAACGTCGCGGACCACGACTTCTCCCCCGGGCAGCTCCACTCGCTCCGAGATGATCGACCAGACCCTGCCCTCGAACACGGTGTCGCTATGGAGGACGACAGCTTCGACGGGCACGTCGGCCAGGTCCGAACCCGGCAGGACCGGGATGAGCAGATCGTCTGGGTCGTTCACAGACGTCAGCCCCCAGCGGCGACGGGTGCCGGCGCGGCGGTGTCGACACGGGCCGCCAGAGCAGCAGCGACCAGGCCGACGAAGAGCGGATGGGCCCGCGTGGGACGCGAGCGAAACTCCGGGTGGGCCTGCGTGGCCACGTAATACGGGTGCACGTCGGCCGGCAGCTCAACGAACTCAACGAGCCGATCATCGGGCGAGGTTCCGCTGAACACCAGGCCAGCCGCCTCGAGAGCGGGTCGGTACTCGTTGTTCACCTCGTAGCGGTGGCGATGCCGCTCACCTGTGGTGCCGGCGCCGTAGACACCGCGCACGATGCTGCCCTCGGCCAGGACGGCCGGGTAGAGACCTAGCCGCATCGTGCCGCCCATGTCGCGATCACCGGCAACGACGTCGTGCTGGTCAGACATGGTGGCGATGACCGGTGCGGCCGCATCCGGATCGAACTCCGCGGAGTCGGCTCCGGCAATGCCCGCCACATTTCGTGCGTACTCGATGACCATGCACTGCAGACCCAGGCACAGACCCAGGGTGGGGATGCGGTTCTCGCGCGCGTACTTCAGCGCGCCGAGCTTGCCTTCGATACCACGCACGCCGAATCCACCGGGCACACAGATCGCATCGACACCGGCGAGTTCATGCGCGGCACCTTCAGGCGTAGCGCAATCGTCGGAGGCCACCCACTTCAACGTGACCCGCGCATCGTTCGCGAATCCACCAGCACGGAGGGCTTCGATCACCGAGAGGTAGGCATCTGGAAGATCGATGTACTTGCCAACCAGTGCGATAGTCACCTCGTAGGCCGGTCGATGCACACGGCGCAGCAGGTCGTCCCAAGCGGTCCAGTTCACGTCGCGGAAGTTCAATCCCAGGCGACGCACGACGTAGGCATCGAGACCTTCGCGGTGCAGAACCTTGGGGATGTCGTAGATGCTCGGGGCATCGACAGCGGCCACGACCGCTTCTTCATCAACGTCACACATCAGTGAGATCTTGCGCTTGATGCCGTCTGGCACGGCGCGGTCGGCGCGCAGCACGATCGCATCGGGCTGGATTCCGATGTTGCGAAGCGCCGCGACCGAATGCTGGGTGGGCTTGGTCTTCAACTCTCCAGACGGACCGATGTAGGGCAGCAGCGAGACGTGCAGAAAGAAGGTGTTGTCGCGGCCGATCTGGTGGCGCACCTGACGTACGGCCTCAAGGAACGGGAGTGACTCGATGTCGCCGACGGTGCCGCCCACCTCGGTGATGACGACATCCACATCAGTGGTGCCCATTGACAAGATCCGTGCCTTGATCTCGTTCGTGATGTGCGGAATGACCTGGACTGTGTCGCCGAGGTACTCGCCGCGGCGTTCCTTCGCGATGACGGTCGAGTACACCTGACCTGTCGTGACGTTGGCAGAGCCGTGAAGGTCGGTGTCGAGGAAGCGCTCGTAGTGGCCGATGTCGAGGTCTGTCTCGGCGCCGTCGTCAGTGACGAACACCTCGCCGTGCTGGAACGGGTTCATCGTTCCGGGATCCACGTTGAGGTAGGGGTCGAGTTTCTGCATCGTGACGCGCAGCCCGCGCGCGATGAGCAGGTTGCCCAGGCTTGAGGCGGTCAGGCCCTTGCCGAGAGAGGATGCAACGCCCCCGGTGACGAACACATGCTTCGTGGTGGACGGCACGGCCAAGGCTGGCTCCCGTGGGTATCGCAGAGATGTTGCGCACAATCCGGAGCGGACCGTCCACGGGATTCGAATCTATCAGCACCCGGCGTCGCCTCCGACAGGCGCGCAGAGGGAACTGAGAGCACCTCAGCGATCAGACAGAACCGTCCGCGTCAGCGTGGTGTCGGAGCCGGAGTGGAGGCGGTGCTCTGAACCGGCGCTGCAACGGGGTTGCCCACACCGCCGAAGACGCCGAATCTGCCATCGATCCCTGCAACGAGGGCCTGGATGATCGAGACGCGTCCGATGGCGCGTGCCGCTTGCTCGGACACCGAGAGCCGCACCGTCGCCTGCGGAACAGCACGCACCACTGCGATGGCCGACCCTGCTCGCGGAGTTCCCGGCGCGCTCATCACCGTGGTCACCGATCGACCGGCCAAAGCGACCCCGAGGTCGGCGAGGAGCTGGGAGGTAGCTGCGGTTCCTCCATCGGGCACCACCAGCACCACCAGATCCGATCGCTGGGAGGGCGTGCCGTTGACCTGGATCGCCCCCACCTGCACGAAAGCGTCCAGGAGACCCTGCCCCTGCTGCACCGGCGCGCCAACGGCGGACCCGGTGGGGGTGGAGATGGAGGCGGCCAAGGCAGCTCGGGCGCGCGCCCCTGCCGTGCCGGCGACCACCGCGGCGTCGACCGGAGCCAGACGGGCAGCGATGTCATCGAGCGAGGCCTGTTTGGCAGGTGCCGTGAAAGCCGGGGCCAAGGCCACGGTGCCGGCCACGGTGGCTCCCGACTGCGCCAGGACGCGATCGATCCCCTGCACCACGGCGGGCTCGATGCCGGGCGCAGAGACTACGACCAGTCGCCGTCCAGTCAGCTGGCCCTCAACGAGGGCGCCCTCCTGCGCGGAAATGAAGGCATCGGCTGCGCTGCCCTGCCGCGCAAGCTCGGAGTTGCTCGCACGCAACGAATCGACCGCATCGACCTGCTCGGCGAGGTCGGCTCCGGTCGGACTGAAGCGGGCTAGCGGACCGATGGCCACCAGCACACCGATCGCTGTCGCCATGAGGAGCGCCCCTGCCACCGCAGCTCCACGGCGGAGCGGGGTTGCGAGCCAGGGTGATTCCTGGCCCGAACGATCACGTCGTCCACTTCGGGGTCGCTCCGTGAGGGCCTCAAGCGCGGAGAGTGCGACAAGTCGTCCGCCCGCGTCGAGCCGGAGAAGACCCGTGCTTGCGGCTTCGGCGCGCGGGCGATCAAGCAAGCCCATCAGCGGATCGTCGACGCCATCCGGACCTGCCACCACCACCGCTCGGGCTCCGGCCGCGAGGATGAGTGCGGCAGCACCGTCGGCCAATGGGCGGTCATCAGGAGCCGGGATGCGAAGCACATCGGGTCGAGGGGCAGCATCGGAGGTGCGGGTTCGCCGTCTGGCCGGCGGAGCCTGATCGCCGTCTTCAGGCGTGATGGTGCGGGACCGTGGTTCCCCCAGAACAACCTGGACGATCATCCGATGACTACGCGCCGCCTCCTCGCCCGCCGGTCCGGCCACCGCGACGACGCGGTCAGGCAGCGCCCCGAGGGCCCGAACCTCCTGCGACGTGAGGGCGCCGGTGATGAGCACCACAGCTCGCCCCTGCACCAGGTCGGCAAGTTCCTGACCGATGGCCATCGGTGCTCCGTCTGACCGACCTCGCAGTAGGGCCACAGCGTCCGCCACGAACGCCTCCGTGCGGATGCGTACTCCCCCGGACGAGCCAGCCGATGCGGCGTCGTCGCTGAGATCTGCCAGGCGTCGCCGACGACCACGCTCCACCGGCCGGCCGTGCTGCGCGATGCCGTCAGCGCGTACTTCGATCCGCTCACCATCACGCAGCAAGGAGGCGTGGATGCCGAGAGCGTCGACGAGCACCACGCCCTCCTCGACCAGGAGCGTCGGTCCCGTGACTGGAAAGCGGCCGGAGAACGAAGGCGACACGTTGAGCACGGCGGCCGGTTGTGCGGCGAGGATGCGCCGAGCCGTCGGACGGTCCATATCGAGCACATCGATCACGAGGGCATCACCGGGCTGAGCTCGCGCGAGAACGTCGTCCAACCGCAGACCGGTTCGCAGCGGAAGACCATGAGGCTCAAGCGCTGGACCCGATGACGAACGGCCCCGTGTGCCGCGGCGACTCATGCTCTGGCTTCCTGCTTGAGCTCGGTGGCGGTGGCCAGGAGCTCCTCGGCGTGAGCTCGCCCTGCCTGCGAATCGGCCAGACCGGCAAGCATGCGGGTCAGCTCACCGATCCGCTCAGCAGCATCGAGCGGCCGGATTGCTGCCCGTGAGGCGCCGTCGGCACGCTCGACCACCAGGTGCTGATCGGCGAACGCCGCGACCTGCGGTAGGTGGGTCACGACGATCACCTGTGAGGTACGGCCTAGCGCGGCAAGTCGACGTCCGACGTCGACAGCCGCGCGGCCACCCACACCGGCATCTACCTCGTCGAACACAAACGTGCCGACCGGATCGGCCCCGGCGAGCACGACCTCGAGTGCCAGCATCACGCGCGACAGCTCGCCTCCCGATGCACCTTTGTGCAGTGGAACCGGATTCGCTTCGGCGCGCGGCACCAACGCGAAGAGCACGTCATCGCTTCCGGTGGGTCCGAGTTCTGCGTCGCTGACCTGCACCTCGAGGCGTGCCTTGGGCATCGCCAACGCCTGCAGTTCGGCGGTGACGGCTCGGCCCAGCTTCAGCGCGGCCTTACGTCGACTCGAGGTGATGGTGGCGGCGCTGGACGCGATAGTGGCGTCGATCTCGGCGGCTTGCCGACGCAGTGCGTCGATTTGTTCGCGGTCTTCCGGCTCAGCAAGCAGCGTCATGGCACGTTCACGCCAGTGCAGCAGATCATCGACAGACTGCACCCCGGATCCGATCCGTCGCGCCAGATCCGACAGGCGTCCACGACGCTGTTGCACCACATCGATCCGACCCGGGTCCACATCCAGGGAAGCGATGTACGCGCGAAGCTCAGACGCGACGTCGTCGAGAAGGATCGATACCTCGTCGAGCCGCTTTTGCGAGGCTTGCAACTCTGGATCGTGCTGCGCAGCGCCGGCCAACGCTCGACGGGCCGCACCGATCGCCGCCGACGCGTCACCGGAGGATTCACTGTTCTCGCGACCGGCCAACGCAGCCAAGGCATCAGCCGCCGCCTCGTGCAGCCCATCCACGTTCTCAAGCCTGATCGACTCGGCCTTCAGCTCGATGTCTTCACCGGGCAAGGGATTGAGCTCATCGATCAACGCGACACCGCTCGTCGCCTCGTCCCGGGCGGCTTGCCGCTCCTTTCCACGCGAGGTGAGCTCATCGAGCCGAGCCGCCAGATCGAGCGCCTCCCGCCACAGCCGCGCGTGACGCGACACCACCTCAAGGTGCTTAACACCGGCGAAGCGGTCGAGCAGGTCGCGCTGCAATGATGGTCGACGGAGTAAAAGCTGATCGGACTGCCCGTGCACGGCAGCGAGTTCGTCACCGACATCGGCCAGCACACCCACTGGAACGGAAGCACCGCCGGCGAAAGCACGAGAACGACCCTCGCCTCCGACGGTGCGGCGCACGACCAGGGAGCCGTCATTGTCGACCGCGCCGCCGGCGTCGTCGACGCGCGCGATCGCCTGATGCGGCACCCCCGACCAGACTCCATCGACCGACAGCCGATCGACACCCACGCGCAACAGTCCGGCATCAGGGCGACCACCCATGAGCAACGACAGCGCCGTGAGCACGGTGGTCTTGCCGGTGCCCGTCTCGCCGGTCAGCACCGTGAGACCGGGGCCGAGCTCAAGCTCGGCGTCGTCGATGACGGCCCAACCGTGAAGGTGCAGCTCGCGAAGCACCTCAGCCCCGTCCGCTTCCACGCCACCCGTTGACGGGCAGGTCGAACTTTTCCACCAAGCGATCGGTGAAGGGCTGGGCCCGCAGCCGGGCCAGCAGAACCGGTTCGGCTCCGCGACGGATCTCGACTCTGGAACCGGGCGCAAGGTCGACGATGCGTCGGCCATCGCAGCACAGAACGGCCGGTGCGGTGCTGGCCAGAACCTCGACGGCCACAACCGATGCGGGGGCCACGACCAGCGGCCGGGCGAACAATGCGTGCGCACTGATGGGGACGACCAGCAACGCATCCACGTCGGGCCACACGACTGGGCCACCGGCCGAGAACGCGTAGGCGGTGGATCCGGTGGGCGTGGCGCAGACGACACCGTCGGCCCCCCAGCGCGAGAGCGGCCGGCCATCGACCTCGACGACCATCTCGACCATGCGCTCACGGCCGGCCTTCTCCACCGTCGCCTCGTTCAGCGCCCAGCCTCGTTCAACGACCTGGCCATCGACCTTGACCACGACGTCGACCACCGCGCGGGGTTCCACCAGGTAGTCACCCGTTGCCACCTGCCGTGCCACGTGCTCGGCATCTTCGCGCTCGGCCTCCGCCAAGAAGCCCACATGCCCGAGGTTGATGCCAAGCAGCGGCACGTGATCGGCACGGGTGACCTCGGCGGCCCTCAGAAGGGTGCCGTCACCACCGATGACAAGGGCGAGATCGGCCGCCGTGTCGGTGGCATCGACGCCGATGACGCCGGGGACGCCGAGGTCGCGGGCCTCATCGTGCAATGCCCTGACCGCCAGACCGTCGCGGATGAGCGAGCGTGCCATGTCTTGAGCGGCGGCCAAGGCTGCCGGCCGACCGGTATGGGCGATGAGCAGAACAGTGCGCGGAGGACCATCGACGGCTGCAGTCACGACGGGCCCTCCCTCACTGCTCGCTCCAGGTCGGCCGACTCCAGTGCGGGCGAACCGCGACGAAGCCAGACGAAGTACTCAACATTGCCAGATGGGCCCGGCAACGGGCTCGCCGTGACACCCCGAACCCCCCAACCCCGTGCAAAGGCCGATTCAGCGATCGTAGTGACGGCAGCGGCGCGGAGCTCAGGTTCGCGCACGACACCACCTGCGCCGAGGAGGTCACGCCCCACTTCGAACTGCGGCTTGACCATCAGCGCCATGTCGGCGTCGGGAGCCGAGCATGCGATAAGTGCCGGGAGGACCATCGTGAGCGAGATGAACGACAGGTCGCCGACCACGAGATCAACCGGACCACCGATCGACTCCGGCGTCAGGGTGCGCACGTTGGTTCTATCGATCACCACGACGTCGGCGTGGGTCTGCAACGACCATGCGAGCTGGCCGTACCCCACGTCGACCGCCACCACCTGCGCAGCCCCGCGACGTAGCAGCACGTCGGTGAATCCACCGGTGGAGGCTCCCGCATCCAGACAGCGCCGACCCTGGACTACCAGGTCGGGCCAGGCATCGAGCGCCCCCGCCAGCTTGAACGCTCCGCGGGAGACGTATCCCGGATCATTGTCGGCCCGCACCACCAGAACTGGGTCGCCGGCGTCGACCTGCGTCGCCGCCTTCGTGGCGAGCGCTCCGAGCACCTTCACCCGGCCGGCGTCGATGAGCTCGGAGGCCTCTTCGCGGGATCGGGCCAGGCCGCGACGGACCAGCTCGGCATCGAGCCGGCGTCGCGCCACAGATCAGCCCTGGTCGAGCGTCAGGAGCGCGTCCTGCAGATCGCGGTGCACCTGGGTGAAGACCTCGGCATGCTCGCTCACCGGCAACCGGTCGAGCTCGCGGAGGCCGGAGACCGCGGCATCAACGCGAGAGTCGCCGGTCTGCACATCGAGCGGCAGGGCGCCTTGGCTAGGGATGCGTGCGTCATCGACGTCGGCGCCGGTGCCCAGATCGGTGTCGACCCCCTCGGCGGCCTCATGCACGTCGATCACCGGCTCATTCACGTCCGGGGTCGAGATGTCCTGGTCGTCCCACTGCTCGTTCACGCGTCTCCCGCCGTCGGTGCGGCCGGGGGTGCGGTGCTGGCGGAGGCCTTCTTCGCGACAGACTTTTTGGTGCTCGCCCGCTTCGCTGTCGGCTTCTTCGCCGCAGTCTTCGTGGACCCAGCCTTCGTGGACCCAGGTCCGCCGTCGAGTTCGGTGACGCGGCGGGTCAATCGATCGACCTGCGCCTGCAGAGCCGACACCTCGTCAGTACCCGCCAGACCCAGCGAGCCGACAGCACGCTCGACCTCGGCGCGCACCAGCCCGACGAGCAGGTCGCGGTTGGCACGCCCGGTGGCGACGATGTCGTCGGCCAGCGCCTGCACCTGCGTGCCGGCCTGGCGTCCGGCCTCGACGACCGGGTCGAGCGAACCATCGGCCAACAGCGCCTTCGCCTGGGCGACCGCTCGCTGGCGCGACACCTCGGTCAGCCCGCTCACCAGCGCGACGTAGCCGCGCAGTGCATCAACCGCCATCAGTGCCTCCTGAAATCCGTGCGCCGATCCAAGCGCCGGCGGCGCCTGCTCCATCTCCACGAACGCTACCCGGAACGACCCACGGGCGGGATGACCGCCCGCACCCCAGTTGCCGTTGTCAGGGCAGCCCGACCACCGCGAGCACAGGGTCGGCGCTCGCGGCCGCAGCGGCGCACGCGGCACGCACCGCGTCGATGCTCCGTGGTGACTCCAGGGAGTTGTGCGGCTTTACCTGCACCGAGGGGCCCGAGCGCTCGTGAACCACGTGCGCAGACCACCCGCCACAGATCCAGCCGGCCTCAAAGGCCACCGGCATGGGAGCGACCTCCATGAGCGCTTTGAGATCGTCGGCCACATACGTCGGGCGCATGCGAGCCGGTGCGAGCACCGCTTCCCTTGCACTGGTCACCCCCGTGAGCACAAGGAGACTGTCGAGGCCTGCGTTCACCGCACCCTCGATGTCGGTGTCGAGTCGATCGCCTACGACCAATGCTCGCTTGGCGTTCGCACGCGTCACGGCCTCACTGAACAAGGTCGGCTGCGGTTTGCCCGCGATCTGCGGCGTTACGCCCGTGGCCTCAATTACCGCTTGCACGAGCATGCCGTTGCCAGGGGCGATGCCACGCGCGGTGGGGATCGTGCGGTCGGTGTTGGTGGCAATGAACTGCGCACCCGCCTGGATCGCGAAAGCGGCACCGGCCAGATCACGCCACGAGACATCCGGCCCGTAGCCCATGACGACGGCCTGGACTCCCGAATCGTCAAGGTCAACAACCCGGAAACCCTTTGTCCGCAACGCCTCCGCGACTCCAGCACCACCCACTGCCGCCACGAGGGATCCGAGGGGAAGGTGCGTGGCCAAGAGCGAGGCTGCGGCTTGCGATGAGGTGACCACGTCGTCGTCTGTGAGGGTCAGGCCGAGCGCCAGCAGGTGTTCGCGCACCACTGATGGGGGACGCGCAGCATTGTTCGTGACGTACGAGAGTCGCATGCCCTGAGCGGCGGCCGTTCGCAGAGCGGTGATGGCTCCAGGCACGGCATCGCGTCCGATGTAGACAACGCCGTCGAGGTCAAGCAGCGCGACGTCGTAGGTCATGCAGAGCGTCTCGGTGCCTGCTCGATCCATGCTGAGACCCTCGATGCTTGAGTGAGGATTGCTCATTGGCGCGCCCGTGCCCGCAGCGTGGCGCGCACCTGGATCAAGGCGTCGTTATAGTGCTTGAGGTCGGGGCGCATCGCCACGGCCAGCGCAAGGGGTGATGCGGCGTCGGAGATGCGGCCCACCCGGTGCAGTGAAAGGCCGAGTCCGAACTGCGCATAGTGATCGGTGGGATCCAGGGAAACCAGATAGCTGAAGGTTTCGACAGCGCGGTCGTAGAAGCGTGCATCGAACTGTGCGCGGGCCATGGCCTCACGCAGACTTCGCGCCGTGGGCTCTGCCGCGACCGCCTGCTCAAGCAGTTGAGCCGCCGCCGCAGCATTACCGGCGTCGTGGAGTTCGGTGGCCCTCAGATACCAGTCATACACCTGCCCGGCGGGCCCTGCTTCTTCCTGATCCATCCGCTCCACCCCTGAACGCTCCCCACCAGGGGGTGCTGACATCGGGAACCGACCCGATGATTCCAGTCAGCAGCTGTGGACGCGAACGATCCGACGGATCGTGGTGATCTCGACCTCCCACCGGCTGACCGGTCCGGCCGGCGATCGCCAGAACCTGCGGTGCAGCCGGCCCTGCAGTTCGACCACGTCACCCTCATGCCAGGCGCCGACCTTGCGGCGCAGCGCAGCCGTCCAGGCCGAGCAGTCGAACGCATCTGATCGCCCATCATTGCGCGGCACCACTACGCGCAACCCCACGACTTCGTCCCCGCTCGGCAGGGTGCGGGGTACGGGGTCGACCGACAGCCGACCGGTCAATTCGACCAGGTTTGCCGGTTGCCAGTCGTCCTCTACCGCGGCTCGCGCCGCTGACACCCGACGAGTACGCGGAGCGGGATGTGGAACGGCAGACGTAGGTGGAGCGGGGGCGGGGGTCATCGGGTCCTCCGAGGATCACGGCGATCGGCCCGGCAGCCAGCTCGCAGGTCTGCGAAGGATGCCCGCCTTGGCGTACTGGTGCGCCTCGGTGGAACCGCACTGTGGACGCATCATCCTGTGGAGCGGTGGGCATCGCCCCCCACGCACCCCTGGGGATCTACTCCCCCAGATCCATGAAGGTGACCTCGTCGGAGGGAGGTGCCGGCGTCGTCGTCGAGCTGTCGCGGGTATCGGAGGCACCCGAGCTCAGAAGTTCCACGAAGCGATCCTCAGCGTCGGTCGTGCCGTCAACGTCGACCTGAGCGGTCTTATCGAACCAGTGCGCCGCCTCATCGACCCGGCCGAGTTCGACGAGGGTGTCGGCGTAGGCGTAACGGAGCCGAGGGCCCCACACTGTGTCGCTCTGAGACAGCTCAGGGCACTGCAACGTGACCAGGGCGGCATCAAGTTGCCCCATGTCGCGGCGCGCACCAGCGGCCACGATGCGCATTTCGATGCGTCCGGCTTGATCGAGCCGGGCCACTGGAGCCGAGCCGGCGATCTCGAGGGTTCGCTCGGGGCGGCCCAGACCACGTTCGCAGTCGGCGATGACCGGGAGCTGGTTATCCAGGCCCGACATCCGGCGGGCGGCCCGCAGTTCGGTGAGGGCACGGGCGAAGTGACCGGCACGGTAGGCAGCCAGACCGGCCGCCTCGCGAACCGCAGCGATCCGCCCGGCACGTCGGACGGCTGCCTGTGCGTGCTCCCATGCCAGGTCGGGGTCATCATCGATGGAACGCGCCACCATCACCAGGTGGCGCGCCACCCATCGGGCGTTGTCGGCGGTGAGACCGCGCAGATCGCCCAGGAAGACGTCCTGGTCGAGTTCGTCGCCGGTGACGTCATCGGGCAGATCGGGCCAGAGGCGCTCGCGCGGCTCAGAATCGAAGGACCGACGAGGGTCTCGCGAGCCAGGTGAGTAAGCGCCGCGCTCAGGACGACCCGAGCTCGGCGGACGCGAGCTGACGGGGCGAGAATTGGTCGGGCGAGAATCTCGAGAGCCCGACGACCGGGTGTCGCGGGAATCTCCTGACCGACCCTCGCGGGAGTAGGTCGGACGCGAATCACGCGAATCACGCGAATCACGGGAGCCAGAAGGCCGGGAATCGCGTGAATCACCCGTACGAGAATCACGCGGCGCAGCCGGTCGTGAATTGCTCGGTCCCGAACTACGTGGACCCGAAGCGCCCGGTCGTGAATTGCTCGGACGTGAATTGCTCGGTCCCGAACTACGTGGACCCGAAGCGCCCGGTCGTGAATTGCTCGGACGTGAATTGCTCGGTCCCGAACTACGTGGACCCGATGCGCTCGGTCGTGAACCGCTTCCGCCAGAGCGAGTGTCGCGAGAATCCCCCGACCGAGCATCACGCGAATAGCCGCCGCGTGGAGCCTCCGAACGGCTACCACCGCTGGACGGCCGTGAACTCGAGGGACGCGAGGACGACGAAGAAGGTCGCGATCCGCTTGACGGTCGCGAGGCCGACGTGCCGGAACTCGACGGCCGTGAGGCGCCAGACGCTGGACGGTCGTTGCGTCGATCATCCCGCCCACCGCTCCAGCGATCCTCACGAGGCGCCGAACCGCCAGACCGCTTGGGGCCAGCCCCGCGCGAATTTGCCGAACCCGACGAGGGACGGCCACCGGAGCCCGAACGGGATCCGGGCGTGCCTGTAGAGCGGGGTCGTTCCGATGAGGTTCCACCGGTCGACCCGCGCTTGGACGGTGCTCCGCCTGAGGAGGGGCGCTGGCCCTTGCTTGGTTGGCTTCTGCTCGAGCCGCTCGACGACGGCCTGCTCTGGCCAGAACCCTTGGCCGGCGGGCGGCCTTGGGATTCAGAACCCTTGGACGGACGACCCTTCGACCCACGACCCTCGGAGGATGGCGATCGAGCGCCGGTCGTCCGGCGCGGCCGATCGTCGTCGTTCTTCGGCGTGGTGCTCATGGGTCTCACGAACCTTTCGTTGGCGGTCATCGTGGCCCCCAGACATGAGTCAAGGGCCGTTCCCACTGGGGGAACGGCCCTTGACCAAAGAATGTCCGGCGGCGTCCTACTCTCCCACCCCGTCACCAGGGCAGTACCATCGGCTCTGAAGGGCTTAGCTTCCGGGTTCGGAATGTAACCGGGCGTTTCCC
>Ga0105047_10012859_pt1 | contig 13434 bp, 9 predicted proteins | sample MAT04_FD_78384 | JGI IMG/M metagenome (GOLD analysis project Ga0105047, IMG submission 78384) | Freshwater microbial communities from Lake Fryxell liftoff mats and glacier meltwater in Antarctica - MAT-04 (megahit assembly) | ecosystem: Environmental > Aquatic > Freshwater > Ice > Liftoff...
CCGCCCGTCGCGCGATTGCCCGTGATGGTCGAGGTGCCGTCGATGCTCAGTACACCCTGCCCCTCGGCGTAGACCGCCGCGAACGCCGTGCCGCCGAGGCCCCCTCTGCCGCCGTTGCCACCGTCGCCGCCGCGATTGCCACCGTTGCCGGCCCCTCCCCCCGTGCCGCCCTTGCCGCCTTGCGCCGAGTTCCCGCCGATCCGAACGTTGGTCAGCAGTGCGGTGCTGGCGTTGATCGCGATCCCGGCCCCACCCGCGTCGCCGCCCCAGCCGCCGTCGCCACCCCAGCCGCCGTCGCCGCCCCGCCCCTGGAAGGGCACGATGATGTTCCCGTCGGCCCCCTCGCCGCCCCTCCCGCCGTTGCCGCCGGTCAGTCCGTCGCCGCCCGTCACCTCGTTGGACGTGAACACGGTGTCGCTCACCTCAACGTCCCCGTTCGCGACGTAGACCCCGCCGCCGAACGCCCTCGTCCCGGATGGACCCATCAGACCATCCTGTCCCGGTTTGCCCGGTTCCGGAGGGTAGATGCTGAAGAATTGATCGACCCCGTCGGCCCCGTCGGCCCCGTTGAGGCTCGGCGAGTGGAGCACGTAGAGCGTGGGCACGGCCTGATTGCCGGTGATGGTGCTATTCCGGATGGTGAGCGTGCCGCCGTCCGAGTAGATGCCCCCCCCCAGAGACTCGACCCGGCCAGCGACGCGGTTCCCGATGACCGTCACCCCGTCCAACGTCACGGTCCCGCCGGAGTTCAGCAACCCGCCGCCGAGGGCGGAGCCCGGGAAGTCGACGATTCCGCCGGTGATCGTCAGGTTCCGGAAGGTCACGTTGACCCCTGGGCCGATGACGTGGAAGACGCGGTCGAACCCGGCCGCGTTGATGAACGTGGCCCCGGCCCCCGCCCCCTGGATGACCAACGTCTGGGTGCCCCGGATGTCGAGGTCGCCGGTCGCCGCCAAGTCCTCCTGAGCGCCCTCGCGGGTCAGGCCGTAGTTGTCGGCCGCGAGGTTGATGATGTTGGTCTGGTTCTGGTACGTCGTGTTCGACTGGATGATCGCGGCCCGGAGGCTGCCCGCGCCGCGGTCGGCCGTGGTGGTCACGTTGAACGTCGCCGGAACGCAGCGGAGTTCGAGCGGTTCCAGCCCGAGCGGCGTCCGGCGGATCGGTAGCACCCGGCGGCGCGAACGAGACAAGAATAGCAGGGGGTTCCACGAGAACATGGGCGACCTCTGGGCGTGCGGGACGGCCGCGGGGGCGGCCGATGGAGGTTCATTCTCCCCTGACGCCAAAACCTAAGTCGCGAATGTAAAAATTCCCGCCCACGTGGGCAACCACGGCGAGGTTTTACGGCCGCGGACCGCCACCTGCTCAGCGCGCAACCGATTTTGAGCTTTCATGCGGGCGCAATCTCTCGATAATTCGGGCGAGGGATCTGTTAGGTTTTTCAAGCCCAGGAGAAACATTGGATGGGAGACGCGGCTGGTTCGGTCACGAGCGTGACGCTCTTGAACCGCCTGCGCACGCACGGTGATGAGGAGGCCTGGCGCGCGTTCGCCGACAGGTACGGTGCCAAGGTGTACGGGTGGTGCCGACGGTGGAAGCTCCAGGAGGCCGACGCGCGGGACGTGACGCAGAACGTGATGCTGGAACTCGCCCGGCAGATGGCCGCCTTCGAGTACCGCCCCTCGGGCAGCTTCCGGGGGTGGCTGAAGACGGTCGCCTACCGGGTGTGGTGCGACTTCCTCACGGACCGCAAGCGCACCCCGGACGGCGGTTCGGACGCTGTCTGGGAGCAGTTGGCCGCCCCCGCGGCGGGCGACGACCTCCTCCGGCACCTCGAGGAGGAGTGCGAGCGCGAACTGTTGGAGGCGGCGATGGTCGCCGTCCGCCCGCGGGTGCAACCGAACACCTGGGAGGCGTTCGTGCTGACGGCGGTGGAGGGGAAATCCGGGGCCGAGGTCGCGGAACAATTGAACATGAAGGTCGGCACGGTCTGGGTCGCCCGCAGCAAGGTCAAGAAGATGCTCCAGGACGAGGTACGCAGGCTCGAGGGGCAAGAGGGCGCGGGCGACGCCGGGCAGTGAGCGGCTCGCGGCCCGCATAACGTTCCATCGAATGGGATCCTTCCATGTTTTCGTGCCCCCCGGCAGGGAAGCTGAACGAACTCCTCGGCGAGCAGCTCTCCGCCCCACAGCGGGAGCAACTCGAGGACCACCTCGGCGGTTGCCCGCGCTGCCGGCAGGCGCTGCTGGACCTGTCCGGGGACGCGTCCGAGTGGGACGGCTGGGAGCCCCTCCTGCGGTCCACCGGTGACCCGGCCGCGCCGGCCGACTTCCTGAGTAGCCTCCAGGACGCGTGCGTCGCCGCCGTCCGGGGGGTGCACCCCAGAAAGCCCGAGCCCCCGCCTGCCATTCCGGGGTACGAGATCCTCGCCGAGTTGGGCCGCGGCGGCATGGCCGTGGTCTACCGCGCCCGGCAGGTCCGACTGAACCGGGACGTCGCGATCAAGATGGTCCTCGCCGGCCGCCGCGCCGGGCCGGAACTGTTCGACCGATTTCGGCGCGAGGCCATGGCCATGGCCCGCCTGAAGCACCCGAACGTGGTCCAGATCTACGACGTCGGCGAGCACGCCGGGGTGCCGTACCTCTCGATGGAACTGGTCGAGGGCGGCAGCCTCAAGGACTACCTCGGGGGAACGCCCCACCCGCCCGCCGCCGCGGCCGCCCTGGTCGAGACCCTCGCTCGCGCCATCCACGTCGCCCACCTGGCGGGGACGGTGCACCGCGACCTCAAGCCCGCGAACATCCTCATCGCGGGAAGGGGGGTGGGCGGGACGCGGGACGGGAATGGGGGATCGACAGCTCACGGTTCCACGCCCCCGCCACCCGCCCGGCACGCGGCCCTCGTTCCGAAGATCAGCGACTTCGGGCTTGCCACGGACCGCGACTCCGACGACGACCTGACCAGCACGGGCGACCTCTTGGGGACGCCCCAGTACATGGCACCCGAGCAGGCGCAGGGGCGGCGGAGCCACGTCGGCCCTGCCACCGACATCCACGCCCTCGGGGTCATCCTGTACGAGATGCTGACCGGGCGGCGGCCGTTCGAGGCCGAGGACAAGCCCACCACCCTTGTCATGGTCAGTTTCGAGGACCCGGTGCCCCCGCGCAGGCTGCGGCCGTCGCTGCCGCGGGACCTGGAAACCATCTGCCTCAAGTGCCTCCACAAGTCCCCGCACCGGCGCTACGCCGACGCCCACGAACTCGCCGAGGACTTGCGCCGCTTCCTTGCCGGGGAGCCGATCCGTGCCCGCCCCGTCACCTCGCTGGAATGGCTGGCCGGTTGGGCGCGGCGGCGGCCCGCGGTCGCGGGCTTGCTCGCGAGTGTCCTCGCTCTCCTCGGCGCGGGGTTCGGCGCCGTTACCCTGGCGATGCTCGACGCGCAAGCCGCCCGCCGCGAGGAGGCCTGGCAACGGCAGGAGGCCGAACGGGCCAGGGCCGCCGCCGTCGGGACCCTCGACCGCCTTGAGCGGACCGACTACTTCGGCACCATCGCGCAGGCCCGCTCGCAGTGGCTGCTCAACAACGTGGCCGGGGCGGACCGCCTCCTGCGGCGCTGCCACGAGGAGCGCCGGGGGTGGGAGTGGCACTTCCTCGACGGGCTCAGCCGGCGCGACCTGCTGAGCATCGACGACACCGGCGGCCCCTGGGTCACGGACGTGGCCTACAGTCCCAACGGCCGCCACATCGCCAGTGCCGGCGGCGACCCGTACGCCCGCCCGGAGGCCGGAACTCTTCAGGCGCACGACGCCGCGACCGGCCGACTCCTGTGGAGGAAGACCGGGCTGCCCAACCTGCTCCGCGCCCTCGCCTACAGCCCTGACGGGCGGCTGCTGGCCACGGCCGGGGGGAACTGGCGGGAGTCCGGCGGGGGGAAGCTAAGGCTGTGGGACGCGGCGACCGGCGAGGCGGTCCGCGACTTCCCGGGTCACGATGACTCCCGAGTTCTCGGGCTGGCGTTCCACCCGGGCGGCCGCCGGATCGCCACGACGGCCTCGGGCCGGCCCGTTCGGGTCTGGGACGCGGACACCGGGAAGGAACTCTACCGTGCCTCCACCGCTGAGGGCGACCGGGTGGCCTTCACACCGGACGGCCGGTTCCTCGTGTACGACACCGTCGGCGGGATCGAGTTCCGCGCGGCCGACGACGGCAAGCCCGTGACCACGCTGCCGGGTGCCGGCGGGGTCTTCTGCCTGAGCCCGGACGGCGCGCGACTCGCCGCAGCGGCCGGTGACCAGCTCCGCGTCTGGGACGTGGGGCGCGTCGGTACCGGTGCGGGCGGGGCCTTGCTGGTTCAGGCGTTCAACGGGCACGAGGGGCGCATCGCAGACCTGACCTTCCGCCCCGACGGACGTGCGGTCGCGACGGCGGGCGACGACGGGACCGTGCGGGTGTGGGAACTGGCCCGGCGGGGTCAGCCGGTCGTCCTCCGCGGGCACGTCGGCCGCGTCGGGGCGGTTGCGTTCCACCCGGACGGCCGTGCCCTGGCAAGTGGCGGGATGCAACCCGGCGGCATCAAGGTCTGGGACGCCACCGGGAGCCCCGAGTGCGTGAGGGCCGTCTCCTTCGCCCGAGAGCACCGCGATGTCAACGCGATCGGTTTCAGCGGCGACGACAGCGAGTTGCTCGTCCTCGCCGCGGGCGGGGCGCTCCGCCGGTGGTCGTGGGCCGACGGCCGCACCGCCGAGCGCGAACTACGGTGCTCCAACGACTGGCTGGTGCCCGGCACGCTCGCGGCGTTTTCGGACGACGGCCGGTTCGTGGCGGCCGTGGCGGCCGGGGACCCGAGTGAGGTGAAGGTGGTCGAGACGGCGACCGGCCGGGAGTGCGCGCTGCTGCGATCCGAGTCGGGGCGGGTCCGCTTCCTGGCCTGTGACCGGCAATGCAACCAGGTGGCCGCGGTCGGCACGGGCACCGATGGCGGGCGGGCTGTGCGCCAACTCACCGTGTGGGACGTCGGCACCGGGGCCGTTCTCTTCCGCGAATCGGCCGCGGACGAGTACCCCGATGGGGTGGCTCTCAGTCACGACGGGACGCAGGTGCTCGAAGCCCACCGAGCCCCGGCGGCCACACCCGGGGGCAACGCACGGCACTCGCCCGGGGCGGCGGCCCTCACCCTCATCACCCTTGCGCTGCCGTCGGAACGGGTGCGGCTGACGGTTCCCGGGGCGGGCGTGAGGGCACTCGCGTTTAGCCCGAGTGGGGCCCACGTCGCGGCGGCCGGCAGCGGCGGGGCCGTCGGGATCTGGACGAGCGACGGCAAGCCGCTCCACGCGTCCCCCTTGCCGGGCCTTGAGGGGATCGGGGCACTGGCGTTCAGCCCCGACAGCGAACGGCTGGCCGGCGTCAACCGTGAGCGGGTGCAGGTCTGGGACGTTCCCTCGGGCCAGGAGGTTCTCTTCCTGTGCGGGGCCGAGCCACGGCCCACGGACAACGGGTTCAACCCTCGCGTCGCCTGGAGCCACGACGGCCGCCGCCTGGCCGCCTCGAACTGGGACCGGAGCGTGAGCATCTGGGCAGCCGACTACAGCGGCGGCGGGGGAAAGGGCGAACACGCGGCACAGGCCGCGAGCCGGGCGTTCGAGTGGCACCTGGGACACGCCGAGGCCCACACCCGCCCCGGGGACGCCTTCGTGTCCGCGTTCCACCTCGCGCGGCTGCGGTCGTGGCCCTCGCTCTCTCCCCTCGAGTACCGGCGAAGGGGTAACTTCCTCGCCCGGCGCGGGGAGTGGGACAAAGCCCTCGACGACTACCGGCGCGGCTTCGCCGACGAACTCGCCCCAAACGCAGACGCGTGTCGGGAGTACACCGCCCTTCTGGTGAGGGCGGGCGATGGAACCGCATACCGAAATCTTCGCCAGCAGGTTCTCGCCGCGTGGGTGGGGCAGCGGGACACAGGCGACGCGTATCCGGTTGTCCAACTCGGCTGCCTCATCCCAGCATCTCCGGAGGAGGCAGCACAATTGATAGCGGCTGCGAGTCGATTCCAGGCTATGAAGCCCGACGCCGTGTCACCGCTCATTTGCCTCGGCATCGCTCACTACCGGGCGGGGAAGTGGAAGGAGGCGAGGGAGGCACTGCTCCGTTCCGCCGAAATGCTGCGCGACGACGAGCCCGTGCCGGTCACGTGGGCTTTTCTGGCAATGACTCACCTCCGACTTGGGCAACCAACCGAGGCCAACCCCTGGCTCAAACGGGTTGACCAGTGGCTCGCAGAACAAGAGAAACACTCCCCCCCCGCGACCCCAATGGCTCCCGCCTGGTGGAATTGGTGCGAGTACCTCGAGGTACGACTTCTGCGCGGCGAGGCGCAGACCATTGGGATGACCAGAATACCGTGAGGCTGCTTTCCCGAGCGGGGCAGTGCCCTCGTCCTCGCAGTGGAACAGTTCCGCCAGCCACGTGAACGCCGCGTCGAGGTCGGGGAACCGGCCGACCGGCCGCCAGTTCGACAGCCGCTGGTAGGGCGACGGATAGCCGGACTCGAACTCGGGCGGCGGGGCCGGGTCGGCGTGGCCGGCCGCCAAGGCGTCGCGGAACAGGGCCAGGGCAATGGGGAAGTCGGGCTCCTCGGCGGCGAAGAACCCATCGCGGCCCAGGCCCTCGAACGCGACCAGCCGCTCGCCCTCGTCCCGCGGCTCGTCACCATCGAGCGGTGCCGGCGCCCGGGCCTCCAGGCGGACGAGGCGGGTAACGAGCGACGGGCACCGGTTCAGCGCCATGGTTGCATCCCTCTGCGGAATCACCCCCGCCGCATCACCACGTCGAGGGCGGCGAGCGTGTCGGCCTCGGGGCCGGCACTCCGAGACCGTGGGCAGTCGCCCCGATCCGTTCCCAGTGCTCCGGGGTGAGGGTGGTGAGGTACGCGCACATGCGGGTCAGCCACCCGGTGTGGTCCTGATGCCGCGGGTCGAGGTTCTCTGGCCCGAACGCCTCGGCCAGGAGGACGCGGGCGAACGCCACAGGGTCGTAGGGCACCGGCCGGCCTCAATCGTTTGCTCGAAGCCAAAACCGAACTCGTCGTCATTCAATCGCTCCTGGGTCATGGGTCCATCCGCACCACCACGCGATACACGCGGGTCAGCACGCAACTCCTGCAAGCCGTCACCAGTCCGCTCGATCTGCTGCCGGTCCCAGAAACAACCCGGCCGTCACCTGCGAAGACGGAGGGTTGAGCTATGGTCCGCCCACGACTCGAACTCGCCGACGTTCTGCGTGCTCACGGCCAAGCCTATCGTCAGAATCACTCTGTCTCGTTCCAGCAAGCCAAGGTGATGGCCCGCATTGAGCGGTACCGCACCGCCGCGTTGGGCGGGCATGTCGATGCGTGCTCGAATTGCGTGTTCACTGTTCACTCGCGTCGCGTACAACTCCTGCCGCGACCGCCATAGCCCCAAGTGTCAGGCAGCCAAGCAGGCGGCCTGGGTTGAAGCTCGGCTCGACCGCCTCCTGCCGGTGCCGTACTTCCATGTCGTCTTCACGCTGCCGCATGCACTGAACCCCGTGGTGCTGCAGAATCCCACGCTCCTTTACGATCTGCTCTTCCACGCCGCTTCGACCACCTTGCTGACGCTGGCCGCCGACGTGCGGCGATTGGGAGGACAGATCGGCTTCACGGCGATTCTGCACACCTGGGGTCAGAACTTGCTTCTGCACCCTCACCTGCACTGTGTTGTCACCGGCGGAGGTCTGTCGCCAGATGGCCAGCGTTGGATCGAAGGTGGCCGACACTTCTTCCTCCCTGTGAAGGTGCTCGCGGCTCTCTTTCGTGGCAAGTTCCTGGCCGGGTTGAAACAGCTTTATGAAACGGGGCAACTGAAGCTCGCCGGCAGTGTGATGGATCTGAACGATGTCGGGTGCTTCCGACGCCGATGGCCACGTCCAGTTCCAGTGGAAGGATTACACGCACGGCAGCGCGAAGAAGGTGATGCAACTGGACGCGGCGGAATTCGTCCGTCGATTCTTGCTGCACGTCTTGCCGAAGGGCTTTGTGCGGATTCGCCACTACGGTTTGATGGCCAGCGGCAATGTGACGGGGAAGTTGCCTCGCTGCTGACAGTTGCTCGAAGCGAAGAATGGCGAGGCCGGGCGAACCGCCGGTACGGTCTTCGAAATCTGGCTGAGAATCGGCACCGATACGATCTCGTCCAAGTCCGTTCAGGTTGTGATGCCGAGTGACTTGATCCGGGAGGCCAACGTCGTCGGCTTCATCCCGAGCAACTCCGCCGCCCCGCCCGGTCCGGACACCTTGCCCTTCGCCTGCGTCAACGCCGCGCGGATGTTGTCCGCCTCCAACTGCCGCAATTCGGCGTCAGTCAACACCCGGCTCGTCGCGGATGCTGGCGTGGGCGCGACTCGGATCGGCGCAGGCGATGCGGTGGGCAACTCGATGGTCAGGCGCCCGCCCTCGGCGGTGATGACCGCCCGTTCGAGAACGTGCTGGAGTTCTCGCACGTTTCCCGGCCAGGAGTATTTCTGAAGGGATTGGACACTCGCCAATGTTAGCCGTGGCATAGGCCGGCCGAGTTTCCGCGACAACACGGTCAAGAAGTGTTCGGCCAGTAGGGGGATGTCTTCGGGTCGCTTCCGTAGCGGCGGCAGTTCGATCGGGAACACGCTCAGTCGGTAGTAGAGGTCTTGCCGGAACCGTCCCGCCTCGGCCTCCACTTTCAGATCGCGGTTGGTCGCTGCAACGATCCGCACATCCACTTTGCGAGTCCGCTCCTCTCCGATGCGTTCGAGTTCTCCCTCTTGCAGCACCCGGAGCAGCTTCGCTTGCAGGTCGAGCGGGATCTCCCCGATCTCGTCGAGAAACAGTGTGCCGCCGTCGGCCAGTTCGAACCGCCCGACGCGGTCCCGCGTCGCCCCGGTGAACGATCCCTTCAGGTGACCGAAAAACTCGCTCTCGTACAGTTCTCGCGGGACTGCGGCACAGTTCACCTTGATCAGCGGCTTGCCCGCCCGTCGACTGCGGCGATGGAGTTCGCGGGCGACCAGTTCTTTCCCGGTCCCGCTCGCTCCGAGGATGAGGACGGCCGAGTCAGTCGGGGCCACCAGATCGATCTGGCGGGAGACCGCTTCCAGCGCCGGACTCTGGCCGACCAGTTCGCCGAACGCGCCGCTCCGGGTGACTTCCTCCCGCAGGTACTCGTTCTCCAGTTCGAGCTGCTTCTTCAATTCCTCGATCTCTTCGAACGCCCGAGCCGTGGCGATGGCGGTGGCGGTGTGGTCGGCGATCGTCCGCAGCCAGTCCATGCAGTCAGGGCCGATGGGACCGCGGGCGAACACGGCCAGAACGCCGAGTGTTTCGCCGCGATGGACGAGTGGCTGTCCACCGAATCCGCTGATCCCTTCGGCCTGGAGCCACTCCGGTCTGGCGACCCAGTCCGGAGCGCTGATCGACAGATCGGGGGCCTCGATCGCTTCTCCGCTCGCCCAAATCCGCCCCACCTTTCGCACGCCGAGTGGGAACCGGCGGAACGCCCCGTTCAGTCGACTCCACTCCATGGCCGGGGCAGTTTTCGAGCGCCCCGCGCTCGCGACCAGGTGCAGGCACCTGGCGCGGTTCGGACACTCACCCCTCATCGGGCAGGTGTCACAAATGTCACCCGGCCGGACGAGCCAAACCCGAGCCAGCGCCACCCGAGGCGAGTCCGCCAGTCGGCCGACCAGGAGTCGCAGGAGTTCGGGCAAGTGGCGCTCTTTCGCCAGGTCCAGAAGCAGTCGCTTCGGATCGGTGACGAGAGATGAGTTCAGTGGGAGGTCCATGGGGCTGATTTACGAATAATCGTGACAGTGACACGAGATTTCGTTGATTGACGAGAACTCGTCAAGGAGAACTTTGACAGTATTCGGTCGCAAAACATTACAATATATGTCTTTGCGACTTCAATTCCGGTTTGGCATGGAAGATGAATTGTCATGGTTCAGTCGCCCAGAATTCCCTGAGCGATCAACCACCGGACCTCGATCAGGACCACGACCATGTCCCGTTTAAACCAGATCGGCCCCCAGTCCGCCACCGGCAAGGCCAAGGAATTACTCGACGCCGTGAAGAGCAAACTCGGCCTCGTCCCGAACATGACGCGGGCGATGGCCAACGCCCCGGCGGTGCTTAACGGCTACCTGCAACTGAGTGGCGCGCTCGGTCAGGGGGCCTTGCCCGCCAAGACCCGCGAGCAGATCGCCCTCGCCGTCGCCCAGGCGAACGGGTGCGACTACTGCCTGGCCGCCCACACGGCCACTGGCAAGATGGCCGGGCTGACCGCCGACCAGATCCGCGACAGCCGCCACGGCACCGCGGTGGACCCGAAGGCCGACGCCCTCATCCGGTTCGCCCGCACGGTCGTGGACACCAAGGGGCGGGTGACGGGGGCCGATCTCCAGACGGTCCGCGAGGCCGGGTACGACGACGGGGCCATCGCCGAGGTCGTCGCCCACGTCGCGCTGAACGTGTTCACCAACTACTTCAACCACGTCGCCGACACCGACATCGACTTCCCCAAGGCCGAGCCGCTCGTCGACCACCACGACGCCTGCGCCACCATCCCCGGTTGTGACCTGACGCGGTAACTGACTGTCCCGCCGAGCAGAGAAGCGATTCTTCTCCGCACATTCGCTCACACTGGAGTGCCATGAACGACATCATCACAAATCCGACGGTCATCGTCCCGCCGTTCACCCTCGAAACCGCCACCCGAAAGGTGCGGCTTGCCGAGGACGCCTGGAACTCCCGCGACCCGAATCGGGTGGCGCTCGCCTACTCCGAGGACTCGGTGTGGCGGAACCGCGACCGCTTCCTCGTCGGCCGCGACGAGATCCGGACGTTCCTCACCGGCAAGTGGGAGCGCGAACTCGACTACCGACTGGTGAAAGCGCTCTGGGCGTTCACCAACAACCGCATCGGGGTTCGCTTCCAGTACGAGTCGCACGACGCCGCCGGAAACTGGTTTCGCAGCTATGGCAACGAACTCTGGGAGTTCGACGACCGCGGACTGATGCGTCGCCGCGAGGCGAGCATCAACGACGTTGCTATCAGCGAGACCGAACGGACGTTCTTCTGGCCCGCCCCTGGCCCCCGCCCGGCGGACCATCCCGGTATCCCGGACGTGAAGTAACTCACAACCCCACAAACTTAACCACCCATTCGGAGACCAACATGTTTCGCATCGCACTGCTTCTGGCCGGCGTGTCCGTCACCCTGACCCCCGCCGCCGCCGCCGAGCCGCCGAAGACGCACCACAAGACCGTGAAGGTCGGCGACCTCGACATCTTCTATCGCGAGGCCGGACCGAAGGACGCCCCCGTCGTACTGATGCTACACGGGTTCCCGACCAGCTCGCAGATGTACCGCTACCTGATCCCGCAACTGGCCGACAAGTACCGCGTGATCGCCCCGGACTACCCCGGCTTCGGGCAAAGTTCGATGCCGGCCCGTGACAAGTTCGCGTACACCTTCGACAACCTGGCCGATGTCGTCGAGAAGTTCACCGAGAAGCTCGAACTGAAGAAGTACGCCCTGTACGTCCAGGATTACGGCGCACCCATCGGCTTCCGCATTGCCGTGAAGCACCCCGAACGAGTCACGGCCATCGTGGTGCAGAATGGCAACGCCTACGACGAGGGCCTGGACAACGACTTCTGGAAGCCGATCAAGGCGTACTGGAAGGAGCCGACGAGCAAGGACAAGCGGGAGGCACTCCGGGGCTTCACGAAACTCGACGCGACCAAGTGGCAGTACACGCACGGGGTGAAGAATACCGAACTGATCTCGCCCGACGCCTGGACGACGGACCAGTACCTGCTCGACCGCGACGGGAACGCCGACATCCAACTCGACCTGTTCCTGAGCTACGGCAGCAACCCGCCGCTGTACCCGAAGTGGCAGGAGTATTTCCGCAAGCACCAACCGCCGGTCCTCATCGCCTGGGGGAAGCACGACCAGATCTTCCCCGCAGCCGGGGCCGAGCCGTACAAGCGGGATCTGAAAAACCTGGAGTATCACCTGCTCGACGCCGGGCACTTCGCCTTGGAGACTAACGGCGACGAGATCAGCAAGCTGATGCGTGAGTTTCTCGGGAAGCACGTCAAGTAATCACTCCCCACCGCCGTCGGCATCGTCCGACGGCAGTCCCGCGTTCCACTTCACGTCCGCCGCGCACCCGACCGAGGCCATCCGATGAGCCACTTCCCCAGCGACATTGCGTTCACAGCCGCCGTGAAGGCGATCCAACACCAGAAAGGATCCCGGAAGAACTACACGCGTATTGAACAGTCCGGCGGGTGGCAAACGACCGTCACTTCGGACCTGACGGAGTTCCTCGCCGACCTCGACATGTTCTACCTGGGCACGGCGAACGCCGCCGGGCAGCCGTACATCCAGTACCGCGGCGGGCCGCCGGGCTTCCTCAAGGTGATCGACGACCGCACCCTGGCGTTCGCCGACTTCGGCGGCAACCGCCAGTACATCTCGGTGGGAAACCTGTCCGAAAACCCGAAGGCGTTTCTCTTCCTGATGGACTACGCCAACAGTCGGCGGGTGAAGGTCTGGGGGACCGCGACGGTGGTGGAGGGCGATACCGAACTGCTGGCGAGACTGAGCGACCCGACGTACCCGAGCCGAGTGGAGCGGGCGATCGTGTTCACCGTCGAGGCGTGGGACATGAACTGCCCGCATCACATCCACAAACGCTTCTCGCAACAGCAAGTCGCTACGGTGATCAACCAGTTGCAGGCCCGGATCGCGGAATTGGAATCCCAACTCAAGACCAGAACGGACTGATCACCTCACCGTTCCGACAACTCGGCTGATCGTCGCGTGAGAACCGTTCACCCGTTCACCGGAGCCGTTCGTCGGCGCATCATGGGGCGAAGTACGGCTTGACAGCCCGCAAGCAATACCAACGGAAGGGAACCAAATCCGCAAAGCGTCGGCTCGTAACACGATTGCTTCGGCCCGAGTCTGCCGAGCAGAACCTTCTGGCTTCTGGCGGCAGTCATGGTGAATCCGCCCGCGCGGCATGGTAGAATCTTCGCGGAGGATAAACGATGCCACTGCGTGATCACTTCCGTTCACCCGTCAACGACACGCACGCCTGGGACGAAGTCCACGGTGGGTGGCCGATGGAAATCGTCCGGGACCTGACCACCATTCTGCCGGCCGGGTTCCGAGCCGCGCCGAAAGTCCATCTCGGTTCGGCCTTCGAGGTGGATGTGGGGAGTTACGACCTCGACACGCGCGACCCGGACGCCCTTGCCGATTCCGGCACCGGTCCGGCGACGCTCGCGGTCCTGTCCCCGACGCTGACCGTCGAAGCCGAACTGTCCGAACAAGACGAGTACGAGGTTCGCATTTACGACACGGAGCGAGGCCGACACC
>Ga0105047_10012861_pt1 | contig 13434 bp, 12 predicted proteins | sample MAT04_FD_78384 | JGI IMG/M metagenome (GOLD analysis project Ga0105047, IMG submission 78384) | Freshwater microbial communities from Lake Fryxell liftoff mats and glacier meltwater in Antarctica - MAT-04 (megahit assembly) | ecosystem: Environmental > Aquatic > Freshwater > Ice > Liftoff...
AAACATTAGATTATGCGGGGACAAATCGCTGTTGCACCCTGCGGGGAATGAGTCTAGATTATATTTTTTAACAAAACCGTGATTATCAGGATTTTGTAAACCAATAACCAATAAACCAATAACCAATAAACTAATAACCAGTAACTACTTATTATAATTCAGGGTTAGGTTCCCGGTACGAAATCACCCACAATCCCAAGAACGTCAACCCGCCATTCAGCAAAATGGTCAGAAAACCGACATCGAACCACTGCTTGCACGATATTTCAATAATATACGTAATAATCGGAGCGGCCAGGCAAATTGGCAGCACCAAGCGGTCGCGAATTTTCAGATCAGTAAATAAACCAAATAAAAACAGGCCCAGCAGCGGCCCGTATGTATAACCGGCAATTTTGAAAATAAGGGTAATCACAGCGGCATTACTGACCGCATTGAGGGCCAGAATAATAATCACAAACAGCGCTGCAAAACCCAAATGTACCCACGGCCGCAGTCGCTGCTGTTGCGCTTCGATGGCCGCATCCGGCACCAGTACTTCCTGCCCGGCATCGTTATAAACCCGCTGCTGCGGTATTTTCTCAAAATTCAAAAAATCCACGCAAAAACTGGTGGTCAGGGCCGTCAGTGCGGAATCGGAACTGGCGTAGGTGCTACCGATCAGGCCCAGAATAAAGAAAATGCCCGCCGCCGCATCGAGGTGCTCAAAAGCAAGTTTGGGGTATAAATGATCCGTACGCGCCGGTATTTCCAGCCCCAGCGACCCCGCATAAAGGTAAAGCAGTGCGCCCAGCGTGAGGAACAGGAAATTGACGATCACCAGGTAGATGCAGAACACAAACATATTTTTCTGAGCCCCGCGCAAGTCTTTGCAAGCCAGATTTTTTTGCATCAAATCCTGATCGAGGCCCGTCATGGCCACCGCGATCAGTGCGCCGCTCACGAATTGTTTGACGAAGTGATTGGGATTAGTCAGAAAATTATCGAAGAAAAAAACCTGCCCATAGCGGCCATTCAGGATCGAGGAGAACAGACCGCCGCCACTCAGATTGAGCGATTTGCCGACGGAAATAACGGTGAATACCAGGGCCGCCAGAAAAAAAGTCGTCATGATCGTATCCGTCCAGATGATGGTTTTCAAACCGCCCCGGAAGGTGTACGCGTAGATCAGGCCCATCATCAGCATCGCGGTCACCAAAAAGGGTACGCCCAGCGGCGCAAAGACAAATAACTGTAATACGCTGGCAGCCAGGAACATACGCGCTGCCGAACCCAGTGTCCGCGAAAGCAGAAAGAAACCCGCACCCGTCTTGTAGGCCCAATAACCAAACCGCTGCTCCAGATAGCCATAAATAGACGTAAGCTCCAAGCGGTAGTACATCGGCATCAGCACGGTGGCAATAAAAACGTAGCCCAACAGGTAGCCCAGCACTACCTGCATGTACGAAAAGGCCATGTTCAGGCCGCTGCCGCCCACCGCGCCGGGAATGGAAATGAACGTGACGCCGCTGATACTGGTACCAATCATTGCGTAGGCGATCACCCACCACGGCACCTGGCGGTTGGCCAGGAAAAAACCGGCATTGTTCACGTTGCGACTGGTCAGCCACGCCACGCCGATCAGCATAGCGAAGTAGAGCAGCAGGACGACGAGCACAAGCGTAGGCGTGAGGTGCAGCATAACAATTTACAGGAGATTCCCGAAGGAAGCAAGAACGATGGAAAGAAAGGGCCAGTGACTTACCGATTTTTCGGCCCTGCCGATTTTTGAGAGCGCAAAGGTAGATTTTTTCAGCGAATGCCACGGTTTGGGTTCGCAGCGTTTCCAGTTTGCGGTCTGCTGCGTATTTCTCCGAGCATAAATGCCCATAAAACCCCGTATTCCAGCCCAATGAGCCAAAAATTTTCTTCGGAACGGCCCGCTGCATAGTGGCTGTACGACAAGATGATCAGGCCCGACCAAACGATTGGAAACCGCCAGGTAGTGAGCAAGCCCAGCGCCAATGGCACAGTCACGTACCAGGCATGCACCGTTGTCGCGCAGGATAAATATAAAAAAACGGCCCACAGCATGGCTTCGGGTAAAGTCCATTGGCCTGACCTTGCCTCCCCTTTGGGAGAAACACGCTTCATCAACCAGAGCACCCCCGCCAAAGTCAGTACGGCCAGGCTCGGCCCGACGACGGTCACGTGCTGGAAACCCTTCCACCAGGCATATCCTTGCTGCGCCAGATAGTACAGGCTGGCGTTGAATTCAAAATTCTGAAAATATAAACCGATGCTTTTCGACATATTTACCAGCAGGGGAATATCCAGCCAGGGCAAAAACAACAGCGTGCAGGCTCCCGCAAAAAGCAGATTGAACCACCAGCCTCGCCGCCAGCCCAGCCAGCGCCACACCAGCGGCAAAAACAGCGGGGGCAGTAGTTTGGTGGCGGTCGCCAGTCCCCATAATCCGGCGGCGGCGGGCAGACGCTGCTGTTGGAGCATTCGCCACCCGGCCAGCAGAAAAAAGATCATCAATCCCTCAAAGTGACAGTTCCCCACGATCTCCAGTATCAGCAGCGGATTCAGGGCGTACAACAGGCTGGCACTTTGCCTTTTTTCGGCGGGTAGCACCCCATTGGCCGTACGGAGCAGGTACAAGGTGCCTATTTCTCCGGCCAATAAAAACAACTTCATCACCACCACCCCGCCCCATAAACTATGCGGAGCCACCCAAACGGCCAATGCGAATATAGCCTGACACACCGACGGATATACGGTAAAATAATTGGGCGAATTGAGCTTGGCAAACAGTTCTGGGGTGATCCCCGGCACACCCGCAGGATGCTCCATAAACCAGACCGGCGGATGCGCAAAAGGATGCAGGCCCGCCACGGTCAGATGCCCGTCCCAGAGGAAACGGTAGAAATCGTCGGAGAGATTGGGCAGGCTGAATAACAACAATACCCGCAGTAGAATGCCCAGCCCGGTGTACCAGTTTGCTGCGGCGGCGGTCCGGTTTTTTGGTCGCCAGGCAATGGCGAGATACAGGCCAAAAAACCATCCGTAGGCCAACAGCAACGTCCCGAATGCCGCCCGCTGGACGTAATAACCCAAAAAAACCGTCAGCCCGCAGCAAGCGGCACTGACGGCGTAGCGGATTATCGTTCGGGTGTTGACGGGCATGGGGCGAAGGTAGGGCAAGTACCGGCGGGTTCAGCCGCCGATACTTAGTTCCTCAGTAACGCCGCTCCATTTTGCCAAAAACAAATTCCGCATAAACCCCATTTATCGGCACCTTCACCACTATTTTATGGCGGAATTCAGGGTCGCTTTTCACCTTGATCAGCCCCTGCACCGATTCGCCGCTATACAGGGTTTGAGTGCGTAACAGACCATCGGAGGAAGAATAAGGTTCGCGTGGGCCATTGGGGCCAATCCAGAGGCTGGGTGCCGACCAGGCCCACCACCACCAGTTGTTATTATTCTGGTTGTAACGGGGGGCATTTCCGCTATCAACATTAGCACCATTGCTTACATCGTTATTCACGGCCACCACCGTAGCGACCGTGGCGACCACGATGGCTCCGGCAATTAAGGCGTTTTGCCGGTTGCGGCGGCGAATGAACTGTTCGGCTGTAAATACCCGGTACTCCTTGCGCTGGCCCTTGGCATTATAACCATAGACCCGTACCCCTTCTGGCAGGAAAGTAACCAGTGAATCGCCCTCGTTGCGGACGAAAACACCCAGATTCAGCATACTTTGACCTTTCGAAGTAAGGTCGGTAGATACTTCGGCACCAGGCACCAAAGCACTTAACGAGGGTACGCCCTGATTATAAACTACCGTTGTTTGGTCAGGCTGATTAGCCGCTGGACGATAATAAAAGGATTGCGAACAGGAAGTGCCAAACAAGGCAAAAGCGAGGAAAAGGAAAATTGGTTTCATAGTCAGTGTATAGAGCAAAGTGAGGAAATTTTAATATTCGGTAGCCCAAAGATGCCTGTCTAAATTGCAAAGTTAAAAGCCTTGCCACCGGGTTTAACGACGGTTTAACCAACATAGGCTTACGCGAAAGCAATATGTTAAAATTTTGCCGTAGGGGCGACCCTTGCGGTCGCCCCAAAACAACGAACGCCACCCCGAATAGATCGGGATGACGTCCGTAATTATTTTTCGTCTTGCTGTAACATGGACTTTAGTCCGTGTTTTTTTACCGGAAACGCAAGTCCTTGATGGAGAAGTAACAAATGGTCCCAAAACCCATTGCCAGCATGGAGTGGAACAGCACGAAGGCCGTGTTATGCGTAGCCACCCCTACTATTACGGCGGAGGCAAACAGGAGGGCCATAAAACCTTCGGCAATGGTCACCCAGGAAATCTTTTTCGCCACATAACTCGCTTTCTTGAAGGTCTTTTGTTCGCCGTCAATGCCGAATTTTGGGGTCCGTACGAAAGCGGAAGCCTTACCACGATAGCCTTCGATCACCGCAATCGCATTGTACAGCGACAGGCCCATCGAAATAGGCATAAACGAGAGGAACAGACCAAAAAAGCGCAGTTTCTCCATGAACGTCGGTGGAGCAGTGCGATGCAAGGCGGCAGTAATATTGGCCGTGTAAGAAATAGCCACCACGGAGAAGAGGCCCAGCACGGAGAACGACAGGAAGTGCGTCGAGATGCCCAGTTCGCTGAAGGCAAAAGCCAGTGGTATGCTGCTGACAGCAGCAATAAATACCCAGAGGAACACACCGTAAGCCAGCAATTGGCTGGTAGCGTGCAGTTTCTGGATCAAATTGAGCTTATTGCCGCTTTCTTTCCAGATCAGGTGCAGCAGTTTGCGGGCGTTTTGCGCGCCGCCTTTGTTCCAGCGGAATTGCTGCCCTTTCAGACCGTTCATTTCTACCGGAAGTTCAGCCGGGCTACCCAATTTTTCCAAATACTGGATTTTATAACCCATGATCTGCGCGCGGAAACTCAAATCCAGGTCTTCGGTGAGGGTATCGCTCTGCCAGCCACCGGCCTCATTGATCACGTTTTTGCGCCATACCCCGGCGGTGCCGTTGAATTGGAGCAACAGATTGCCATAAGAGCGGCCCGCCTGCTCGACCGTAAAGTGGACGTTCAGTTGCAAAGCCTGGAGGCGCGTGAGGAAACTGTATTCGGCATTAATATGCTCCCAGCGCGTCTGGACAATACCCACTTTTGGATTTTCAAAATAAGGCATGGTCGTACGCAGAAAGTCGAAGCGCGGGGTGAAGTCGGCATCGAAAATAGCGATGAAGTCCCCATTGACGCGGGGCATGGCTTCCTGCAAAGCACCAGCCTTGTAGCCCTGGCGATTGACGCGGTGAATGTGTTCGATGTTGAAACCCAACGCTTTATATTCAGCCACTTTGGCCGCCACGATGCCGACTGTTTCGTCGGTAGAATCGTCCAGCACGTGGATTTCAAAACGGTCTTTCGGATATTCTTGCTTGGCCACGCAGTCAATAATGCGCTCGGCCACGTACATTTCGTTGTACATCGGCAGTTGCACCGTCACGAACGGCACTTGCTCGTCGTTGGCGGCGTACTGCGTGTATTCGATATTCGGATTTTCCCGGTGGTGGCGTTTGTAGAGGTATAACAGGTGAAACTGCAACAGGCAGTAAATAGTCACTGCGCTCATAGCAGTAAAATAAACCAGCAGCATCAGGTAGCCGAAATCAACAAAGGCTTGATACTCAAAGGCTTGAAACAGGGAATGAAGACCGAACATATTGAGATATTGAGTTTTTTTGTTGTTGTGTACCGGCGGGTTCAGCCGCCGATGATCGTACCGGCGGGTTCAGCCGCCGATTACAGGTATTTAAAAATGGTCGCGATGATTTTCACCCCGGCCAGCACCGCGCCTTTTATGGTCCCGGAGACTTTACTTTTGCCGCCCGCTCGTTTGCGGTAGCGCACGGGCACTTCGATGCAGCGTAGTTTTTGCTTGGCGGCTTTTACCTGCATCTCTACCGTCCAGCCAAAGTTCCGATCCTGCATCTCCATCGCCAGCAACTTATCCCAGCGGATGGCCCGAAATGGCCCCAGATCACTGAACTGATACCCGTAAAACCAGCGAATCATCAATGGCGCGAGCCAGTTGCCAAAGCGTTGCGCGAGAGTCATGGCTCCGGGTTCCATGCCGCCCAATTGCCGCGAACCAATCACCATATCCTGCATCCCGGCCATAATCGGGGCCACCAGCAACGGCAACTGTTCCGGGTAATCGGAGTAGTCGCCATCCAGAAACACCACAATTTCCGGCTGTTCAGACGCGGGCAGACTTTGCAGGTAACGCATTCCGGCGAGGCAAGCATTGCCATAACCGCGTTCCGGTTGACTAATTACGACGGCACCACCGGCTTTCGCCACCGCTTCGGTATGGTCGGTAGAGCCATTGTCACAAACTACCACTCGGCGCACCCAATTTTTTGGGAGGTCGGCCAGCACCAACGGCAGCGATTTTTCCTCGTTCCAGGCCGGAATCAGCACATTTATGTTTGGTATTTGCTCCATATTGTGCTCAGGCCCGCCCGCGCGAAATCATTCATCGCCTTACTGATGCAAGGCGATGCAAAACTAAGTGATACAGTTAAGAAAAAGTTAAAAAGGGGATAAAATACCATGTTAAAGTTTTGTAAACAATCGCCACAGCAGGCAGAGTTTTACCTTTTAAAAGACTTCCTTCCAAATATGATTCGGAAAACTGAGGCTTATCAAAACCTTAACCAAACTATACTTGCCCAAAAGTAGGTCTTTTTCGCTAATTTGCCAAAAATAGATTTTATCTGCAAGCGTTAATTTTCTTAACAAAAAAGACGAGCGAATAGGCTGTACCTGCATATTCAGGCAACCTTCATCAAAGAATTGGCAACAGATAATGGGCGATATATGGGAAGGTTGGCGTAAGTTGGTTGACTAATCGCCAGGATAAGTTAGCATCCAGCAAGAGTTTCATGCTGCGGAGGCGATGATTTTTACGACGTTTTCGCGTTCCGTGGCAAAGGCCAGGGCGGCCAGAATGTGTTCGCGTTTTAGCGTTGGAAAATCTTCCAGGATTTCTTCAAAAGACATATCCGCCGCCAGCCAGCCTAAAATGTCACCTACGCTGATGCGGGTGCCGACAATGCACGGTTTGCCAAAACGGATATTAGGGTTGATGCTAATGTATTTCCGAAAGTCTGCCATAAAGTGTAGATTTTCAATAAAAATGAAACGTAGTCGAACGCGTTTGGTTGGCAAAGTTCGCGATTAGCCACGTACCGAAGTGGTTTTTTGCGGGCATTCTTTTGCCTGGCTGATGAAAAATCGGGATGTCACTGCGTTCCCTTTGCCTTTCCTTACCTTTGCGCCCGCTTTTCAAAAAAACAACCCATGATACGACGGTTCACCCCCGCCCTGCTGCTATTCCCGCTGCTTTGTCTGCTGCTTACGCTTTGCCAGAAAGAACGCTTCACTACAAATAGCGCCGACAAACTCGAATTTAGCACCGATACCCTGCGCTTTGATACGGTATTTACCCAGCTCGGCTCGGCCACGCGGATTCTGAAAGTCTATAACCGGCACTCGGAAAGCATTCGCATTTCCCGGATTTATCTGGCCGATGATGCCAGTTCGCGTTTCAACCTGAACATAGACGGACTGCCCGGCAACAGCCAGCGCGATATTGAAATTGCGCCCCACGACAGCCTGTATATATTTGCGGAGGTTATTATTAATCCGAATCAGCCCGTAAGTGCCAGCCCGTTTGTGCTGGATGAGCAATTGGTTTTTGAAACCAACGGCAACGTACAGGAAGTCACCCTGGAAGCCTTTGGCCAGAATGCTAACTACCTGCCTTCGCGTTTCGGGGCGGGCGGCATATCTGGCTACCAATGCACCAATGGCGAGGATATTATCTGGAATAGCCCCCTGCCCTACGTGATTTATGGCATTCTGGTGATTGATGGTTGTACGCTGCGCATCTCCGCCGGTACGCATATCTATGTGCATGGCGGCCTCGTAAAATACACGGAGGATGGCACGACTTTCCGTTACAACGACGGTTACCTCACCTTCATCAATGGCGGACGATTGCTCGTAGAAGGCACGCTGGAAAAACCGGTTATTTTTGAGGGAGACCGGCTGGAATCAGAATTTAAGACCGAACCGGGCCAGTGGGTAGGTCTCTGGCTACAAGACAGCACGGCCGGTCACCGCCTCGAACACTGCATTATTCGCAACTCGGTCATCGGGCTGCGGGTGGACCAGGAAGTGGACGTGACTATGCGTAACGTGCAGATTTACAATACTTCCAATAGCGGATTGATCGCTTTTCGCGCTAAAATAGATGCAGAAAATTGCCTTTTTTATAATAATACCGGCCACTGTATTCAACTGGGCTGGGGCGGCGATTACGATTTTAAATATTGCACTGCTGCCAGTTATGGCGTGGACGGCGGGACGTTGCTGATGACGAACTTTCGTTGTCTCGATCCCAATTGTAACGACTATGATCTGAATGCACTGAAAGCCCGCTTCCGCAATTGCATTTTTTATGGCACCAAAGCCGACCAGATCGCCTTAGGTGACTACTCCGATAATAACCCCCCTATGTTTGATTATCAATTACAAAACTGCATCGTGCGGGTCAGAGACTTGTTGAAACCCAATGCCTACCCGACTTTCCTGGAGCATTGCCAGCCCTGCCTGAATGCTACGCCGCAGGACAAGATCTTTTTGGACCCGAATCAGGACAATTACCGGCTGGATTCGCTGGGTTCGGTGGCCAAGGGTTATGCCCTGCCTTTGCCGGGAATTGATAAGGACCTGGACGGCAAGACCCGCGATGCGGTGACACCGGATGCCGGAGCGTTTGAGATTGAATTTTAGCCGCTGTACCGGTGGGTTTAGCCGCCGTAATTACCTAAAACTGCACCGTATAAGCATACACCTGCTCCACCGGTTTCTCCGCAGTGGCCGTTGTCGGCGCGGTGGGGGTCACCGTGTAACTCACCTGCATGGTCGGTGCGACCGCCGGAACTGGCACGGGTTTCTTGAATTGCACCCGTAATTTCTGGTGAAAAGTCACTTTCATATTGCGATTGGTCGGCACATCAAATTTCAGCAAACGGGTCAGGCGACAAGCCTCTTCGTCGCAGCCGTGGCCAATGCCTTGCAGGACGCGCGTGGCGATCACATTGCCTTTATAATCAATGTCATAGTCCACCAGTACCATACCTTCCGTACCCGCCTCCAGGGCAGTGGCCGGGTAGCGCAGATTTTCGTAAATAAATTTAGTAATGGCTTTTGGCCCGCCGGGATACTCCGGCTGATGAATAAAACGCTGCTTTTTTTTATCTTTTTCCATGTCAATATTTCAGATCGAATATCAGTACCGTGCAAATAAAGTTTGAGTGTTTGAAGATTCGAGTATTCGATCAATTACCTGATGGTCAAGTGCTTTGATCGAATACTCAAATACTCGCATCCTCGAAAATTGTCCAGCGATTACGCTAACTGCAAGATTTTTTTCTGCTGCAAATATTTGTCCAATAGCCGCAAAGAGAAATTGGCAGAAAAATATGCTGATAGTGAATTGGTGTCCGCAAATTTACTCATTTGTGGTTTATTTGCGATACAAAAGGAAGATTTTGGGCATGAAACGTTTGATGCCGACCTGCTTACATTTTTCCATCTTTGCACCACTCAAACCTTCATTTCTAATGCTGACACCTGACGACACGCAATACGGGGAGAATCAATACCAGACCACTGCACCCCAAACCTCCGTCTGGCAAAACGGCTGGGCTACGCTAACCATTATCGGCATCAACGTCGCGGTGTTTGTCCTCATGGCCATCAATGGCGTGAATATTATGCAGCCGCAAACCCAGGACCTGCTGACCTGGGGCGCGAATTTCAAACCGCTCACCCTCGATGGCGAATGGTGGCGGCTGCTCACGGCTTGTTTTCTGCATATCGGCATTTTGCATCTGGCCATCAATATGTATTCGTTGTTCAACGTTGGCATTTTGCTGGAAAATATGCTGGGCCGAGCGCAGTACATTATGGCCTATCTCGTTTGCGGACTGGCGGGCAGCGCGGCCAGTTTGTGGTGGCATGAAGCTACCGTGAGCGCGGGTGCTTCGGGGGCTATTTTCGGGATGTTTGGCCTTTTTTATGCCTGGGTGACGACCTCACATTTGATTTCCAGCGAAGAGAAAAAGGCGCAACTCACCAGCGGCGGCACGTTTCTGGTGTTCAACTTAGTTATGGGCCTGAGCGGGAGGATAGACAACGCCGCGCACCTCGGCGGTCTGGTAGCGGGTATTATCATCGGGTTATTCGTCAGCAAATGGCAGGACGTTGGCAGGTGGCGGCCATTATTGGTCGGTTGTATTATTACCTCCATCATGGCTGCGGTATTAATCGCCAATTCTAAAAGTGATGTTAAGACTTTTCAGGATAAAATCAAGGAATTATCCGTCATCGAGGAATCGGTGAATCAACAATTAGCGGCAGCCCAATTAATAGCAGATAAACCCTCCTCGGCGCAAGCATATAAAGAAATGGGGGCCGAATGGGCGAAAGCAACGGCCATTGCCCATGAAATATATGGCTACCAATTGCCGGGCACGATGCACGCTTTTACGGTCCATCTGGTGGACTACTGCGAAAAACGCGGCACCCTGTTTACGCTACTGGAACAAGCCGCCACCGACGATTCTGTGGAAAAGCAAACGGCCATTGATTCTTTGAATACAGCGTTGAATAATATAAACAAACAAATAGAAAATCTCTCCAAATAAGTAACTGACTTAGCGTGAATTTCACCCATCATATTGGTTTCATGGCTAGTTGCCTTTTTGCAATTTTGCCTGTTTTAATTAATTGCCAGCCATGTTCACCCTCCGCGCCCACCTCGTTGATCTCCACGTACGCCGTATCTATCCCGCTGAAGTCCGCATCGAAGCCGGAAAAATAGCCGCCATCAAAGAACTTGATTTGCTTCCAGCCGGTGCTGGCTATATGCTGCCGGGCTTTGTGGATGCGCACGTCCACATTGAAAGCAGTATGCTGCCGCCGACGGAGTTTGCGCGGATGGCGGTGGTACACGGCACCGTCGCCACCGTCTCCGACCCACACGAAATCGCCAATGTACTGGGCGTAGCGGGGGTACAGTACATGCTCGACGAGGCGAAACGCAGCCCTTTCAAATTCTGTTTCGGGGCACCTTCCTGTGTACCCGCCACCACCTTCGAGACCGCCGGAGCCACCCTCGATGCGGCGGCGGTGGATCAACTGCTGCAACAACCCGACATCGGTTATCTGTCCGAAGTGATGAATTTTCCCGGTGTACTCTACGCCGATCCGGAGCTGCTGGCCAAAATCGCTGCCGCCCGACGTATTGGCAAACCCGTGGACGGACACGCGCCCGGATTGCGCGGCGAGGATGCACGGCACTATTTCGCGGCGGGCATCACTACCGACCACGAGTGTTTTACCTACGAAGAAGGTTTGGAAAAGGCCCAGTTGGGCGTACATATTCTGATTCGCGAAGGCAGCGCAGCCCGCAATTTCGAGGCACTTTGGCCGCTATTGCGCAAATTTCCCGCGCAAATGATGTTTTGCAGCGATGACAAACACCCCGATGAACTGGTGCATGGTCATATTAATCAACTCGTCGCCCGGGCTTTGGCCAAAGGCTGCGACCTGTTCGATACGCTCCGTGCCGCTTGCCTGCATCCCGTGGAGCACTATCATTTGCCGGTCGGTACGCTCCGCGTGGGCGATGCCGCCGATTTTATTCAGGTGGCGGAATTAGTTGATTTTAAAGTAGTTGCCACCTGGCTGGATGGGGAAAAAGTAGCCGAAAACGGCAAGACGCTGCTACCTCACCAACCCTCGGCGGCACCCAACCAATTTCTGGCGACACCAAAAACACCCGCAGACTTTCAACTTGCGGCCCAACACGCAGGCCGGGTACGCGTCATTCGGGTACTGGATGGCGAGATCGTCACCCAGGCGGAATGGGAAACCGCACCCATACACGCGGGTTTGCTTGGTACCGATCCGGGCCGCGATTTATTGAAAATCGCCGTCGTCAATCGCTACACCCCCAATGCCAAGCCAGCCGTTGGATTTGTGCGTGGCGTAGGATTAAAACAAGGTGCATTGGCTTCCAGCGTGGCCCACGATTCCCATAATATTGTCGCCGTGGGCACGGATGATGGGGCTTTGTGCGAGGCAGTCAACGCCGTGATTGCTATGCAAGGTGGTATCAGTGCGACGGATGGGAAAGGAAATACGCAAACGCTGGCCCTGCCGATTGCCGGACTGATGAGCCAACTGGATGGCTACACGCTGGCGCAGACGTATGCGCAAGTAGATGCCTGGACAAAAAACACGCTGGGTTGTACTTTGCGCGCGCCATTTATGGCCTTGTCTTTTCTGGCCTTGCCAGTTATTCCGGCTTTGAAAATGACGGATTTGGGGCTGTTTGATGTGGAGAAATTTCAGTTTACGGAGGTGGAAGTGGCGATGCTCGGTTTGTAAGAGGGGTCATCCCGTACTTTGGTCGGGATGACCCCTCGGCGGTTTTTTGAGATGTCCCCGCGCCTGCGTTGTGGATTACTGTGGGGTAAGGCTCGAACCAGACCCAGCCGGATTCTGCTTTGTGCCGGTACATTTGCACGAGGCAGTTGGCCAGTGTCTCTGGCAAGGCTTGATTGTGGGGCGATGGCGTTGCCTGCTTCTAGCTCAGGTATCTGCGGAGGGTCCAGGCAATGGTTTCATGATCTTCCATCAGGCTAGTGAGAAAATCCGTCGTACCAGCATCTTTGTATGTTTCAGCGCACTCGTCAACGGATTTGCGGAGCTGGACCACAACGCTTTCGTGGTCGGTCAGCAGTTCCTGTATCATCTCTTTGGAGGAAGGGTATTTGCCGGGATGTTCTTTGATAGAGGCTAATTTCCCGAACTCTTGCATCGTACCGATGGTTTTACTGCCCAATTTGTTGATGCGCTCCGCCACTTCATCAATAGATTCTTCCAATTTTTTGTACTGGTGCTCGAATAGTTGGTGCAGCTCCATGAAGCTTTCACCGCTCACATTCCAATGAAATTTTCTGGTCTTGGTGTAAAGTGTTACCTCGTCGGCTAATGCGACAGCAAGTAAATCGGCAATAGCGTTCAGGTTTTTTTCGGGAATTCCAATGTTCGGTTTCATATTTTATTTTTTAAAAAATTGAATTGATGCATAATTCCTAAAAAAAGGATGCCGCTTTTTTTCGACGTATTTTGCGGTACAGCATTTAGGCTGATTTAATGGTCGTATCCATATAAAGTGTATGCGACCAATGCACCGCTGAAATCATCAACATTTCGGTTTGTATCCAAATAATAAGCGCAAAGGCTATATAAATAGAAAATGACCA
>Ga0105047_10012864_pt1 | contig 13433 bp, 6 predicted proteins | sample MAT04_FD_78384 | JGI IMG/M metagenome (GOLD analysis project Ga0105047, IMG submission 78384) | Freshwater microbial communities from Lake Fryxell liftoff mats and glacier meltwater in Antarctica - MAT-04 (megahit assembly) | ecosystem: Environmental > Aquatic > Freshwater > Ice > Liftoff...
CCGCGCCCGCCGCCGAAGCTCGCGCGCGTTGCGCTACGCACGTCACGCTCGCCGAGCAGTGACGCCGCGAGGCAGCCACGTGCGCCAGCGCCGCGATCGGCCGCTTCGATGGCGAGGCGCGCGGCGCGCGGATGCACGGGCAGCCGCTGCATGCGCTTGCCGATCGCCGTCATCGCGCCGCGCTCGTCGACCGCGCCGAGCCGTTGCAGCAGCGCGTCTGCTGCGGCGAGGGCCGCAGGCAGCGGCGCCTCGAGCCAGGGGAACGCTGCGAGATCTTGCTCGCCGAGCGCGTGCAGCGCGAGCGCGGTCTCGGCGAGATCGAGGCGGCGGATCTCCGGCAAGTCGTGATGTGGACGCGCGTCGAGATCCGGCTTCGTATAGAGCCGCACGCACACGCCTGGACGCAGCCGACCGGCGCGGCCCGCGCGCTGCGTGGCCGACGCCTGCGCGATCTTCTTCGTCTCGAGGCGCGACATCCCGCTCCACGGCGAGTGCGCCGCGACACGCGCGAGACCGGAGTCGACGACGGCGACGACGCCCTCGATGGTGACGCTGCTCTCGGCGACGTTGGTCGAGAGGATCACCTTGCGCCGCGGGCCGGGACGCACGGCGCGATCCTGATCGTCGGGCGGCAGGTCGCCGTGCAGCGGCACGACGTCGATCCCTTGCGCGCGCGCGAACTCCGCGAGCGCCTCACCCGCGCGACGAATCTCCGCGGCGCCCGGGAGAAAGACGAGCACGTCGCCGACGAGCGCGGTCTCGGTCTGCGCGCGCAGCACGACGCGACGCACGGCGGCGGCGACCTGCAGCTCGAGGTGGCGATCGTCCGCGCGATCGAGGTGCTCGAGCGCGACCGGAAAGACGCGGCCTTCGACGCGCATCAGCTGCGCGTCGAGGAACGTCGCGACGCGCTCGGCGTCGAGCGTCGCGCTCATCGCGACCAGGCGCAGCTCCGGACGCGCACCAGAGAGCTGCAAGCGCCGCAACAGCGCGAGCGCGACATCGGCGTGGAGGTGCCGCTCGTGAAGCTCATCGAGCACGACGACCGCGACGTCGCGCAGCATTGGATCACCGACCAGCCGACGCGCGAGGATGCCCTCGGTGACGAAGCGGATCTTCGTGCGCGCGCTCGACACGTCCTCGAAGCGCACCTGCCAGCCGACGCGCTCGCCGGGCTTCTCGCCGAGCTCCTCGGCGACACGGCGCGCCGCCATCCGCGTCGCCAATCGGCGCGGCTCGAGCACGACGATCTCACCGCGCGCAGCGAGCCCCGCGTCGAGCAGCGCACGCGGCACACGCGTGGTCTTACCCGCGCCCGGCTCGGCGACGAGCACGACGTTGCCGGTGCGCACCGCGTCGACGATCGCCGGAATGCGCGCGTCGATCGGCAGCGGCTGCATGCGCGCGTCGCTCACGGCGCGTGGCTCACAGGAGCTCGTTCGTCGCGCGCACCACGCGAGCCGCTAGTTGCGCGTCAGCTTGCGGTACTTGATGCGGTGCGGCTGCACCGACTCGACGCCGAGCCGTCGCTTCTTGTCTTCTTCGTAGGCCTCGAAGTTTCCTTCGAACCACTCGACGTGGCTGTCGCCCTCGAACGCGAGGATGTGCGTCGCGATGCGATCGAGGAACCAGCGATCGTGGGTGATGACGATGGCGCAGCCGGGGAACTCGAGGAGCGCGTCTTCGAGTGAGCGCAGCGTCTCGACGTCGAGGTCGTTGGTCGGCTCGTCGAGCATCAGCACGTTGCCACACGTCTTGACGAGCTTGGCCAAGTGCACGCGGTTGCGCTCGCCGCCGGAGAGGTTCTTCACCAGCTTCTGCTGGTCGCCGCCGCGGAAGTTGAACCAGCTGACGTACTGGCGCGTTTGCATCTCCTGCTTGCCGAGCACCATGGAGTCGACGCCGCCGCTGATCTCTTTCCACACGTTGTTGTCGCCGTTGAGCGAGTCGCGCGACTGATCGACGTACGCGAGCCGCACCGACTCACCGAGCTTGAGCGTGCCGCTGTCGGCCTTCTCTTGTCCGGTGATCATGCGGAACAGCGTCGTCTTGCCTGCGCCGTTCGGGCCCACGATGCCGACGATGCCGTTCTTCGGCAGGCGGAAGTTGAGGTTGTCGATCAGCAGCCGATCGCCGAACGACTTCGACACGCCCTCGGCCTCGATGACGACGTCGCCGAGACGTGGACCCGCGGGCAGGTAGAGCTCGGTTGGATCGCGGCGCTTCTTGCTGTCCTCGGCGAGGAGCGTGTCGTACGCCTGAAGGCGCGCCTTGCTCTTCGCTTGACGCGCGCGCGGTGCGGCGCGCACCCACTCGAGCTCTTGCGTGATCTTGCGCTTGCGCGCGCTCTCTTGCTTTTCCTCGAGCGCGAGGCGCTTCTCCTTCGCCTCGAGCCACGCGGTGTAGTTCCCCTTGAACGGGAACGCCTCGCCGCGATCGAGCTCGAGGATCCACTCGGCGACGTTGTCGAGGAAATAGCGATCGTGCGTGACCGCGACGATGGTGCCCTTGTAGTCGGCGAGGTGATGCTCGAGCCACGCGACGCTCTCGGCATCGAGATGGTTGGTGGGCTCGTCGAGGAGCAGCAGATCGGGCTTCTCCAGCAATATCTTGCAGAGCGCGACGCGACGACGCTCACCACCCGAGAGGTTGCTGATCTCGGCCTCGGGCGGCGGCAGGCGCAGCGCGTCCATCGCGAACTCGAGCTGGTTGTCGAGGCTCCACGCGTCGACTGCGTCGATCTGATCTTGCAGCTTGCCCTGCTCCGCGAGGACCTTCTCCATCTCGTCGTCGCTCATCGGCTCGCCGAGCTTCATCGAGACTTCTTCGAAGCGCGCGAGCAGCTTCTTGGTCGGCGCGACGGCCATGTTCACGGCGTCGATGACGGTCTTCGCGTCGCCGAGATCCGGCTCCTGCGCGAGGAAGCCGCGCGTCGCACCGGGGCGCAGCCACGCCTCGCCGTTGTACTGCGCGTCGACGCCGGCCATGATCCGCAAGATCGTGCTTTTACCGGAGCCGTTCGCACCGATGACGCCGATCTTCGCGCCGGGAAGGAACGACAAGAAGACGTTGGTGACGATCTTCTTGTCCGGGGGCACGACCTTCGAGAGGCCTTGCATCGTGTAGATGTAGTCCGCCATGGCAGCGCCCTTCTGCCACAAGCGCGCTCAGCTTTCTAGTGCTCACCGGCCGCACGTCGCGCTCCGCGGCGGCACACGCGCGAGCGGCGATGCAATCAGTCGTGCGTCAGGGCGCCACGCACTCTGCGCACACGGCCGTCGCCGGCGGGCCGAAACACTCGCTACCGATCGCGCACTCCGCGTCCTCCACGCAGCGACCACCGAGTGGGAGCAAGTCGACGCACGTGTAGACCCCGCCCCCCTCATCGCGGCAGAAACCTTCGCACTGGCCACCAAGCAAACCGTTGTCCCCGCTGCACGGCGCGCCCGCAGGTTGCAGCGTACACGTCCCCTCGGGTCCGGGAATGCACGCGCCCTGAAGGCACGGCAGGACTCCGCTGCATGGCTCACCGAGCGCAGGGAACGGAATGCAGACTTCACCGATGCACTCATGAAACGTTGGGCAGTTCTGTCCGCTGAGGCAGGGCCCTCGGGTCCGACGAGATCGACGCATTCGCCAGTCGTCGCGCTGCAGCGGAACCCAGGGCGACACGGACGATCTGTGTCGCAGCTTGCCCCGCGATCACCGCCAACCGCGCATAGGCCCAGGGTGCAGACCAGCGATGCGCGACACGGATCGCCGGAGAAATCGAGTGCGCAGGGTTGGCCTACATCGGGCACCACGGCGCACGCCCCGAGCGCGGTCGGGCACCAGAGCGTCGTGCCGCAATCGTTGGTCTGATCGCACACCTCGGCCGCGCGACCAGGCAGCTCGCAGGTGCCGCCGCGACAGCGAAGGTGCGGCTCGCACTCGTTGTTCTGCCGGCAGCGCACACCGACGGATCCAGTCGTGTCGCAGATCCGGCCGCACATCGACTCTTGCTCGACGCACGCGTTGCTGGCGCACTCGTAGTCGCTCAGGCAGCTGCCGCCGGCCTCCGTCGTTCCGCGGAGCGCGTCGTCGCACTCCGAGAGGAACTCGTTGCTGAGCGAGCAGTCGGCGCTCGACAGCGCGACGAGGCACGCATCGGCGGCGGCTCGATCGAACCGTGCAGGGGCGATCGTGCCGAGGAACTGCAGCGCGAACAGCTCGCGCCCGACGTCTTCGTGACAGAGGATCTGGATGAACTCCGCGAAGATCAGCTTGTTGGAGCAGCGCAGCGCTTTGGCGCAGGTGAGCTGACGTACGATCTCGATGAAGCGCTCGGGCGTGAGCGGCACTTCTGCGTCGACGTCGGCGTCGACACTCGCGTCGGGCGACGCGTCGAGGATCGCGGAGCCTTCCGGTCAAGCATTCCAGTCACGGCGTACGACGCCCGGCGCTGTCCCAGTAGGCGACTGCTTCCGCAATCGTGACGGCGAGGTCGTCACCGGCGTCGAGACCCCAGAATTGATCGCCGGGGAAGTTGTTGCGCACGAACAAACGCCCGTTCTGCGGGAATGCGACCGGGTCCATCACGACCTCACCAGGTGCGGTGCCGCTCATCGCGTGCTGGTGGCAGCCGACGCAATTGGTCTGCACCAGGCCGGGCGCCGCATCGATGTACGGATTCGAGCACCATGATGCGCCGCCGTCGTTCGCGGCGGTGAGCGCGTCCGCGAGACTCGGGGCGTCGCTGCCGAAGCCGCCGCTCGCGTCTGGATCGCGCTCGAGCGCGTCGATGGCGACGCACATCGCATAGTGCGACCACGGCCCGCCGAGCGCGCGAATCGAGGCGGGCCGATCGGCGCCGAAGTTCTCGTCGGGGTTCGGCGACCACCACAGCGTGATGTTGAGGTAGTGATCGAGCTCGCGCGTCCGAATGTGCAGGCCGGCAAGGCGGAACGTCGCTCCGGACGGAATCCGCAGCGTGTAGATCGCGTCGGCGTTGGGCTCGGCGAAGCCGTCACCGTCTCCCCACGTCGCACGGGGGCCCGCGGCTAGCCGCGCTGCCAATGCGCCGCCCGACGTGTCGTACGTCGGCAGCGGCCCCACCTCGACGCGTCGCCACTCCTGCGCGACGGACGCCGAGCCGAGCGGAAACACGCCGCGCAAACAGCCGGGCACGACGGCGTCGCGGGTCAGCGCGTCGACCTTGAGGACGCCGCTCACCGCCGCGTCCGCCGCTGCGAGCTCGACCAAGAACGTGCCCGGGCCTGCGACCTCGCACGGCTGATCGGCGGAGCTGCTGCATCGGACGACGCTGTCGAGCAGCGTCGCACCCGCGCGCAACCGCAGCTGCGCCAGCTCGCCGCCGCTGCCGGCAAATCGCGCAATGAGACGCGCGCCCTCACCGACGTAGAACGGTCCGAGCTCCCGTTGGCCACAGCGGTCGAGCGCGATGGGCTCGCGGGCGAGTCGCTGCACGCTCTCGCCGCGCGTGTCGACGATCGCCGGCGGCTTGCCCTCGTTCACGCACCGCAAGATCTCGGGGTAGCTCTCGGCGACGTGGCGCGTCGCCTCTGGGCTCATCGTGATGCGCTGCAGCCCACCCACCGCCGCGACGTCGAGACCATCGCGAATGCGCGCGACGTAGGCCGCGAAGCGATCGTCCGTCCACTCCGGTGCAGCGTCGAGCGCGCGCGGATTCCAGAGAAAGGCCTCGTCGAGCAGCGCGTCAGGCAGCGGCGCGCGCGCCGTGCGACCCTCGGCACCGAGCGCCTCGTAAGCGCGCTGGAACACGCGAGTGAAGTCTTCACCGTCATACCAAGTACGGAATCGCGGCACCGTCGCTGGCCCGGCCGCGGTCGGCTCGGCGAGCTCGACGGGAGCAAGAACTCGCGCGACTGCCTCCCACGCTGCGGCACGCCGAGCGCGCTGCGACGTCAGCAGCGCGTCGGTGCGCGCGGAGACCACGCCGTCCGCGGGATAGGCGCTCGCCAACCCGAACAGGCGGCGATCGGGCGCGGTCGCCGCTGCCGTGCGCGGCGCGACATCGCCGCACACCGACACCGGCGGCGCAGGCTCGTCCCCACATCCGACCACTGCCGCACATGCACCGATCGCAGCGAAGAGCGTCATTGCTCTGATCGCGGCTGCGACGCGTCTCCTGCCGCTCAGTGAGAGCAGCGCGGCTGCCACGCGACGTCTGCCACTCGGCGAGAGCAGCGCGGCTGCCATCACATCACTCAGAGCGCCGCGGCGAGGATCGCGGCGTCGCTCGCGACGATGTGCTCGGGCATCGAGCTCTCGTCACGCACGAGGAAGTAGATCCAGCCGTCGGAGCGGAAGTGCGGGAACAGCGCATATTGGCCGGCCGCCATGTGGGTGAGTCGGTATTCCGCGCCGGTCGTCAAATCGACGAGGTAGATGTTCGCGGCGCCGCGCGTGCGGTACGCGGCAAACGCGGGATCAGACGAGCCGGTGAAGCCGAGCTTCACGGCGTCGGCGTTGGTGACGTAGTGGTGTACGACCAGCCAGCGCTCGTCGTAGGAGAACGCGGGCTTGCCGCCGTTGATGCAGTAGTGCGCGATCTCCGGCGCCTCCACGGAGAACGACGCGGGCGAGCCAGTCACCTCGAGCCGGCGCAGCACGAAGCCGAGCTGCCCCGAGCGCCCTGCCTGGCGGGTGATCAGCGTGGTGAACGACGGCGAGATCACGCCATCACCCTCGTAGGGATGGTCGAGCTCGAACTCGCCGCCGAGCGTGAAGCCCGTGCCGGTATTGAGCATGCGCGTGATCGTGTCGCTCGCGCTCGCCGGAAAATCGGCGAGCGGATCGCGGAGCGTCGGAGAATGGCCACCGTTGTCGTAGGTGGCAGTGCCGCTGATCGCCCAGAAGTCTGCACCATCGAGCGAGGTGCCGAGATGTTCGTAGAGCCCGATGGTGATGGAGCCCGTGCAGCCGGGCTCGTCGAACGCCAGCATGGTGGGCATTCCGGTCGTGAGGACGCGATTCTCACACACGTGCGCTCCGCTGGGTCCGCCCTGAATGGCGAAGCCGGAGCCGTCGGGGAAGAACGAGGTGTCGTAGAGCCCGGAGCCGCCGAACACACGGTCTTCCTGCAAATCGATGAAGCGCACGTTGGGCGCCGTGTCAGCGCCGTGCGAGACGAAGCGGCCGTCGGCCGAGCTGCGCGTCCAATACGAGGTCTCGTAGTCGGTGGTGTGCAGCACGCGCAGATGCGCGCCCGCCACTGCACCGCCGCCAGTCGTCTCCCAGTCGGCGCCGAAAGTCGTGGTGCTCGCGAGTGGCACGGTGGCGAGACACTCAGCGGCGCGCGCAGCGCCCGCACAGCCGTGCATCAGCATCCCGGCAGCCGCGTTCTTCGCCGCCCAGCCATCGGTCGCCATCGCTGCGATGTGAGTGCCGACGTCCGCTGAGACGTAAGGGATGCACTCGGTCGGCGCGCCACCCGCCGGAAGCACGACATCAACGTTCGGCGTGCCGCGGATGAACCACTCGGCGACGATGTCGAACTGCTCCTGCGTGAGGCGCGTGTCCGGGTTGCGCGGCATTCCGGCGGACATGACGAACGCGCTGTGCTGCAGCGTCCACTCCGCCGAGGTGCTGTGACGGAACACGTATTCGAACCATGGGAGATGGGCCGCGGTCGCCCAGATGCCGAGGTTCGCCGCACCGTACGAGGTGCGCGTACCGCGCAGGCAAGCGAGCATCGCTGCCGCCGATGCGTCGGTGGGCACGTCGAGATCGGTGAGGCAGTTCATCATCGAGGCGTCGCTCAGCACGCGCCACTGATTGATCCGCGCGCGCGTCACCGAGTGACACTCGTTGCAGACGCGCGTCGTCGCGCCAGCCTCTGGCGCGCCGAGGATGCGCAGCGCCTCGCGCGCCAGCTCGTCGTCGGCGAGCGCCACCGGATTGCGAAACGGCGGGACCGGATCGGGCGGCATGTCGACGCCGAGATCCGCCGGCTCGGCGTCGCGCGCTGCGTCCATCGGCGCCGCGTCGCGTGTGCCGCTATCCTCGCTGCTGCCGAGATCGGGATTCGACCCGGCGTCGTCATCGCCACAGCCGACGAGGCCCGAGAGCGACGCGCAGCAGGCGGTCGCGAGAACGATGCGAAGCGCAAGCGCCGTGTATGACATCGAGCGGCAGCGTACGCGTCGGCACCGGAGACGTCGACCCAATCAGCGTCCCGCGCACGATCGCCGCATTGCTGCACTGCGTTGATGTCGCGCCAGCCGCTCTTCACCGGCGTGCTTGGCGACTACCCGGCGCCGCTACTCCGCGGCCTGAGCCGCGACTCCCGGCTTGCTCGGATCGTAGCCGAGCTGCTGCGAGAGCCAGCGCTCGGTATCGGCGACGCTCATCCCAGTCCGCTGCGCGTAGTCCTCGACCTGATCGCGATCGATGCGCCCGACCATGAAATAGCGCGAAGACGGATGCCCGAAGTAGAGCCCACTGACGCTCGCTGCCGGCAACATCGCCAGGCTCTCGGTGAGCGTGACGCCGGCTACACCCGCCTCGAGAATCTCGAACAGCGCGCGCTTCGGCGTGTGATCGGGGCACGCCGGATAGCCGAACGCGGGCCGAATGCCGCGGTACTTCTCGCCCATCAGCTCTTCGCTTGAGAGCTTGTGCGGATCGCCATAGCCCCACTCGCGACGCGCGCGCTCGTGCAGGAGCTCGGCGAACGCCTCGGCGAGTCGATCGGCCAGCGCCTTCGCGAGGATCGCCGAGTAGTCGTCGTGCTGCGCCTCGAGCTCCTTCACCAGCGCGTCGAGGCCGGTGCCGGTGGTGACGACGAACGCGCCGATGTGATCGGCGAGCCGAGTCTCACGCGGGGCGACGTAGTCGGCGAGCGAGCGATGGGGCTCGTCGTCGTTCTTCACGCCTTGCTGCCGCAACATCGGGAAGCGCGTGAGCTCCTGCGCGCGCGTCTCGTCGGTATAGAGGACGACGTCGTCGCCCTCGGCGTTTGCGGGGAAAAAGCCATATACCGCGCTCGCGGTGAGGATTTTCTCCTTCACGATGCGATCGAGGAGCGTGCGCGCGTTGTCGTAGAGCTCGCGGGCGACGGCACCTTGCTCGGGATGCTGCAGGATCGCGGGGAACTTTCCGACGAGCTCCCACGCGGTGAAGAAGAACGTCCAGTCGATGTATGGAATCAGCTCTTCGAGCGGGAACGCCTCGAGGTGTTGCACGCCGAGCTTGCTCGGCTGGGCGAGGTCCTCTTCACGCCAGTCGATGCGGGTGCGGTTCTCGCGGGCGAGCGCGATTGGCACCATCGGCTTCTCGTTCTTGCGCGCGAACAGCGTGCGCAACATCTGCTGCTCGTCGCGGTTCTTGCCGTCGAAGGCTGGGCGCTGCTTCGCGTCGAGCAGCGCCGATGTGACGCCCGCCGCGCGGCTCGCGTCGAGCACGTGGACTACCGGGTGTTCGTACTCTTGCGCGATGCGCACCGCGGTGTGCTGGCGGCTCGTCGTCGCGCCGCCGATCAGCAGGGGCTGCGTCATGCCGCGGCGCTTCATCTCGCGCGCGACTCCCACCATCTCGTCGAGCGACGGAGTGATGAGACCGGAGACTCCGACGATGTCTGCGCCGATCTTGGTGGCCTCGTCGAGGATGGTATTCGTCGGCACCATCACGCCGAGGTCGACGATCTCGTAGCCGTTGCACGCGAGCACGATGCCGACGATGTTCTTGCCGATGTCGTGGACATCGCCCTTCACCGTCGCGAGCAGCACCTTGCCCTGGCTGGTCGGCCCCGAGCCGCCCGCTGCCTCCTTCTCCGCTGCCATGAAAGGCTCGAGAAACGCGACTGCCTTCTTCATCACGCGGGCGCTCTTGACCACCTGAGGCAGGAACATCTTGCCCGCGCCGAACAGGTCGCCGACGACCTTCATGCCGTCCATCAGCGGCCCCTCGATCACGTTGATCGGGCGGCCGAGCGACTGCCTCGCTTCTTCGACGTCCGAATCGATGAAGTCGACGAGCCCATGTACGAGCGCGTGCGCGAGCCGCTTGCCGACGGGCTGATCGCGCCACGCGAGATCGAGCTCACGCTTCGCGCCGCCACCCTTCACCTTCTCGGCGTAGGCGACCAATCGCTCGGTCGCGTCCGCGCGGCGATTGAGCACGACGTCCTCGATCAGCTCGCGCAGCTCGGGCGCGATGTCGTCATAGACGACCAGCTGTCCAGCATTGACGATGCCCATGTCCATACCGGCGCGGATCGCGTGATAGAGGAACACTGAGTTCATCGCCTCTCGCACATGGTCATTGCCGCGAAAAGAGAAGCTCAGGTTGGATACACCGCCGGAGATGCGCGACCCCGGACAGCGCGCCTTGATCAGCGTCGTCGCCTCGATGAAATTCACGGCATACGGCGCGTGCTCTTCCATGCCAGTCGCGATGGCGAGGATGTTCGGATCGAAGATGATGTCGTACGGATCGAAGTCGAGGCGCTCGGTGAGCAGCTTGAACGCGCGCTCGCAGATCGCGACCTTGCGCTCGACGGTGTCGGCTTGGCCCTGCTCGTCGAAGGCCATGACGACGGCGCCGGCGCCGAAGCGCTTCACGATGGCGGCCTTGTGGAGGAAATCGGTCTCGCCCTCTTTCAGTGAGATGGAGTTGACGATCGCCTTGCCCTGGACGCAGCCGAGTCCCGCCTCGAGCACCGACCACTTGGACGAGTCGATCATGATCGGGATACGCGCGATCTCCGGCTCGGTCGCGATGATGTTCAAGAACGTCACCATCGCGTGCTCGGAGTCGAGCAGCCCTTCATCCATGTTGACGTCGAGGATGTTGGCGCCGCCGCGCACTTGATCGAGCGCGACCTCGAGCGCGGTGGTGTAGTCGCCCTTCTTGATCAGGTTGCGGAAGCGCGCGGAGCCGGTGACGTTGGTGCGCTCGCCGACCATCATGAAGTTCGAGTCGGGTCGGATGGCGAGAGTCTCGAGCCCGCTGAAGTACGAGAACGCCTTCGAGCGGCCGTGTGGCTCGTGTGGCCTCGCGTCTGCGAGCAGGTCGCTTATCGCCTTGATGTGCGCAGGGCTCGTGCCGCAGCAGCCGCCGACGAGATTGACGAAGCCGTCATCGGCGAAGCCGCGCAGCAGCGCCGCCGTCTCGTCGGGCGTCTCGTCGTATTCGCCCATCGCGTTCGGCAGACCGGCGTTTGGATAACAGCTGATGTAGGTGTCGGCGATCTGCGCCAGCTCCGCGATATACGGGCGCATATCCTTTGCACCAAGCGCGCAGTTGACGCCGACGGAGAGCGGCTTGGCGTGCGCGACGCTGGTCCAGAACGCGTCGACCGTCTGGCCCGAGAGCGTACGTCCCGAGCGGTCGGTGATGGTCACGCTGATCATCACCGGCACGTGAATGCCACGCTCGGCGAAGATCTCTTCGATGGCGAGCAGCGCCGCTTTGGCGTTGAGCGTGTCGAAGATCGTCTCCACCAAAAGGATGTCCGAGCCGCCATCGAGCAGGCCGCGGATCTGCTCGGCATAAGAGACTCGAACTTCGTCGAAGCTGACCGGGCGAAACGACGGGTCGTCGACCTTTGGCGACATCGACAGCGCGCGGTTCATCGGCCCGATCGAGCCAGCGACGAAGCGCGGCTTGTCGGGAGTCGAATATTTGTCCGCCGCCGCGCGCGCGAGCTTGCTGGCCTCGACGTTGAGCTCGTAGACGATCGGCTGTAGGTCGTAGTCGGCCTGGGCGACGGTGGTCGACGCGAAGGTGTTGGTCTCGATGATGTCCGAGCCCGCGGCGAGATATTGCTCGTGGATCGACGTGATCACATCGGGGCGCGTGAGCACGAGGAGATCGTTGTTGCCTTTGACGTCCTTCACGTGATTGGCGAAGCGCGCGCCGCGGTAGTCGCTCTCTTCGAGCTGGTAGCGCTGCACCATCGTGCCCATCGCGCCGTCGAGCACGAGGATGCGCTCGCGCGCGAGGCGCTCGAGCAGCTGAGTGACGCGGTCGGTCGAGTTCGGCTTGTGGCTCATCGCGATCCTTGGGTGGCGCGTCGGCCTTGGGCCTTGTGCGCAAAAGCGGTGATGACTGCGAAATACGGCGCACGGCGCTCTCGATGGGCGATGTCGCAAGACGTCACCTCGAGGCCCGCGCGATGGAGCAGTTTGCCGAGCGCGGCGGGCGTGATGCCGCGGTTGATCTGGCCATAGCTGCGGACGACCTCGTCGTGCTCGTGGGCCGCGAGCGTGGCGATGGCGAGCGAGCCGCCAGGGCGCAGCACACGCGCACACTCGCCGATCACCTTCGCCGGTGTCGTGACGTGTGGCAGCACGTGAAAGAGCAGCACTTCGTCGAACGAGGTGTCGTCGTAAGGAAGCGCCTGCACGTCGCCGACGTCGAAGCGGAGCGGCGCAGCGCTGCTGACCACGCCGCGGGCGGATGCGCCGCTCGGCGCGAGCAAGCGGGCCTTGGCGGCGGCGATCATCGTCTCGCTCGCGTCGAGGCAGGTGAGGCTGCGCGCGCGAGAGCGCAACATCGCGCTCACCGTGCCATCACCGCAGCCCGCATCGAGGACGTCTCCGAGCCGCACCAGCCCGACGAGCCCACGCGCCATCGACTCCCAAGTGCGGCCCGGTGAGTAGTGCGCCTCCATCTGACCGGCGAGCGACTCGGGCCACGCGCGAGCACCCGAGCGCGCCCGCACGATCGCCTCCGCACGCGCCTTGTCGGCGGCGAGCTGCGCATCGTCCGAGGCGCGCGACACCAGCGCCCACACACGCGCGACGTCATCGCTCATCGAGGCGGCATCGAGCAGATAATACGTCGCCGCGCCGGCCTTGCGATCGCGCAGCACGCCACCTTCACGCAGCCGCGCGAGGTGCGCCGAGACGCGCGACTGCGCCACGCCGACGACCTGCGTGAGCTCGGCGACGGTCAGCTCCTCGTGCGCGAGCAGCCGCGCCACGCGCACCCGCGTCGCGTCACCGAAGAGGTGCAGCGCCTCGATGGTGTCGGCGAGCGGCGGCACGTGCGCGGCCGGCTGGGCGGGCTGCCGCTGGGCGCGTTTGGCGAGTGATTGTGGCATCGTTCATCCGCCTATCGGGATAGGCGGATGAGAGACTAACAGCCGCGGGGGAGCCCGCGCAACCCGAGCGCTCCAGGGCTCAGCAGCTGCCGCCGGTGCACACGTTGATGAAGTCGCACACCGGGCCGGTGCCGCAGGCGCAGTTGCTCGCGGTGCAGCGGTCGGCCTGCTCGGTGCACGCAGCGCCGCAGGCGCCGCAGTTCATGATGTCGCTGGTGGTGTCGACGCAGCCGCCGCCGCAGCAGGTCTGACCCGCGGCGCAGGGCTCGACGCCGGGCGCGGTCGAGCAGTCGCACGCGCCTTCGGGCGTGCAGATGTCGGCGCGGCCGCGATCGGTGCCGAGGCTTGCGCAGCCGGTGCAGCA
>Ga0105047_10012865_pt1 | contig 13433 bp, 16 predicted proteins | sample MAT04_FD_78384 | JGI IMG/M metagenome (GOLD analysis project Ga0105047, IMG submission 78384) | Freshwater microbial communities from Lake Fryxell liftoff mats and glacier meltwater in Antarctica - MAT-04 (megahit assembly) | ecosystem: Environmental > Aquatic > Freshwater > Ice > Liftoff...
AATGTAAATGTGAATGCAACCAAGATCAGGGTTTCCGATTTCATTTCAAAAGATTTCAACAATGCCAACCTTTCGGTAAATGCAATTGTGCTCGACGGCGGATGGCAGATGATATCAATCAGCAGTTTCCGTAACAGCGTGGCTGCTATGGACTTTTACTATGCCATTGGCAAAAGCGAATATGTTACAGCATCTATAAGTAAAGGAGACTTTAAGCAAATGGTAATTTCGATAGATAATTACCCGGTTTTTTACCGCGAGAAAAAATATAACGGATATCTGAATTTCTTCAGGAAGAACTACCTTAAGTAGTTGTTTCCAAAACGGGAAAGTTTATTTGTTGTTTGCAAAATTTACTTTTTAATTAACAAATAGTGCATAATTCAATTAATGCACTATTTTTGTTTTTGGTAAAAACAACTTATATGATTATGTCGAAAAATGTAACCACCGAAACCCCTTCAGTAAATATTATTGGAAACGGAACCGATATAAAAGGCAATATCAAATCGAACGGCGACCTGCGCATTGATGGCTTCATCAAAGGAACCATACAGGCATCAGGCAAAGTCGTGGTTGGCTCAACAGGAAGAGTTGAAGGTGAAATTAATTGCCAGAATGCTGATATTTCGGGCGAAGTAAAAGCACACATAAAAGTTACAGAATTGCTTAGCCTAAAAGCAAACGCGGTTGTGAGCGGCGACATACTTACAAATAAACTGGCCATTGAGCCAGGTGCCGTTTTTACAGGTGCCTGCAAAATGGGAAACCAGGAAAACTTCGATGGAAAATCAGAAGAACCAGTCGAAACCGAAGCCTGACGGAGAAAAACGGCCACCTCTCGAAAGCTATGCCCGTTATTCGGGCCTGGCATTTCAGATGTTTGCCATTATAGGACTGGGAATTTTCGGAGGCGTGAAACTCGACCAATGGATTGATACAGGATTTCCTGTTTTCACAGTATTACTCTCTATTATTTCGGTTGCTGCGTCCATTTACACTGCAGTGAAGGATCTTATCGGAAAGAAATAATTATTAATAATCAGAACTCCCCTTTCTACATGAAGGAATTACTTAACCGGTTTATCCGCAGTCTCACTATATTTACAGCTGTAATGGCTGCAACCGGGTTTGCAGTATCCTTTTTTGCCGCGGGCTTTATAACAAAATACTGGCCTTTGGTTTTATTGCTGGTTGCCGGCATTACTCTGATTATCGTGGCATTGCTATTCAACGCAAGTGAGAAAAAGCTCAGCCGCTTTTCCAATACATTTATGATAGCCAGTATGCTCAAGATACTCCTTCTATTGATTGTCATTTCTGGCTATGCCTTCACAAACCAGGCAGATGCCATTCGTTTCTCGGTTACTATACTCATTTATTATATGCTCTACCTTGGACTGGAAATTTACTGGCTTCTTAAGCTACAAAGAGGGTAGGTATTGAACGTTAATGCTTTACGTACAATCTTATATTCTATATTCATTATCCTGTTTGTGTTGATTCCCTATGGGAAAACAGATTGATGTTTGATTTTTGTTTTTCAACAGACCTGGCAAATCTAATTCAATTTCAAAGGAGAACATCTTCAATCCTATTGTTTGTCTAATTTATTTTTAATTTCATTAAACACTTTTATCTTTCGGGTGTTTTATATCTGTATCAATTCAATATTGTACTTTTGTCTCCTAAATCCAAATTATAATGATATATATTACTCGTCGCGAACGCTTTAATGCAGCACACCGGCTTTTTAAACCGGAATACAGCGATGAACAGAATCTACAGGTTTTTGGAAAATGTTCGAATCCGAACTGGCACGGTCACAACTACACACTTTTTGTTACGGTGAAAGGTGAGATAAATCCGGATACCGGCTTCCTGGTGAATCTGAAAGACCTGAGTGCACTTATTGAACGGTACATAATTGAGAAACTTGACCATAAGAATATTAACCTGGAAGTTGATTTTATGGCGGGGAAACTTGCTTCAACCGAAAATCTTGCCATTGGAATCTGGGATGAACTTGCTGAACCAATATCCTCAATCGGAGCAATTTTGCACAGCATAAAGATTTATGAAACCGAAAATAATTTTGTTGAATATTTAGGCAAATAATAGAAATGGAATAAAACCAACCATTATAGCCTGAAATTCAAACTCTTAACCAGACTTAAAAAATTCACCATATGAGCAGCCAGATAGTAAAGCCCATGTTGATCGAAAACAACATGGACGATTATGAAATAAAGGACGGATACGAAAAGCGCGACATTTATAACATGTCAACTATTAAAGATCTTGCTTTCCATTATCATGAAATTCTTAAACTCATAGGAGAAAATCCTTCCCGCGAAGGTCTTGAAAAAACACCTGAACGAGTTGCAAAAGCCATGCAATTCCTTACCCACGGCTACGACCTCGACCCTGAGGAAATACTCCGCTCGGCAATGTTCAGCGAAGATTACAAGCAAATGGTAATTGTTAAGGATATTGAATTATACTCCATGTGCGAACACCATATGATCCCGTTTTTCGGTAAAGCTCATGTGGCTTATATCCCGAACGGGCATATTGTCGGGCTGAGTAAAATACCAAGAGTAGTAGATGCTTTTGCCCGCCGTCTGCAGGTGCAGGAACGGCTGACTACACAGATAAAAGATGCTATCAACAATACGCTGAAACCTTTGGGCGTGGCCGTTGTAATAGAAGCACAGCATATGTGCATGAGCATGCGCGGTATTCAGAAACAAAATTCGGTGACCACAACCTCGGATTTTACAGGTGCTTTCCTGATGGATAAGACAAGAGCAGAATTTATACATTTGATCGGTAGCCGTCTGCATTAATACCAGCCTGCTGCATATTTTCAAAAAACCCCGGACTATCAGTAACCCGCCGAAAACAGGCAAGTGATAACTTTTTATCTGAAGGCACAGCTCTTTTGACTACCTTTGCCCTAACATTAACGAAAAAAAGCATGAAAGCATATGTATTTCCCGGTCAGGGAGCGCAGTTTGTAGGGATGGGCAAAGATTTGTACGAAAGCGAAGCCCTGGCAAAAGAGATGTTCGAAAAAGCAAATGAAATATTAGGTTTCCGTATTACTGACCTGATGTTCTCCGGTACTGATGAAGACCTGAGGCAAACACGAGTCACTCAACCCGCTATTTTTCTGCATTCAGTTATTACTGCAGCAACCCTGCCTGATTTTAAACCTGATATGGTTGCGGGTCATTCGCTTGGTGAATTTTCGGCCCTGGTTGCCAGCAAAGCACTTACTTTCGATGATGGTTTGCGCCTTGTGTATGCCCGTGCCATGGCCATGCAGAAAGCCTGCGAAGCGGAACCATCAACAATGGCAGCAATTCTTGGCCTCGATGATGCTAAGGTTGAAGAAATACTAAAGGAAATTGATGACGTTGTTGTTCCAGCAAACTATAATAGCCCTGGTCAGTTGGTAATTTCCGGATCATTCCGTGGAATCGAACTTGCCTGCGAAGCACTTAAAGCTGCCGGTGCCAAGCGCGCACTTCCATTAAAAGTTGGTGGTGCTTTTCACTCACCTCTGATGGAACCGGCACGTATCGAATTGGCTTCAGCTATCGAAAATACAACAATCAGCAAACCGGTTTGCCCTGTTTACCAGAATGTGGATGCCAAACCTTATTCCAATCCATCCGATATTAAAGCTAATCTCGTTTCACAACTCACTTCGCCGGTTCGCTGGACGCAGATCATCCAGCATATGGTTGCCGACGGCGCAACAACCATAACCGAACTTGGGCCAGGAATGGTTTTGCAGGGGTTAGTCCGGAAAATTGCTCCGGGAGTTACAGCTATGGGATACTAATTAATTATGAAATATATTGATACCCTCATTTGAATTATGATCAGGGTATTTTTTTTGAACTAAAACTTCGCTGTTACGTTATATTTTCAAAACCTACACCTTCTTACTATGACTCCGGATGAAATCATGCAGCAACTGCAACAGTTTGGTAATGAAAGTACAAAAAAAGTTCTGATCAAACATGGTGCCCGCGAACCATTTTTCGGTGTAAAAATTGAAGACCTGAAGAAAATTCAGAAGAAAATAAAATCGGATTACCAACTTTCGCTTGAACTATACAATACAGGTAATTCTGATGCCATGTACTTAGCCGGGCTTATTGCCGAACCAAAAAAAATGACCCGTGCTGACCTCAACAACTGGGTTGAAAAGGCGTACTGGTATATGATCAGCGAGTTCACTGTGCCATGGGTTACTTCCGAAAGCCCCTTTGGAACTGAGATCGCTCTCGAATGGATTGAATCGGATAAAGAGAATATTGCTTCGTCCGGATGGTCAACACTGGCAAGTATTGCAGCAATAAAAACGGATGATGAGATTGATACTGTCCTCTATAATGGGTTACTCGAAATAGTGACTAAAACCATTCATTCCGAGAGAAACCGGGTTCGCCATACAATGAATAATTTTGTGATTGCCGTGGGTGGTTATTGTACCAGATTATCAGTGGATGCCATTAGGGCAGCATCAACAATAGGAACTGTAAAGGTTGATATGGGCGGAACTGCCTGCAAAGTTCCGCTAGCGACAGAGTATATCAAAAAAATGCACGATGGCGGAAGGCTGGGCAAAAAACGTAAAACAGCCTTCTGCTGAAATTCTCTTACTTCTTATCTTTATTTCTTTTATTAATCTTTCGCCAGTACCAATTCAATGGCATTCAATTCTTCGTTGCTGAATTTTTTATTTTCGAGTGCTGCCAGATTATTTTCCAGTTGTGCTACCGAACTTGCCCCGATTAATACAGATGTGACGCGTTTATCTTTTAACAGCCACGCAATGGCCATCTGCGACAGGCTTTGTCCGCGCTGAGTTGCAATTTCATTCAACTTTTTAATTTGAGGCAGCATCAGTATAACCCTGTCTTCTGTAAGAAATCCGTGAGGTTTTGCAGCCCGTGAATCCGGTGGTATTTCGTTCAGGTAACGATCGGTCAGTAAGCCTTGTGCCAAAGGCGAAAACGGGATACAACCCATACCTTCCTTTTCGAGGACGTCCAATAATCCATCCTCGACCCAGCGGTTGAACATGCTGTACGAAGGTTGGTGGATAAGGCAGGGTGTGCCCATTTCCTTCAGCAGTGCCGAAGCGCGAAATGCCATTTCAGCCGGGTAGTTCGAGATGCCTGCATATAAAGCTTTGCCTTGTTTTACTACCAGAGCGAGGGCTGCCATGGTTTCTTCGAGTGGTGTTTCGGGATCGGGACGATGGCTGTAAAAAATATCTACGTAGTCCAGATTCATCCGTTTAAGGCTCTGGTCGAGGCTCGAAACAAGATATTTTTTCGATCCCCATTCTCCATATGGTCCGGGCCACATCAGGTAACCGGCTTTGGTTGAAACAACCAGTTCATCACGGTAAGGGCGTAAATCATTCTGCATCATCCTGCCGAAGTTTTCCTCAGCAGAGCCCGGAGGAGGGCCATAATTATTAGCCAGATCAAAATGTGTTATTCCCCGATCAAAAGCCCTGAGTACAATTTGCCTGGCAATATCGAAACGATCGACGTATCCGAAATTGTGCCATAATCCAAGTGAAATCTCAGGTAATTTGATTCCACTTTTTCCGCAACGGCGGTATTGCATATCAAAATAGCGATTTTCAGCAGCGATGTAATCCATGAACTGATTTTTATGGTATAAATATGAATGCAAATGGTAAGAGGTAATTGCTTACCTGCCAGCATACATATTTTGGTAATATTTAAGATAGTTCCCTGAAGTAACTTCGTCGAGCCACTGCTGATTTTCGAGATACCAGGCAACCGTATTTTCGAAACCTTCGTTGAACTGCACTTCCGGCTTCCAACCTAAGGAATTGTGCAATTTAGTGGCATCAATGGCATATCGCAGGTCATGTCCTGCACGGTCTTTAACATATGTTATCAGCTTTTCACTTTCTCCTCCGGCACGACCCAACATGCGGTCCATTATCCGGCAAAGCGTTTTTACAATATCAATATTTTGCCGTTCGTTGTTTCCACCGATGTTATAGGTTTCGCCATTAATTCCTTTTTCATAAATCAGGTCAATGGCTTTGGCATGATCTTCAACATACAACCAGTCGCGCACGTTGGTACCCTGACCGTAAACAGGCAATGGCCTGTTATGGCGTATATTGTTAATAATAAGCGGTATAAGTTTCTCGGGGAATTGATTTGGCCCATAATTATTTGAGCAGTTCGAAATTACAACCGGCAACCCATACGTATGATTGTATGCCCTCACAAGGTGATCGCTGCTGGCTTTGGAAGCCGAATACGGACTCCGTGGATCGTAAGGTGTGGTTTCCAGAAATTTTCCTTCGTCACCTAAAGAACCATATACTTCATCGGTTGAAACATGATAAAAACGCTTACCGTCAAAATTGTCCTTCCAGCAAAACTTTGCAGCATTCAGCAGATTCACCGTTCCAACAATATTGGTCATGATAAACTCCTTCGGATTTGTAATTGAACGATCAACATGCGACTCGGCAGCAAGATGAATCACACCGTCGAAGCGGTAGGCATCGAAAGTAGCCATGATGAAATCCTCGTCTACGATATCGCCTTTAACAAACTCGTAATTCGGCATTTTATCAATATCAGTAAGATTCGCCAGGTTGCCGGCATAGGTAAGTTTATCAAGGTTAACGATAAGAGTGCCCGGATATTTATTCACAAATAACCTCACCAGATGTGAACCTATAAACCCGGCACCACCGGTAATAAGTATCTTTTTCATAACATGAAAGTTAATTACATTACTTAACAACTACGATTTCAGCTTTTTGTGCTAATTGACAACTCATTTACAATACGCAAAGTTACTAACTTTTACTCAATGCTTTTTCCCATTTCCAGGCGGTAACCATCATTTCATCAATGCCTTTTTCGGCTTTCCAGCCAAGTTCGTCATTCGCAAAACGGGTATCGGCCCATACTTTTTCAATATCGCCTGCACGACGCGGAACTATATTATAATTCAATTTTACTCCGCTTACCTTTTCGAAAGCATGAATCACTTCAAGGACGGTAAAACCGTTGCCGGTACCCAGGTTAAATATTTCGAATTCTGATTTCCCTTTTTTATTGATCAACCGTTCCACTGCAATCACGTGAGCTTTGGCAAGATCAACCACATGAATATAATCGCGCACAGCGGTACCATCGGGTGTATCATAATCAGCACCATAAACGCTGAGGCACTCGCGTTTCCCAACAGCAGTCTGGGTAATAAACGGCACCAGGTTATTGGGTACGCCTAAAGGCAACTCGCCGATGAGGGCAGTATGATGTGCGCCAATCGGATTAAAATACCGCAGGGCAATAGTCCTCAGTCCGTGAGCCGGAGCAGTGAAGCGAAGAATATCTTCACACATCTGTTTTGTATTTCCATAAGCTGACCATGCAGGTTTTATCGGAGCAGATTCAGTAACCGGCAATTGGTCGGGCTGACCGTAAACCGTGCAAGATGATGAGAATACAATATTGGTAATTTTGTGCGTTTTCATGCCTTCGAGCAGGTTAATAAGCGAAAGCAGGTTATTCCGGTAATAATCAAGCGGTTTGGTCATTGATTCACCAACAGCTTTAAAGGCTGCAAAGTGGATAATCCCGTCAATATCACTATTTCTGCTGAAAAAATCTGCAGTCATCTTTTGATCAGCAAGATTAAATTGTTCAAATTCGGGCTTAATTCCGGTTATTGACGCTATACTATCCAGAACTTCAATTTTTGAGTTCGACAGGTCGTCAACAATTATAACATTATATCCATTTTGCTGAAGCTCAACCACAGTATGCGAACCAATAAATCCCGTTCCGCCGGTAACCAATATTTTTTTCATAGAATTTTCTTATATAAACTAGGTTGAGGTTGTGGTTGGGGTTGAGGTTGAGGGTGAGGTTGAGGTTGAGGGTGAGGGTGAGGTTGAGGTTGAGGGTCAGATTTTCCCAACTAAACCTAACACTCAATCTTAACCTTTGATATTCAGTGGCAAGGTCTTGTTTTGGGCAACAGAGGCTCTGAAGTGAACTCCCATTCATCGCTGAAAAAGCATCATTAACCAAATATGCCGTCCCGTAAAATTAAAAAAGTATTTCCAGGAAGTTATTCTACTTTCCTGACAACGCCATTCCGAAGTTCATAAACAACATTGCTTTCAGGGCAAACAGCATTTCCATCCTTATCGAATTTCAGCTTATGTCCATATTCGCTCATCCAACCGGTTTGCCTGGCGGGATTACCTACAACCAGGGCGTAGGCAGGAACAGGTTTTGTTACAACTGCTCCGGCACCAACAAATGAAAATTCACCTATCTCATAACCGCATACTATGGTTGCATTAGCTCCAATGGTAGCACCCTTACGGACAAAAGTACGGGCATATTCGTTTTTCCTGTTCACGGCACTGCGGGGATTGATCACATTGGTGAAAACCATCGATGGCCCCAGAAAAACATCATCTTCACAAACAACCCCGGTGTAAATTGAGACATTATTCTGAATTTTAACATTTTTGCCAAGAACCACATCCGGCGACACAACAACATTCTGTCCGATGTTGCACCCATCGCCTATGATACATCCCGGCATAATGTGCGAAAAATGCCAGATGCGCGTTCCGTTTCCAATGTTGCATCCTTCGTCGATAACGGCGGTTGGATGCGCAAAATATCCTTTATCAGTCATTTTTAAAAAATGTTAAGCCCGGATTTTCTTGCTAAAAACTTGGTTTTTAGAATCCGGATTATGATTTAAATGTTTTTTGTTTCCAGAAATCCGATTACAGAGGAAGTGATGTGATTCAATTGCTCCTCATCCATTTCTGTATGCATCGGCAAGGATATTACTGTTTTACTTAGTTGCTCGGTAACCGGGAAATCGCCTGGTTTATATCGGGGATCCAGGTAAGCTTTCTGCAAATGAATAGGAACCGGATAATAAATCATGGCAGGTATGTCCTTTGTCGCCAGGAATTCCTGTAGTTTGCTGCGATCGACTCCCTGAACCTGCAGAGTGTATTGGTGATAAACATGTGTTGAACGTGAGAAGCAGGCAGGTATTTTGAGTTCGGGACGAGCTATAAATGCTTTATTATAAGCTGCGGCCACCTGTTGACGGGAATGGGCGTATTTATCGAGATACTGTAATTTTACTTTCAATACAGCTGCCTGAATGCTGTCGAGGCGACTGTTTACACCTATATCATCGTGATAATAACGTACGGTCATACCGTGATTAACGATGGAACGAAGTTTTACAGCAAGTAAATCATCGTTGGTAAATATTGCACCGCCGTCGCCATAACATCCAAGATTTTTTGAGGGGAAAAACGATGTACAACCCACATGCCCGATGGTTCCTGATTTTTTCTTCTCTCCCGCAGCATTCAAATAATCCGATCCTATCGACTGGCAGGCATCTTCAATTACAAAAAGATTATGCTCCCTGGCAATTTTCATGATGGCATCCATATCTGTAGTCTGTCCAAAAAGATGTACAGGAACAATTGCCTTCGTACGCGGGGTTATTGCTTTTAAAATTGCCTCCGGGCTGATATTAAAGGTATCCGGATCTACATCAACCAACACAGGTGTAAGACCCAGCAATGCTATAACCTCAGCTGTAGCAATAAAGGTAAAATCAGGAGCAATTACCTCATCTCCCGGTTTCAAACCGAGAGCCATCATGCAGATTTGCAGGGCGTCGGTTCCGTTTGCACAGGGGACAACGTGTTTAACATCAAGGTATTTTTCGAGTGCAGCCTGAAATTCTTTTACTGCCGGGCCATTAATAAACGCAGTTGAACTGATTACATCACTGATAGCTTTATCGATCTCAGGCTTAATAGTATCGTACTGTGCCTTCAGATCGACCATTGAAATTTTCCGCATATTCTGAAATAGGGTTATGATAAATTTTCTGCTGCAAATATACTTATTGTAATTTTGTAAATAAGGAATACAAGCGTTAAAAGTAGATTTAAAGACATAAGAATTCTTAAAAAAGATAAATAATTCCGAAACCAACCCTCAGCTTTACACGATTTGTATCTTTGCACGATAATTTACGAATTGTAAAATGAAGTTACGCGACATTTTTCTCCTGATGTTTTTGGTTTTTCTACTCACACCAGGTTTCACAAGAGCCCAGGTTAATGTTAAAGATTCAGCCTTACAGGTTAGTATTATCTATCCGACTTACGCTTTCAGTATGCCTGGTGGTGATATGGCCGACAGATTCGGGTTTTCGCACCAGATAGGTGCCGGGTATATGCTTAAAGGTAAAAACGGATGGAGTATTGCTTTCGAAGGAAACTTTATTTTCCGCGACGGCATCAAAAATGCGGGTAGCATTTTGTCCGGAATAATGACATCGGATGGATTTATTATCGATGGAGGCGGAGTTTTTGCCAATGTAATGCTTCTCGAAAGGGGCTTTACACTGTGGGCTAAAGTGGGGAAATTATTCCCGGTTGCCGGGCCAAATCCCAATTCAGGAATATTGTTGCAACTGGGAGGCGGTATGTTACAGCATAAAATCCGTATTGAAGTCCCCGGTAATTCAGCACCTCAACTCAAAGGAGATTATAAAAAAGGGTACGACCACCTTTGCAGCGGCCCTGCTGTTTCGCAATTTATCGGATACCAGTACCTGGGCAATACCCGTAAAGTAAATTTCTTCGCCGGGCTTGAATTCACAGAAGCTTACACGCTATCGCGCCGTTCATATTATTTCAACGATATGATGCGCCCCGACGAAAAACGATTCGACTTGCTTGGCAGCATTAAAATAGGCTGGTACCTGCCTCTTTATAAAAAGACGAGTCAGAAATTCTATTACTATTAAAAGGACTTTACTGAAACCAAAGCGATGCAGCAATTATATACATTCCTTATTGCATTTTTCGGTCTTTCGATCCGGGTTGCTGCTGTTTTTGATAAGAAGGCAGCACTTTGGATTAAAGGCCGCAGACGATACTGGACTACCCTCGGAAAAATCTTCGGTACATTACCTTTTAATCAGCCAGGCAGGAAACTGGCATGGTTTCATTGCGCTTCGTTAGGTGAATTCGAACAAGGCCGCCCGATTATCGAAGCATTTAAAAAGCAACATCCTGAATATCTTATCCTGCTTACTTTTTATAGTCCCTCGGGGTATGAAGTCCGTAAAGCCTATACCGGAGCCGATCTCACGCTATACCTCCCTCTCGACACACCTTCGAATGTGCGCAGGTTCGTTGATACCGTGAAACCTAATATCGTTTTCTATGTCAAGTATGAATTCTGGTTCAATTTCCTGAGCTACCTGCAGTCGAAAAAAATTCCTACAGTTGTAGTTTCAGCCGTATTTCGTCCTGAACAGCATTTTTTTAAAGGATATGGCGAATGGCCAAGAAAGATATTAAAAGGCTTTACGAAGATTTTTGTGCAAAACGAATATTCCAAAGAGCTTCTCCAGTTTATTGGGATCGAAAACGTAGAAGTAAGCGGTGATACACGTTTCGACAGAGTTGCGGCCGTGGCAGCCAATCCAAATGCAATAGAGATTGCAAAGGCATTTTCATTAAATCACAGTGTGATGGTAGCAGGCAGCACCTGGCCTGCTGATGAAGATCTTATTTTTAAACTTATTTATCAGAATAAGTATAAACTGCGCTTTATTATTGCCCCGCACGAAATCAGTCCGGATCATATTGATTCGCTGATGCAAAGAGGCGGAAAAACAGCGGTACGGTTTTCGCAAACCAATAGCGAAGATGTTAAAAATGCTGAGATTTTAATAATTGACTCCATAGGCCTGCTGTCTCATCTATATCAATATGGAACGATTGCTTATGTAGGTGGCGGTTTTGGAGCCGGAATCCATAATATCCTGGAAGCAGCAGCTTTCGGACTGCCTGTGTTTTTAGGCCCGAACTATCACAAATTCATTGAAGCACGAAAACTAATTGAGCTTGGGGGTGCTTTTGAGGTAACTAAACCCGACGAATTAATTAAAAAGACAAATAAATTACTCTCGGATAATACAAAACTCTTTCAGACTTCTGCCATCAGTAAGAATTATGTTTTAAACGGATGCGGTGCAACCGAAATTATACTGAAACGAGTGAATGAAATGGTATAATCAGGGGAATAATAAGGGCTGAAACTGCTGATTACGTAATTGTGGCTCAAAACCGGCTTCCCTTATGGCGTGCTGAATCCCTTTTTCATCGAATTTATAATTTGCCCCCGCAACACTTACCACGTTTTCTTCAATCATTATTGAGCCAAAATCGTTGGCACCGGAGTGAAGACAAAGCTGGGCGGTATCTTTTCCAACGGTAAGCCACGATGCCTGAATATTCGGTACATTCGGCAGCATAAGCCTGCTGATGGCAATAGTGCGTAAATACTGTTCCGAAGTGACTGAATTTGTGATGCCATATTTCTTTTGCAGCGAAGTTCCTTCATCCTGAAAAGGCCATGGAATAAATGAAATAAATCCTGTGGCTCCTTCAGGTTTTTCGTTCTGCACTTCACGGATAAAAATCATATGCTGAATGCGTTCTTCCATGGTTTCGATATGGCCGAACATCATGGTCGCTGAAGTAGTCAGTCCGAGTTTATGGGCTTCGCGCATAACATCAAGCCACTCCCCTGCTGTACATTTATTCCGCGATATAGTGCTACGAACCCGATCGGATAGGATTTCGGCACCGGCACCGGGCAAACTGTCGAGACCAGCTGCAATCAGTTGTTCGAGTGTTTCGCGAAAAGTTATGCCTTCGAAGCGGGATATATGCACAACTTCAGGAGGCCCAAGTGCATGAAGCTTCAGTTTCGGATACAGTTCTTTTAATTCGCGGAACAGGCTTGTATAAAAGTGAAGACCCAGTTTCGGATGCAAGCCTCCCTGAAAAAGCAATTGTTCGCCTCCACGGGCGAAAAGTTCATCAATTTTTTCCTTGTACTGATCTATGGTTGTTATATAGGCTTCTTTATGATTGGCTCCACGATAGAAGTTACAGAACTGGCAACCCGACACACACACATTGGTGTAATTTACGTTCCGGTCGATAAGCCAGGTAACTTTTTTATCCGGGTGAAGACGGTTCCGCACCAGGTTGGCAGCAAACATCAGTTCGGCCGTTGATGCATTGGTGTATAATGTAAGTCCCTCATGCAGTGTGAGATGAGAACATTGTATAGCTTTACGAAGAATTTGAAGATGCGCCATATCGGGTGATTGGTGCAAAAGTAGGTATTTTAGGTTCTCACGCCACAACAAGAAAATGGAAGAAGAACCAATGAATAACAGAGTTCGCAAAGTAAAACCAAAATATTTTTAAGCTCATTAAATCACCAAATACAACAATAAAAAAGACAAAT